>JAEEGL011270293.1_pt1 | contig 13499 bp, 11 predicted proteins | sample 9134231 | NCBI WGS metagenome assembly JAEEGL01 (sample SAMN16246548, study PRJNA631951) | gut metagenome | biome: gut microbiome; feature: rumen; material: fiber-attached | host: Bos | place: Iran: Karaj | collected 2018-10
TCAGTATACAGCAATATTCTCAACAAGAAAAACAGAGGCTGTCTCTTCAGCGGCACAGACCACTTTTGAGACAGCCCCTGTCTTAGTTATTCTTTCGAATGAGACTTACTTATCAACCCTTCTTGTTGATCGCAGCCTGTCTTGCGTCTCGCCATCGGGGGTAGTTTCAGGTTCACATATAACTTTGTGGTTCCTTTTCTGCCCCTCACATGACATTTTCAGCTTGGTCGTTTCATCAAAGTACAGGTACCATTCCAAGTGATCCTCAAAGACTACGATCTTCTCAACGAAGACATTTATTATATCTTCCGGGATTATAGAGAAGTCGTAATCCTTCTGCCCTTCAACGATTTCCTTCATTGCCAACACCCGGGATTCGATATTGTCTTCAATCTGTTGATACCTGGTAATCTCCTTGATCTTCTCTTCAGCCTGGGCAATTAGTTTATCAAGTTCTTCCCTTTTCAACGCATAGTCATCACGGTCGATCTCATCAGCAAGTCTCAGATCCAGCAGTTTACTTATCTTTTCCTGTGTCTTCTCGATCTCTTTATTAAGCTTTTTCAGTTCTTTCTCTTCGGTTGCTTTCTTACCAATCACTATTCCGTTAGCCTCGAACATAGAGTTAGCCAGCTTCAGAACAGCCTCTTTATCATTGAAGAACTGAGCAAAGATGACCGAAGCCTGTGCTTCGAGCTTCCATTGCTGCACAAACTGAGCACGGCAGACCCCTTCGATCGGCAGTCCTTTTTTCAGCCTTGTCGCTACTGTACCTGTCGCAAGCTGGTTTGAACACTGATATGCATACTTGATCTTGCCGTCCTTAGTCTTATGGTATTTGATCTTGGTCAGCTTTCTTCCACAGTTACAGACAAGCTTCTTTCCCCATATATCAGCATGTTCCTTATGACCTGATACTCTCTTTTGTCCCTCAGAAGGAAGAACATTATTGGTTATTCTCTGCTGAACAAACTCAAATTCGATCTCGGAAACAATAGGTTCGTGACTTCCTTTTACTCTGATCTTCTCAACCGCGCCTTTATTCTTGATCTTTTTCTGTTCGAGATAATCAGGAACATACTCTTTGCGGTATTCAACGATACCGCAGTAGAACGGATTTTTCAGTATCCTTCCGATCGTTCCGCATGGCCAGTTTGTCAAACCTGTAGCTGTCTTTCGACCTTCCTGCTCCAGTACGAACTGTATTGCTCTGATACCTTTACCCTCCAGATACAGATCGAATATCCTTCTTACAGTCTCGGCCTGCTCAGGATTGATAACATATCCTCCGTGATTTGGAAGTTTATCATATCCGAGGATATTGCCGTTGCCATAAGGAACTCCGTTCTTGAAAGAAATCATCTGACCGGCTTTTACTCTCTGGGACGTTTTCTTGCTCTCATTCTGTGCAAGGGTGGCCATGATGGTGAGCCTCAACTCACCATCACTGTCATCCATAGTCCAAATGTTATCTTCGGTAAACCAAACTTCAACACCCATTGCCTTGAGCTTCCTGGTCTCCTGAAGAGTATCCACTGTGTTACGAGCGAACCTTGAAACCTCTCTTGTTATGATCAGGTCGAAGCAGCCTTTCTTCGCATCTTCCATCATTCGAAGGAAGCTCGGACGCTTCTTTACTGAGGTTCCCGTAATACCTTCATCGATGTAACGGTCGTAAAGTTCGAACTCCGGATGCCGCTCCATAAGTTCCGCATAGTACTGAACCTGGTTATCCAAGGCAGCAATCTGCGCCTCATGTTCAGTAGATACTCTGGCATATATTGCAACTTTTCTACTCATTTACACCTCCTATTAAACTACCCTGTTTGTTATCATACTATCACCATACAGGAGATCACGCCAGTGTTTTTCTTCATCTCTGGTTATCTCTCTGTACTCATCTTCTGTAAGCAATCCCTGTTCTCTAAATGATTTGAAGATGGAAATAGCCATTATCACCTGAGCTGCTTCAACGTATTTCTCTGGGAAATACAGCCTCAGCTTGTCCATGATCACACCGTCAACCGACGGTATCACTTCATGCTTTCCCTTCATCATCTCGCAGATCTTACCGGTCACATAATCAAGATCCTTGGCTTTCTTCGGATCAAAATCCCTTACTATTCCATAATTCTGCGTACCATTTACATCAACAAAGAGATCACTTCCTTTTATAATCATATTATTATTCATGGTATTACCTCCTGCATTCAGCCCATCCTGATACCGTGGGCTTCGTTCTTTTCCGCCAGCTTCCTGAACTCTTTTCTGTCCATTCCCTGGGGTATTTGTGTTCTGTCATCGACCGGATCGGGTCTTGTATCGATCACATTTGCCAGATCTGCCACAATAGAACCAGCCCTGAGAGCAACGTCATAAGTAGGCATGGAATGATCAAACACCGGTGCATTTTGTCCGAGTATTCCTCCAATTCCTTCTTCAACTCCTGCTTCGTTTTGACCAGATCCGAAGCAGATTGCTCGCTCAGCTTCCCAACCTGTGATGACAATTCCGTTGTCATCTCGGTTGATTTCTCTTCCAGATCCTTCTTCATTTGTTCTGTTCTCGCCTTCAGTTCTTTCACCCAGGACTGTTCGTGATTCAGATGAATGTTCTCGATCTGGTTGATCAGATCCACCATCTCTTCCGTTGTCAGGAATTTTTCCTGGATCTCCCGCAGCTTGTTCAACGCTTCGAGTTCCGATTGCAATGTCTCGATTATCGCTTTCCAGTTCTCTTCCGAGATCATCACACACGGAGTCGGCTTCGATGCTTTCACAAGATCCTGCTGCGCCTGACCTAAGACGTTCAATAATTTGTCGTCTAATGTTGAACTCATATGTCATCATCTCCTTCGAATATTTACTTAGATGTAGTTTGTTATCCCTGACTCTATTACCGTCAGGAGTGGTATAAGTTATGTACCTTCTGCTGTCAGTCCACGTAACCTTGTAGCCGAGATCCTCCATGAAACGAATAAACTCATCCTTCGACTTCGCCTTTTGCATGCCGATATTTATCTGCGCCATGAGGTTTATCTTCCAGCTTTGCTTCTTTTCAGCGGCCCGGTATTCTCTCGTTCCCATCTTCTCAAGACCCTTTTGAGGCTGATCTATGACTGAAAGACCATACTTCCGGCACAGTTCATCGGATGCATCGCGTAATCTTTGGATGTTGTTTTTATCCGAGTGATACTTCTTTCCGTTCTCAAAACTTACGCTGTTAACCACAAAATGAGAGTGGATATGGTGGGCATCAACATGGGTTCCGACCAGCACTTCGTACCCTTTGAACTGCTCCCGGGCAAACTCAACAGCGATCTTATGAGCCAATTCCGGAGTGATCTTCTCCTCCGGGGAGAAGGATTGATCGATGTGATAGAACATCCTGCCAGCCGTTTTACCGTATCGGTTCTTCGTAGCCATCATGTCGTAATAGGCTGAAGAAGGGATACAGTTGATGCCTGTAACCAACTGATATCCGTTCCACATCGTCTTTTCTTCCTTCTTAACATAGCCAAGAACAACACTTAAACCCTTCGCTCCGCCTATGCCGCCATTGGAAATTACGTTCACGGTTGCCATCAGCGCCACCTCTTTCTTTCCAACAACTCATAGATCGCCCGGCTCTGCTTCTCATATTCCAAGAGGAACGGACTCAAATCCACGACTCGGATCTGTCCTGCATTTGCCAGATGAGTGAGTTGATTCAGGTTGTTTCCGATAGCTCTGTGCTGTCGGTTCAGCTCATCGATACCTTCTACAACGAAGATCTGTTTACCCATACAGGACTTGAGGATAAATGCAGAGTTCGTCACTCCTGCCTGCTTCGCCTTGTTAGAAATGGTGTCGTATTCTTCCTGTGATAATCTGATCTCCAACCTCTTATCCTTCATACGACCACCCCCTCAGCACAACCAAAGTGGGTTCGGGCTTCTGCCCGACAAGCAGCGTTCGTGTACGGACGAAGGCGATGCTTGCTTTTCCTTTAATGCAACAGTCTGCGTCACCACCGCGGAGCGTTTTTTCTTTCAGTCTTGAAAAGACGGCTGCGCCGTTTTCAGTAGTTGGAAAAGGAAAGGCTTTGCCTTTCTGACCCCTGTCACGGAGGACAGGGAGAAGATCATCAAGTGATGAACGTGACGATGTGACGATATTATCCCTACCGATAACATCATCAAAACCTGTCGACGAACCCACTACCATAAAAGTCGTCACTTCGTCACACATCGTCACTACCTCCTTCCTCGTCACCAAAGATCTCGATTGGGAAGTCATCTGCAGTCATACCTTCAGGAATGTCCCAGGATGATTCGTTTTTCTTTTCAGCGTTTTCATCTTTTACTCTGCTGATCTTGAACATCATGCCTTTGTTGGTCTTGGTCTTCTCGAAGAGGATCCCCATCTTCTCAAGCTGATACTTACGGTTGGATAGTTTTCCGCTCAAGGATTGAGCTTTCTTCCTGGCACCGATCAGATCGCAAAAGTCCTGTGCAAGTCCTTCATACTCATCGTGATCATCCAGGTAATTCATCACACACTTAAGATCATGATCTGTCTTGAATGCATCTTCTTCAGGAGTTCCAACATCAAGAAGCTTCCACACACAATCCGCATGATCAAACTCGATCGTGTAGACCTGCTCTGCCATATCACGGTGTCTGTGATAGAGCTTGACCCCGGAATCTTCTCTTCTCATTACAAAGGCTCCGTCTGAAGCTGCATGAAGTCCGTTACTACCGGAGATATCCTCAAAAGGATCTACCGACTGGTTCTTCCTTACGTGATGAATAAGAAGAATCGTGATATTATGTTTCTGTGAGAATTCGTGAAGAATTCGTATGATGTGATAATCATCATAGAACATGTTTCCATTGGCAGTGCTCTGTTCGCCGCGGATCGCTGCCAATGAATCTATGATGATCAGTCCGATATCAGGATGTTCCTTCATCTGCTCTTCCAGTTGCTTTATCAGATTCGTATCGATCGTCATAGCTTCTGTAGTGAAATAGAAGTTCTGCGGGTATTCTTCCGCCACTCTAAACATTCTGTCCTGAAGCCTTCGTCTTCCATCCTCTAGACACAAGTACAGAACAGAAGTCTTCTTAACATCGTAGCCCCAAAACGGTTCTCCTTTACAGACCTTAAGTCCGAGAAGGAGTGCCAACCATGACTTTCCGAGTTTGGAACTACCGCAGAAAAGGAATGCGCCTATCCCCGGAAGGAATCCGTCAACAACAGGCTTAACATAATCAATGTCCTCTTCCGCTAGTTTGTCGAATGTATCGACTACTAATGGTTTGTAGTTTGGATTAGTCATTTAATCACCTTCTTTCTTTAATAGTTTCTGATGCCATCTCAGAGCATCGGTGTTGCTGTGATTTATTACCGAGCTTTACTGCTCCCGTAGCTTTGCCATTCATAAGGTCACCTCCTTTCTTCAATTTTTCCTTTTCCCTAAAACTGCTTTAGTTATTGGAAAGTGACATTGGTCAGCTAACTACAGAATGCTTCGCCTACCCGTATTTACCGTCCACTCCCGGGCTTGGGGTCTTCCCTTTGGGATTTCCCCGGATCTCCTTCTCCCTGAGCTATAAGCTCATCCACTCTTAACACTCATTGCCTGCGACGGCTCACGACTCTCGAATGTCGCTTCAACGCTCGGACTGTGACTATGCGGTGGTGTCCTTGTAAGAGAAAGAACTGCTATTCAGTTGTCAAAGTTCACGGAGGTTCGAGTATCCCTCCTATGTGTATCGGTAAGATGGAAGCGGAACTATCACATCCATCTGCCGATTGCCGCAAATTGTTTACAATTGAGAAAGGACCAGAAGGAAATAAAAAAGGGCACCAACACCTTGAAACAGCCCTCTGGGTAAAGTTTCCCCTTACCCAGCGGTTCCGCTGTCTCAAACTTGTTGATGCCCTTTTGAATATGCTAGGGTGCCGCATCTCTTATCACTGACGCGTTCGTTACTTCTCCCTGCCTCCAAATGGTCACTACTCGTTTGCCAATTCTAGGTCTTCAAGGTACACACAAACATGAGTTTGTACGTACCATTAAATCACCGTACGGACAAGAAGTCAAGAACTTATGTTTGTTTTGCTTGCACAAAGTGTCCTATTAAAGTTTGGATAAAAAATCAAGGGGCCAAGGTTGTACAACCTTGGCCCCTGATAAAACTAGTTGCGAATCACATTCCACGTATTAAAATGAATAACTATAGACTCTTCGCTATTTCTTTTATTCTCTTTGTGTTTAGTGCTCCGTTCTTTTCATCCATAGTAACGATTAGATTTCCAGCCTCGACTGATATCCCGTTTTGTCTATATAACTCTTCCTTGTATCTCCATTTTTTCATATATCTAGGATTATTAGGTAGTCCTAAATGCTCCCAATAATATTCCTTCTCCTTGGTGACATTCATTATATAGAAGTCCGGCAGTACAACACTCCCGTCCGGGAAGACTATTTTATGTTCATATTCAAAATCAATAAGTCCATTCGTTTCTCTGACATAATGAAGCGCATTATATATAAATGCTTCCGACTTTGATCTCACCAAAGTGTTATCCTCTGTAACATGTATTAACCGATCTTCATAATAACGTTCATTAACCTTAATCAATTTAGGAATCATGAGTAAATCCGTATATCTCATTGCTATTTCAGAATATGATGCAGATGAATACTTATTTAATTGCCACGGTTCCTTGTCATATAAAATATACAGCTTATCAACCTGTCTGGTCAGTGCAGTATATAATAATTCCCGCGACATAAGTCTACATGAATCGCTTAATATCAATATTACAACTCCAAACTGACTCCCCTGAGATTTATGAACAGTCAATGCATAAGCCAACTCAAGACTCTGATCTCTTTCCGATCTAAGGAAATCGTAGTTCCAGCCTACTTGAGAAGAAAACTCAACATTCAGATGTTTTTCTGCTCCAACTGGTGTAACTATTCCAATCTCCCCATTAGCAACATACCCTTTATCTGACCACTTACTATGAGACGAATACTTATATAGTTTCTGGTTTTCCGTATTAATTACTTTATCACCACATACTATTCTTTCGGCGCCGTGTGGCTGCGGATAATTACTATGGCTCTTTTTATATGAAATAGTGGCATTAATCATCCTTCTTCGATATTTTTCATGAAGTAATTGGTTAATGTTTATGGCGCCAGAAAGAGAGTTACGAACCGGTGTGAGAATCTGCCAGTTCTCAGCTTTTAAAACATCTATCGTATCCCCATTACGATAGTATCCACCAAAACTATTATTGAATGCCACTTCAGCTGAAACTCCTTTTTCGCCAGTAACAGATTCGATGATTGTAATTATTTTCTCTTGAAGTTGATCATAATCTTCCCATGTATCAAAGACTACTCGACCATCAGACTCACCTTTAGTTATTTCAAACAGAACCTCGTCATCAACCGCAACATCATTAATAAATCTCTCTGAAAGACGCACATCACTTAATAATTCTCCGCTAGAGGATTTCTGTCTTCTTGTTACTGTTAATCGCGCATAATTCTTCCCAACATAAGGAAATTCATTTATTGAAGATCTTTCTACAAGATAATCAATAATATCAACAAACGGACGCCCTGCACCAATAGGAGGTAATTGATTACTATCTCCTACAAGAATTATTCTCTTCGCTGTGCTAACCGCCTTTAACAAAGCCCCCATCATATCTTCTGTGATCATCGATGCTTCATCTACTATTACAGTCTGTGGAATAGTAATAAGATCTCCAGCATTCTTAGAGCTCTGTTTCATAGAATATGATTGTTTCTCAGGATCATAATATCCATTACGATATAAGAACTGAGCTATAGTATATGCCTCATGATTACCAATCTGCATTCTTACTCTTGCCTTACCGGTTGGAGCCAGAAGAAGGACTCCCCCACTTTTAATCTGAGGTTCTGAACACAATATTCCCAGCACCTTTGTTTTTCCAGTTCCAGCTCCACCAACAAAAACTGAAAATTTCGATCGAGCAAGGCAAATCAGGGCTGCTACTTTCTCCTGACGTGCAAGTCTTTCATCCTCATCATCAGAGTCCAAATTACCAAATTCTTTTTCCAGAAACAGTTCCCATTGCGGATTCTTCTCCAAGGATAATTCAGTCTCGATTCTTGCATTAATCTGTGCCTTTATAAACTCATCAATAACTTCATAACGATCTAGTTTATAATATATTTGCTCATCATAATCATCTCCATCTATCTCCTTGACAGTTATCAATTCAGAGTAATAATCGTGATAGACTTTAATGACATCTTCATTTACATCGCATACCGGACAAAGTTTGAGACGTTTAATATGCTCACAAAGCAAATCCAATGGCAGAAGAGTATTGCCATTATCTGCATTCATTTTTAAAGCATGAACAATTATTGCTCGTAATCTTCTTTTATCATAAGGCGAATCCATCTGAATGTTTTTTGGTAATGGATATCGTTTCTCAATCTCTGCAACAGGATATAAAGCCTTATCTATCTGGTCAATAGCAACAGTAATATCTTCAGTCATTTCCTCTGTTAATTCATATAGTGAATAGGGATTCTCGAGTATAACCTTCCTGTACTTCTTATCAAATCCAGAAGACATGAAGAGTTCTATCTGCTTTACAGTAAGATCAAGTCTAGCCAATATTTTAAGATATCTAAATCTGCTTTTATGCTCCTGCAAAGCTTTCCAAATTTCCTGAGTAATCCATTGCACACCCTTTGCAGTTGTTGAAGAAAGATACTTCTTTGGATCTGTGATAACCTTTGTGGCAATACTCCAATAATCCTCATTTGTTTTATTGGCAATATCATTTATTTCTCTTGCAACAACAACACCGTTAAGGGTTTTGAAATATACAAGTAAAGCTCCAAGTCCAGGAAAGGCACCTCTTTCCTTCCACACTTTTAGTAATTCCTTGTTAAGCCATTCAATGCAAACATCCCAATCTCCCTTAATTCCACAAGCCTTGGCAGCAGAAAGCGTTTGAATACACTGGTTTATTGCATCAATAACAGCATCGTTACTCAAATGCTCCGTTTTATATGAATATTCATCAAAATATGCACGATCGGCATAAACAACAGTATCGTCGAACCTTTGATCTCCCTGGTAGTATTCCCATAATTCTTTATATGGAAGAATGAATCCGTCTGACATATCAGGTCGAATAGAATGCTCGATTATGTTTTCCCACAAAAATGATGTCATTCCCTTCTTATCACTTGAATTGTACTCTATAGCGGGATGTACCTTCTTAACATGTCCCATCCCGATAATGATTCTGCGAGAATCCTCAACATAAGGTATTTCCTTAGCATAAAAGATACACAAGGATTCATCCGGGATTACATTTTTAAAGAATGCATCAAATATAGCTTTCTGGTTTTTGCCATTCTGAACCCAAACTTTAGGTTTATCAAAAATCGGTTCTATTGATGGTTCATACTTAAACCCATTTTGAGTAGCAAACTCCAGCATTCTATCAGTTTCAAGATTATCAGAATCAGCCTTCATCAACCATCTATAAGGAGTTGCAGGATATGAATATGCAGGAAACACCTGTTTTGTTTCCTGCAAATGATTGTGATAAGGACTCCAGCTGGCGTAAGGATGGACGGTAGAAACCACAATATCAGTATTCGACATGAATGCAGCGCCTTCCTTTATACAAGGAGCTTTGCACTCTCCCAAAAACATACAAGCACATTGAGCTTCCTCATCCGGATGCTTTGATTCTGCTATTCTATCCAAACGAAGGCACGCGTTGTTCGTCAGTGGATCCTGGCAAACATTCCCATTCCAACCACTATCATGCCAAGGAACTCTTAAAGAAATATGCTGTACCATATCATGCCTCTCTTCAAATGGTATTTCTTAATAGATTCGTTAACATGTATATCGAGCATTTGTTGTAAATGAATTATAAAGCTCAGATATTGATTTCTCTTGTTTTGACACCTTGGACCCCAACTCAAGAAGAGTGAAAACATCTATTGCTGTACCATTAACAGCAGTTTCGTTAGCAATTTCCTGTAGTTTTGCAGTAGGGTCTGAAAAATCCATACTTATGAATGCAAATGCATGTCTAGGTATCCTATCTTGTAATAACTCAGGTCCATGCAATGCTATATACTCTTTCATTTTCCTAACATCGCCAGCTGGAAATGTATATTTCTCATAAGCCTTTGCATCTATAATAAGTCCATATGAATTGGGATAAGATGAAGCCCGGTATTTAGCGATCACGTCAGCTACACGCCCATGCCCCTGACCCAGGCACTCCGAATCATAGCCCATATTAGCAAAAAACTTGTCTACAGTTGCTTCAAAAAGTGCGGCACTATTTGTTCCGTCATATCCATATCTTATAAGATTATCTACTAAACGAGTTGGTAAACTATCAGAATATTCGGTTACATAGTGTTGTATAAGTTTTTCAACTCCATCGACTTCCTGCTTTACAGACGCACGCTTGCTCTTTATCTCATCAAGTTTTATCTTATCTGCTAACCTATAATATGAACGTTCTCTAAAGATCCTAATTCCAGCTTGCTGCAGATTAATAATGTCAAAAGTTAATGTTTCTTCATCTGTATCAATTCCATCACTCTTAATTTGCACTAATAAATCAGCCATTGGAATATACTGAGTTTTAATCAGTTTTTTCAAAATAGCAACACGTCTCTCTTGAACTATTTCTGTGAACGGATGATGGTCTGAACAAAGCATCTCCTGTGGAACATATTTTTCTGACGACGCTGCAGGGTATTGAAGAACACGATCAACATCATAAACTGTTGTATAACGCTTCAGTTTTTTACCTAAAACATCAATGGATTCCCCATCCACAACCCAATCAACCTGTTTTAGCCAACTAATAATTGTTCTTGCCCATTTATCAGCGTCACCTTCAGCATCATTAAAGCTCTTGCCACTTTTAGCAACAAATTCTGCTTCGAAGTGTGTAAAGCCTACGTCTCCGACGAATCCTAATTGACTTCCAACATCATACTTAGACATTGGGCCTTTTCCAGATTTGCGATATTCATTCAGTACAGATAACACTCTTACAACAGGAGGATTTGTAAGAAGGCCTTTTTTGAAAATTTCCTTTTCTTCAGAACTTAATACTCGTTTGCCACCCTTTAGCACATCACTTTTTGGTGTTGCACATAGTTTTTGTCCTAAGTCCGTCAAGCGATATCCCTGACAAGTCCTGTCTATCTCAGCCATGCCAGTCGCACATACGGCTTTTATTCGACAACGTGCATCCCAAGTCCACTTGTTTCTTATATCACCAATTTGGCACCGATAGCTATATATTCTTCGCATGAATTCATTATGATTGATACTCTCAGAAGATAAGAGCTCTACAGTATCACGCACAGTCGACAAATTCGATGTATTCTGAACCCAACCGTAATTGGGCATAAGGGTTCCATTTCCTGAATAAGAGTTAGTTTCCGTGCCACACATGTGTTTACACCTCTTTTCTGAAAATAAGAATATATTGGTGAAGTTGGTTCATAATGAATGAATATGGATAACCAAAGGGAAAAAGAGACATCGCCTGATCGTGCCAAATTCTCATCCCTTTGTATTCCAATCCCTCGATTTTACATAGTTCATATATGATTTCTGCATGAAGCAAATTGGGATTGCCAGGTTGTGGTTGAAAATCTTTACAAAACACAACCATATAGCCGCCTTTTTTCAATCGATTGAAGCATAGTTGCATTATGGAACGCAAAGAATCATAAAACTTTTCTATAGGCATATTACCCAAATCCACATCTAAATCAGTGTATGGTTTAGGCGTAGAATCGTTATATAATTTTTTCCTTTGGCCAGTCCGTTCTTTTCCCATCATATCAGAATAAGGTGGATCAGCAATTACTAAATCAAATGTGGTATCAGAAACTTCCTGATGAGCCATCATATTCATGGCATCATCATGAATCACCGTCATTTCTCGGATTCCTTCTGATTTACACACATTTTTATATGCGTCAATGTACTTCTGTTCTAGCTCTATGCCTACAGCAGTTCTGTTACCCCCAGCAAGTGCTGCACCTAGTGGGGTTCCACCAACACCACAAAATGGATCAAGTATCTTTCCGTCTGATTTGGTAAAGAACTCAATGATTTCCTTTACTAGAGCAGGCGGTTTTGGCGATGGATGTATTTTTCTATACTTTAGTCCTACATTTTCTTTCGCCGTTGGACTATAGCCAGTTATCCAAACAGAATTTGTAAAGAAAATCCATTCTTTTCCTGTTAAATCGTTGAGTTTATTTCTCTTGTCATAAACTCCACGTTCTCCCATATCTACGCCATTTTTACCTAAAGGCTTCTTTTCATCTTTTTTCGACATATATAACAATCTCCTTGAGTGGTTTGTTCTGTTCTCCGCCATCGTTTGATTTGTATCGGCGGTAATTCCTAAAAAAGCAGTCTACCGCACCATACTTTTCAAATTCTTTCATCATATCTTTATAAGGAATAATTCCTTCCGTACTATAGCTAACATATATATGCGGAAATGATGCTCTTTTAATTATCTCTGACATTGTAGGCAAGGCTTTTTCTTTCATACACAAAGGAGATAGTTTCTCTTCGTAATGCCTTCTTCCAGTAATGCCATATATATCGGGATCATCATATAATACTGCTGTTTCTAAAATGTGATAGTATGGTGGATACTGTCGACTATTATACGGTGGATCCAAATATAGAATATCCCCCTCTACTCTGTTAATTGTATTAAGGATATCATCACAATAACATTCATTATTCTTACCGTTTGACGTTATTTCCTGCTTCTCAAGCGACAGACACTTGTACTTGCGAGCATCATCAATTTTCAGAAAAGCTCCGTATGTTCCGGATGTATTAGAGACTCCTGTTATTGCATCAACAAGACTAGCACTTAACAGATAGAACATGTCTTCATTAATAGTTTTGCTGTTCAGCCATTCACGAAGTTTTTGACATATCGAATCTATTTTTTTTGCATTCTCAAAGGAAAAATAATTTCTACTATATTCCGTTCCCGATGTTCCCTCAATTGTATACTGTTTGGTAAAAAAACCGCCAACCCCGTTAATATTATTTAGTACACTAAGTGCTTCATCGTATGACAACGCACATTTAGGAACCTCATTAAGCTTTATCTTCGATATCTGAAGTGCATATGAAAACCACAAATAATCATTGCTGATAATCCTGGCCCCTGCTTGTTTAAAGTACTCCCCCACACATGCCGTGCCAGCAAAAAGATCTGCAAAAGTAGAGTTAGAGACATCTCCATAAGTATCGGAAACAACATCCCCTAAAAAATCGAGTATTCTTGATTTCGAACCAATATATCTCAATACTAAACTCTCCTATCCGACAATATACAAAGATTATATCATTTTATATGGAAACCACTATTTCCCCGAAATAAAAAACAACCGGAGAA
>JAEEGL011764647.1_pt1 | contig 13499 bp, 12 predicted proteins | sample 9134231 | NCBI WGS metagenome assembly JAEEGL01 (sample SAMN16246548, study PRJNA631951) | gut metagenome | biome: gut microbiome; feature: rumen; material: fiber-attached | host: Bos | place: Iran: Karaj | collected 2018-10
CGCTGAGCATTCTCATCGTCAAGGTCGTCGGCATGCTGTTCAAAGTTCCGCTCAACTGGATTATTACCGAAGAGGGTATGGGCTACTTCGGAACGGCCTATAATTTTTACAGTCCGATCTTCAGCCTGGCGACCGCCGGCTTCCCGATCGCGATCTCGAAGATGGTTTCCGAGAGCTTCACCCGCGGGGATTACCGTGACATCCGCCAGATCCACAAGGCGTCGATCCCGATTTTCCTGATCACGGGAATTGCCGGAACGCTCATCATGTTCCTCGGCTCGGGGATCTACGTCGGGATCATCTCGAATCCGCTTTCGCGCTATTCGATGCTTGCGCTTTCGCCGGCGATTCTGTTCTCCTGCCTTTCCTCGATCTACCGCGGTTATTACGAAGGCCTGCGCAACATGTATCCCACGGCGATCTCCGAGGTTCTCGAAGCGCTCGGGAAGCTGTTCCTCGGCCTTTCCGGCGCCTATCTGATTATGAAGTTCGGCATGAACGAGTTCCTCTCAAAGGGAACGGTTTTCGGCTTTGAAGTTTTCGCTTCGAACGGCGTTTCGGCGACGCAGGCCGATGCTTCCGCGGCGCTGATCCCTTATGCGGCCGCAGCTGCGATCCTCGGCGTTACGATCGGATCGGCGATCAGCGTTCTGTACCTTTATATTTACCATAAGCGCCACGGCGACGGGATCAGCCTCGAGGAGCTCTACGCCTCTCCGGAGCCGAAATCCGTCCGCTCGATCGCGAAGACGCTGATCAAAACGGCGATTCCGATCGGCATCGGCGCGATTGCAACGAACGTCGCCTCGCTGATCGATACAACATTCCTGCAGATGCGGATCAAGAATATCGTCGATTCGAATCCGGAACCGATGTTCGCGATGTACGAAGGCCTGATCCCCGAGCGCAATCTCTCCCTGCCGGATACGGTTCCGAATTTTCTTTACGGCTGCTATACCAATGCAATCACGCTCTATATGCTGATCCCCTCGATCACCCAGGCGTTCGGAATCAGCGCGCTGCCGAGTATGACCTCGGCCTGGACCTCGGGCGACCGGACGGAGATCAAAAAGAGCATGGAAGCGGTTCTGCGGATTTCGGCACTGTTCAGTATTCCCGCCGGGCTCGGAATGAGCGTTCTGGCCATGCCGATCTCCAAGCTGATCTACGGCAGCCGCGACGCGGTGGAAATCACGGCCTACGTTCTGATCATCATGGGCGTCGCCGCGATCTTCGCTTCGATCAACACCCCGCTCAACAGTATGCTTCAGGCGGTCGGCCGGGTCGATATCCCGGTCAAAATCATCTGCGTCGGTCTGCTGATCAAAATCCTCGCAACGTACGTCGTCGCCGGGATCCCTCAGATCAACATCCTCGGCGCCGGCTGCGGAACGCTGCTGTGCTATCTGTTCGCGGCGGTCGCTTCGGTCGTCTGCCTCTGCAGGATCACGAAAATCGTGCCGAATTTCAAATCCGTTTTCCTCAAACCGTTTATCGCGGCGGCGATCTGCGCGGCTGCGGCGTTCGGCGTCTATCAGCTCGGCGCGGCGGTTCTTCCGCGTTTTGCAAAGTATCTGACCCTTGCGGCGATCCTTGTTGCCTGCCTCGTATATATCGCGGCGCTGCTGCTGCTCAAAGCAATCTCGAAAGACGACGTTTTAATGCTTCCGAAGGGCGAAAAAATTGCAAAAGTACTTGAAAAACACAATTTTATCATGTAATATATTTAAAGACGCATAAAGAATAACATGGCGTATTCTTGTGATTAAAAAATTGGAGGATATGAAAATGAACAAAACCGAATTAATTGCCAGCGTAGCAAAGAAAAACAACCTTACTAAAAAAGAAGCGAATGCGGTTGTTGATTCCGTATTCGATGCGATCGTAGAAGCTCTTTCCAAAGAAGAAAAAGTCCAGATCGTCGGTTTCGGAACCTTTGAGGTTCGTGTACGCGGCGAGCGTCAGGGCCGTGATCCCAGAACCAACACTCCTATGACGATCCCGGCATCCAAGGCTCCGGCATTCAAGGCCGGCAAGGCTTTCAAAGACGCGATCAATAAATAAGCGGAAAGCTTCAAAAGAGCAGCGATCGTCGGTCGCTGCTTTCTTTTTCATTCGGAGAATATTTATGAGACTTGACAAATACTTAAAAGTATCGCGGATCATCAAGCGCCGCACGGTGGCGAGCGAGGCCTGCGCGGCGGGAAAGGTTTCGGTCAACGGAAAGGTTGCGAAGCCCTCCCACGAGATGAAGATCGGCGATACGATCGAACTGCAACTCGGCGCGCGCAAAATCTGCGCGCGGGTGACCGATCTTTCGGAGACCGTCCGCAAGGAGGACGCGGCACAGATGTATCAGATCCTTTCCGAGGAATAACGCTCATAAGCCTGGGTTTCGGCGCATACATTTTACTGAATGTACGGCATCGAAAGGCAGGCTTCCTTTTTTATGGAGATTTTGAAAAATCCGCCGCGATCCACCCCGAAAAAAGCGCATTCCCTGAGAATCGATTCGAGAACGCAGGCGTTTTTGACCGGCGTTTCCAACGTAGACAGCTTCAACGACGAGGTGATCGTTGCCTATACCGATTACGGCGAGCTGATCCTGCGCGGCAAGGGACTTACGATCGAGCAGCTGAACGTTGAAACGGGGGAGCTTTCGGTCCGCGGTCAGATCGCGTCCGCCGCATATACCGATGCTCCTGCGGGAAAAGGCGTTTTTTCAAAGATTTTCCGCTGAGGGCAGCATCGCTTGATCGCGGATCTTGGAAAACAGCTTCAGGGAATCGGGCTGTCCGTATTTTTCGGGTTTTTTCTCGGCGTCGTCTATGATATACTTCGGTTGATCCGGCTCGCAGCGGGCGCCGGAAAGGGCGCGACGTTTTTTTTCGACCTTTTTTTCTGTTTTCTGGCCGCACTCGCAAGCTTTACGCTCGCACTCGGTACCAATTACGGCTTTCTGCGCTTCTATCATCTCGGCGGGGAAACGCTCGGAATGCTGCTCTGGTATTTTACGTTCGGAAAGCTTTTCCGGGTTTTCTCCGAGGCGCTGCTGCGCGGCGCAAAAAGGCTGAAAAACGCGCTTCAAAAGCTTTTGCGGCGCGTTTTCGGGCCGATTCGCCGCCGAACGGCGGAAAGAATGAAAAAAATTGATAAAAAAGTTAAAAAACTCGCAAAAAAAGGTTGAAAACAGTCGAAAAAATATTGTATAATTTAGGAAATGTAAGCTGAGAATGGGGTGGAACCCCCGTTTGGCCGTAAAAGGAAGGAAAGGGTGCTTTTTTGTGAAAGAAGTCAAAGCGAGAAAAGTGAAAAAAAGTACGCTGATCCGGATCGGCCTGATCGCTCTCTGCATTTACATGGTTGCCATGCTGATCATCACACAGACGAAAATCAACGACCGCAACCGTCAGCAGGAAACCTTAAAGGAACAGATCGTTCTCCAGCAGCTGAAAAACGAAAAGATGCGTCTTGCGCTCGAAGAGGACGATCCGGAATATATCGAGCAGATTGCCCGCGAAGAATTCGGCTACGTGAAGCCGGGCGAAAAGGTATTTGTCGATATTTCCGGAAACTGAGAATCAGGAGGACTATTTTTCCCTATGCAGCTTGAAGTTGGCGCGATCCTTGAAGGAAAGGTTACGGGTATTACGAAATTCAGCGCGTTCGTTGAATTGCCCGGCGGAAAAACCGGCATGGTCCATATTTCTGAGATCGCTCCCGTTTTCGTCAACGATATCCACGATTTCGTGCAGGAAAAGCAGATCGTAAAGGTAAAGATTCTTTCGATCGCGGATGACGGAAAAATTGCGCTTTCCATGAAGAAAGCCGTGGAACAGCCGCCGCGCTCGCAGCGAAGGGAAAAGCCCGTATCGCAGCCGAGGCCCCAGCGTACCGCGCCGAAGCCGCCGGCGCCTCCGGTGGAACGTCCGAATTACGAGTGGCAGAAAAAAGAAGTGAGCGGAAGCTTTGAGGATATGATGCTCCGCTTCAAGCAGACCAGCGACGATAAAATGTCCGATCTCAAGAAAGGCGTCGACGCAAAGCGCGGCAGCTATTCGAGAGGCGGCCATCCGTCCAGAAGAGGATAACGAAAAAGAGGCCTTGGCGCCTCTTTTTTTATGCGCGGCAGCGCAGAAATAAGGAGAAACCATGAACGGATCATTCAGAATGTCGGCCCCGTGCCTTTTGGGGCTCGAAGGCCTTGCGGCGCAGGAGCTGCGGGAAATCGGCGCTGCGGACGTCGCCGCGCAGGACGGAAGAGTGTTCTTTTCCGGCGACGCTGAGATGCTCGCGCGGGCAAACCTCTGGTCGCGCTATGCGGAGCGGATCCAGATCTTCCTCGCCTCGTTCGAGGCGCGGACATTCGACGAGCTCTTCGAGGGGACGAAGGCGCTTCCCTGGGAAAACTGGATCGGAAAAACCGACCGCTTCCCCGTAAAGGGACATACGCTTTCTTCGGCGCTGCGCAGCGTTCCCGACTGCCAGTCGATCATCAAAAAGGCGATCGTGGAGCGACTGCGCGAAAAATACCGCCTCTCCTGGTTCGAAGAAACCGGCGCGCTCTTTCAGGTTCAGTTCCTTTTGCGCAAGGATACCGTCAGCCTGATGATCGATACTTCCGGCGCCGGCCTGCATAAGCGAGGATACCGCGCGAACGCCAATGAAGCGCCGATCAAGGAGACGCTTGCGGCCGCGATGGCGAATCTTTCGCGCCTGCGCCGCGACGCGAACATGATCGATCCCTTCTGCGGCTCGGGCACGATCCTGATCGAATCGGCCCTCTACGCGCTGAATATCGCGCCGGGGCTGCGGCGGAAATTTACCTGCGAGGACTGGCGCGCGATCGATCCGTCCGTTTTCAAAGCCGAGCGCGAACGGGCGCGCGGCCTGATCCGGCGCGATACGCCGTTCCACGCGCAGGGGTACGATATCGATCCCGCCGCGATCGAGCTGGCGCGCGCGAACGCCGAAAAAGCGGGCGTTGCGGATAAGATCGGCGTTGAAAAGCGCGATATCCGCGATTTTTCCGAAGCGGGAGAATACGGCTGCGTCATCTGCAATCCGCCCTACGGCGAGCGGCTGCTCGACCTTCAGGCGGCGCGGGAGCTGTACCGCGCGATGGGAAACGCGTTTGAAAAAAAGCGCGGATGGAACTATACCGTGATCAGCCACGACGCCGATTTCGAAACCTTTTTCGGCCGCCCGGCGGACAGGCGCCGCAAGCTCTACAACGGAAATCTGCCCTGTCAGGTCTATATGTATTTCAAATATTAAAAATATGTAAAATTTACGCCAAACGACAAAAAAGGTATTGATTTTTTACCGCGCGCGTTGTACAATACGTTTAGCACTTGAAAAAAGAGAGTGCTAAAAATTCCATCGTTATCATTTTTCAAAGGAGACTTTAGAATGAACATAAGACCACTTGCAGACCGAGTAATGATTAAGATGACAGAAGCGGAAGAAACGACGAAGAGCGGCATCATCCTCTCCGGCGCTTCCCAGGAAAAGCCGCAGATCGCCGAAGTAGTAGCCGTCGGCCCCGGCGGCATGATCGACGGCAATCCGGTCGAAATGATCGTAAAAGCCGGCGACCGCGTTCTGATCAGCAAATATGCAGGCACCGAGATCAAAGTTGACGGCGAAAAATATACGATTCTCCGCCAGAACGAGATCCTTGCGATCGTTGAATAATCAGATTTAGGAGGAACGAAATCATGGCAAAACAGATCATTTACGGTGAAGAGGCCAGAAAAGCGCTGCTTTCCGGCATCAATCAGCTTTCCGATACGGTAAAGATCACGCTCGGACCGAAGGGCAGAAACGTCGTTCTCGATAAAAAGTACGGCGCTCCGCTGATCCTCAACGACGGCGTTACGATCGCCAAGGAAATCGAACTCGACGATCCCTTTGAGAACATGGGCGCGCAGCTCGTCAAGGAAGTTTCGACCAAGACGAACGACGTAGCCGGCGACGGCACCACCCCCGCAACGCTGCTTGCGCAGGCGCTGATCCGCGAAGGCATGAAGAACGTTACCGCCGGCGCCAATCCGATGGTTCTGCGCCGCGGAATCCAGAATGCGGTCGACGTTGCCGTCAAGACGCTGACCGAGCATTCCAAGAGCGTGGAAGGCTCCGCCGATATCGAACGCGTTGCGACCGTTTCCTCGAGCAGCCCGGAAATCGGCAAGCTGATCGCGGACGCAATGGAAAAAGTTACCTCCGACGGCGTCATCACCGTTGAGGAATCCAAGACCGCCGAGACCTATTCCGAGGTCGTCGAAGGCATGATGTTCGACCGCGGCTATATCACCCCCTATATGGTCACCGATACCGATAAGATGGAAGCCGTCATCGACGAGCCGCTGATCCTCGTGACCGACAAGAAGATCTCCAATTTCCAGGAGATCCTGCCGATCCTCGAAAAGCTCCTGCAGACGGGCAAAAAGCTCGTGATCATCGCGGAAGACGTAGAGGGCGACGCGCTGACCAACCTGATCCTCAACAAGCTGCGCGGCGTATTTACCTGCGTTGCCGTTAAGGCTCCGGGCTTCGGCGACAGAAGAAAAGAAATGCTCCAGGATATCGCAACACTGACCGGCGCTCAGGTCATCACCGAGGATATCGGTCTGGAACTCAAGGATACCGAGATCTATCAGCTCGGCCGCGCGCGCCAGGTAAAGATCGACAAGGAAAACACGATCATCGTTGACGGCGCAGGCGATCCCGAGGCGATCAAGTCGAGAGAGAACCAGATCCGTGCGCTGATCGAAACGACCACCTCCGATTTCGACCGCGAGAAGCTCCAGGAACGTCTTGCGAAGCTCGCGGGCGGCGTAGCCGTAATCAAAGTCGGCGCCGCAACCGAAGTTGAGATGAAGGAAAAGAAGCTCAGAATCGAAGACGCCTTGGCAGCAACGAAGGCAGCCGTTGAAGAGGGCATCGTCCCCGGCGGCGGCACCGCGCTCGTCGACGTGATCCCCGCGGTTGCGGAATTCGTGGAGAACGTCCAGAACGAAGACGAAAAGATCGGCGCGAAGATCGTTCTCAAGGTGCTCGAAGAGCCGGTCCGCCAGATCGCGACCAACGCCGGCCTCGAAGGCTCCGTGATCGTAGAGGCGATCAAGTCGAAGAAGACCCTCGGCTACGGCTTCAACGCGCTCGATGAAGTTTACGGCGATATGATCACGATGGGAATCGTCGATCCTACGAAGGTTACCCGCAGCGCGCTGCAGAACGCGGCTTCGGTCGCTTCGATGGTCCTGACCACCGAATCCCTCGTTGCCGACAAGAAGGAACCGGTCGCTCCGGCTCCCGCCGCGGCGCCGGATATGGGCGGCATGTATTAAGCAACTGCTTTTTGAAAAGCGGGCGAACGATTCGCCCGCTTTTCTTTTTGCTTTTTTAGGATATGAAGAATGGACATAACCGTGAATTTATTGGAAAATAGAACGAGTTGTATAAAAATTTCACAAAACCGTTGGATTTTTCTTGACAATCAGGCACAAAAAATACTATAATGAACGAAGTATGAATTTTGTATAAGATGGGTTTGATGCGCCCTTTGTGCAAATATGATAGTACTGAGATTATAAATAAAGGAGGTCCAGCGATTGATACCTGTATGGTTATGCATTGTTATCGCGGCTGCCGCGGCTCTTTTAAGCGCAGCAATCGCGTTTTTCCTCGGAATTCAGCACAGAAAGAAAAAAGCCGAAGCGATGATCGATTCGGCGGAGCATGAAGCGACCAGAATCGTAGGCGACGCGATTAAAACCGCGGAAGCCCGCAAAAAAGAAGCGATCCTGGAAGGAAAAGACGAAGTTCACCGCATGAGAAGCGACGCGGAAAAGGAACTGAGCGACCGCAGAAAGGAAGTTCAGCGCCAGGAACGCCGCATCCAGCAGAAAGAAGAAACCCTCGACAAAAAGATGGATCATCTCGAGTCGAAGGAACAGTCGCTCAACGCGAAGACGAAGCAGGTGGAGGATCGCCTCAAGGAAGCGGAATCCATCAAGAAGAGCCAGTTTGAAATGCTCGAAAGAATCTCCGGCTTTACGATCGAGCAGGCGAAGGAATACCTGATCAAGAACCTCGAAGACGAGCTCGTCCACGAAAAAGCGGTCAAGATCCGCGAGATCGAGCAGCGCACCCGCGACGAAGCGGAGAACAGCGCGCGCGAGATCATCTCGATGGCGATCCAGCGCTGCGCGGCGGATCACGTCGCCGAAGCTGCGATTTCCGTCGTGCCGCTGCCGAACGACGAGATGAAGGGCCGGATCATCGGCCGCGAGGGAAGAAACATCCGCGCGATCGAAACGCTGACCGGCGTCGACCTTATCATCGACGATACTCCGGAAGCGATCACCGTCAGCGCGTTCGAGCCGGTTCGCCGCGAAATTGCGCGCGTTGCGCTTGAAAAGCTGATTTCCGACGGCAGAATCCATCCCGCGAGAATCGAAGAAACGATCGAAAAGGCCCGCCGCGAGGTTGAGGCTACGATCAAGCAGGAAGGCGAACGCGCCGTGATCGAAGCGAGCGTCAACGGCATCCATCCCGAGCTGATCAAGCTGCTGGGCCGTCTGCGCTACCGCACGAGCTACGGTCAGAACGTCCTCAAGCATTCGCTCGAGGTCGCGCATCTTGCCGGAATCATGGCCGCGGAGCTCGGCATCGATCAGACGGTTGCCCGCAGAGCCGGCTTGCTGCACGATATCGGCAAAGCGCTTGACCACGAGATGGAAGGCTCCCACGTCGATATCGGCGTAGAGATGGCCCGCAAGTACAAAGAGAACGACGTGATCGTCCACGCGATCCACGCGCACCACGGCGACGTTGAGCCGAAGACCTATTACGACTGCCTCGTTCAGGCGGCGGATGCGATCTCGGCGGCGAGACCCGGCGCGCGCAGAGAGAACCTCGAAAACTACATCAAGCGTCTGGAAAAGCTCGAAGAGCTCGCCTCTTCGTTCCGCGGGGTCGAAAAATCCTACGCGATCCAGGCCGGACGCGAGATCCGCATCATGGTCAAACCCGAGGCTGTCAGCGACGACGATATGGTTCTGCTTGCCCGCGATATCTGCCAGAAGATCGAAAGCGATCTCGAATATCCCGGCCAGATCAAGGTCAACATCGTACGCGAAAGCCGCGCGGTGGACTACGCAAAATAAAAAGCCAAAGAGAGATAAACTTCATACGGAGGCAGTCAATGAACATTTTATGTATCGGCGATGTCGTCGGCAGCGCTGGCTGCCGGTTTCTGCGTGAACATTTATCCGCTCTCAAAAAACTGAAAGGCATCGACCTTGTCATTGTAAACGGAGAGAACTCAGCGGATGGGAACGGCATCACCCCGGATTCCGCTGAGTTCCTTTTTACGAGCGGAGCGGACGTTATCACAACCGGCAATCACTGTTTCCAGCGCAGCGAGATCTACGACCTGATGGATCAGGAGGAGTATCTGCTCCGTCCCGCGAATTATTCCGCCCGAACGCCCGGCCGCGGATACTGCATCGTGGATAAGGGCAGAATTCAGATCGGCGTGATCAATCTGATGGGGACGATGTATCTTGAAAATCTGGAGAATCCCTTCGACTGCGTCGACCGGATCTTGAAAGAAGCGGAACTGCCGGCGATCACGCTCCTCGATTTCCACGCGGAGACGACGAGCGAAAAGCGCGCGATGGGCTTCTACCTCGACGGGCGCATTTCCGCGCTCTTCGGAACGCATACCCACGTTCAGACTTCGGATCTTCAGATCCAGCCCGCACGCACCGCGTATATCACCGATCTCGGGATGACCGGGCCGGGAGATTCCGTTATCGGCGTGGATCCGGAAATCGCGATCCGGAAATTCCGGACGAATATGCCCGCGCGGTTCCATTTTGCAAAAGGTCCCTGCTCGATCGAGGGCGCGATTTTTGCGATCGATGAAAAGAGCGGAAAAACGGTCTCCTGCGAGGCGATTCGGATAAAATAATATTGAATTGTCCCGCAAATTATGATATACTCCTATTATCAATGTGGTTTTTACGGAGGAAATGCAGAATGATCAACGGTTTACTCTTACGGGATGCGATCATTTCCGGAGCAAATGCGATCATCAACCAGAAAAAGCTGGTCGATGAATTGAATATTTTCCCGGTACCGGACGGCGATACCGGAACGAACATGTCCATGACGATCACCGCGGCGAAGGAAGAGCTTTCGAAGCTCGACGTCGCGGAGGTTTCCGTCGTTTCCAAAAAAGCGGCTTCCGCGATGCTTCGCGGCGCAAGAGGAAACTCCGGCGTGATCCTTTCGCTGCTCTTCAAGGGCATCGGAAGAGGCCTTGCCGACCAGGAAAAAATGGGCGGAAAAGAGATCGTCGAAGCGCTGGAACTCGGCGTTGCGGACGCTTACAAAGCCGTTATGAAGCCTACGGAGGGTACCATCCTGACCGTTGCGCGCGTGGCCGCCGAAACGGCGCGCGCCGAGCTTGAGAATACGGACGATTTCCTCGCGATCTGGGACGCGATCTGCCAGGGCGCCGCCGAAGCGCTCGAGGATACTCCGCGGCTGCTTCCGGTTCTCAAAAAGGCCGGCGTGATCGACGCCGGCGGCAAAGGCCTCTGCATCATCTTCGAAGGAATGCGTCAGGTCTTCAACGGCGGAGAGATCACCGCGCTGAAAGAAAAAACGCAGGCCAGAGCGGACGACGATTTCTTCAAGAACGCCGCCGCGGAATTCGACCAGGAAATCAATTTCACCTACTGCACGGAATTCATCGTCGGAAAAGAAAAGGACGCGAAGGATTCCGATACGCTCCGCGCGTATCTGATGACGATCGGCGACTGCGTCGTCGTAGCGGATGACGACGATATCATCAAAGTCCACGTACATACCGAAAATCCGGGCAAGGCGCTCCAGAAAGCGCTGGATTACGGCCAGCTGCTGACCGTCAAGGTCGAAAACATGAAGGAGCAGCACCGCAAGGCCGCGGAAGAAAACGAACGCGTCAAGGCGCAGGCGGCTGCCGAAGCGGCGGCTTCGCTCGAAAAATGCGAGCCCACCGAGGAATACGGCTTTGTCGCCGTTGCCGCCGGAGAGGGACTCGTAACGCTGTTCAACGATCTCGGCTGCCTCAACGTCGTCAGCGGCGGCCAGACGATGAATCCGAGCACGGACGATATTTTCGCCGCAGTCATGGCGACGCCGGCGAAGGTCGTCTACGTTTTCCCGAACAACAAGAATATCATCATGGCCGCGGAACAGGCGGTTCCGCTCGCCGAGGACCGCAGAGTCGTTGTGGTGCCGACGAAAACGATCCCCCAGGGTATTTCCGCGCTGCTCGCCTACGATCCGGAGAGCTCCGAGGAGGACAATCTCCAGGCGATGCTCGACGCCGCTTCCAACGTCAGCACCGGCTCGGTCACCTTTGCGGCGCGCGATTCCGAATTCGGCTCCTTCAAGATCAAGAAGGACGATATCCTCGCGCTCGACAACGGCAAACTCGTCTCCGTCGGCCGCGATCCGGTTGCTTCGGCGTATAAGCTGATCCGCTCGATGGTCGACAAAAACAGCTCGTATATCACGATCATCTACGGCAGCGACGTAACCGACGAAGCGGCTCAGATCCTCTCCGACCGCGTTAGTGCAAAGCTCGGCGACGACGTCGAGGTGACCCTTGTCAGCGGCGGACAGCCGGTTTACTACTTCATTATCTCCATCGAATAAATCCTCATTTCGTAAGGGAAAAGACTATGGCATCTTTATACCGAATGGATTTGTCGCAATTAAAAGGCGTCGGCGCAAAGACAGCCGGGTTGTTTTCAAAACTCGGGCTTCAAAGCGTCGGCGCTTTGTTGCGTTTTTATCCGCGCGATTATGAGAATTGGAGCGAGCAGACCCCGATCGCGGCGGCGCCGTACGGAGAGGTCAGCATCGTAAGGGGCGAGGTTGCCGTTCCGGTTGAGACAACGCGCCTCTCCGGCGGAAGGATCCTGTGCAAAACGCTCGTGACCGACGGCGAGAGCGATCTGGTCCTGACTTTTTTCAACAACAAATATATCCCGAATCAGCTGCGCGTCGGAAAAAACTATCTGTTCCGCGGCAAGATCGGCGGAACGTTTTTCCACCGCGAAATGGTTGCCCCGCAGATCATGCGCGAAGGCGCCGAGATCCCGATCCGCCCGGTGTATCCCCAGACGGAGGGGCTGCGCTCCTCAACGATCGCGCGCGCGGTCGAGCAGGCGCTCGCGCTGCTGCCGGATCCGCTTGAGGATCCGATCCCGGAGAAGATCCGCAGGCAGTACGACCTCTGCGATCTGCGCTCGGCGCTCTTTATGATCCATGCGCCGAAGAACGTTGCCGAAATCGAACAGGCCCGGCGGCGCCTTGTCTTTGAGGAGCTGCTCTATCTCCAGCTCGGGATCGCGCAGCTCGGCAGCGAAAGCAAGGTCAAAAGCGATTACCTTGTCCGAGCGGTGCAGGAGGATTTTTACCGCCTTCTGCCGTTTGCCCCGACCGGCGCCCAAAGGCGCTGCGTCTCGGAAATGATCGCGGATATGCAAAGCGGCAGCGCAATGAACCGCCTTCTGCAGGGCGACGTCGGCAGCGGAAAAACGGCGGTCGCGGCGGCGCTCTGCTACTGCGTTGCAAAAAGCGGCTACCAGAGCGCGCTGATGGCGCCTACGGAGATCCTTGCCCAGCAGCATTATGCTTCCTTGATGAAAACGCTCGAAGGCAGCGGCGTACGCGCCGCGCTGCTGACCGGTTCGGTCAAGGGAAAGGCGCGCCGCGAGCTGCTGGAATCGCTGGCGGCGGGGGAGATCGATCTTCTGATCGGAACCCACGCATTGCTGACCGAAGACGTCGCGTTCAAAAATCTCGCGCTCGTCATCACCGACGAGCAGCACCGCTTCGGCGTTACGCAGCGGCTGCGGCTCCAGGAAAAAGGTGAGCATCCGCATACGCTGATCATGAGCGCAACGCCGATCCCGCGAACGCTCGCGCTGATGATCTACGGCGACCTTGCGCTCTCCGTGCTCGATGAGATGCCGCCCGGGCGCCAGACGATCGCCACCTACGCGGTCGGCAGCGACAAGCGCGAGCGCGCGTTCGCCTACCTGAGAAAGCATATCGACGAGGGCTATCAGTGCTATATCATCTGCCCGCTGATCGAAGAGGGCGAGAGCGATATGGCGAGTGTGGAAGAATACGAAGCGCTCCTGCGCGAAAGCCCGGCGTTTTCCGGGGTGCGGATCGGCGCGCTGCACGGTAGGATGAAGAACGACGAGAAGAACGCCGTGATGACCGCCTTTTCGAGGGGCGAAATCGATCTGCTCGTTTCCACAACGGTCGTCGAGGTCGGGGTGGACGTTCCGAACGCGGTGATCATTCTGATCGAAAACGCCGAGCGCTACGGCCTTTCGCAGCTCCACCAGCTGCGCGGGCGCGTCGGGCGCGGAAAGGCGAAATCGACCTGTATCCTCATCACCGACGCCCAGAACGAAGAG
>JAEEGL012957256.1_pt1 | contig 13499 bp, 16 predicted proteins | sample 9134231 | NCBI WGS metagenome assembly JAEEGL01 (sample SAMN16246548, study PRJNA631951) | gut metagenome | biome: gut microbiome; feature: rumen; material: fiber-attached | host: Bos | place: Iran: Karaj | collected 2018-10
GTGCTTGGAAGTGCCGTTGGCTAGTAGTAAAGAACCTCTTTAAATATAGATGGAAATATGAAGAAATCTATGAGGAGAGCGTTTGGAAGCAACTATGGTGGTATGTGAGTGGTTATTTGTTCCATACAGAAAAAACTGAAAATTGATTATGATAGCAATACAAAAAGCTACTAAAAATGATATAGAAGCCATTGTGAGAGTTCACAAGGCTGCATTTCCGGACTTCTTTCTAACTCAACTAGGGACTGCTTTCCTGAGACTGTATTATAAATCGGTGATGAACCATAAGGATGGCGTGTTGTTGGCTTGTAAGATGGATGGGGTTACTATTGGTCTATGCGCTGGGACTGTTCTATCGGCAGGCTTTAATACAAAACTCATCAAGGCTAATATATTTGAATTTGGCATAGAAAGCATGAAGATTTTGTTTACTAAGCCAAAAGCCCTGATTCACCTAATGAAGAATATGAGTAAGGAAGTTTCTACTGTTGGTGATGATGGTAAATATGCAGAGCTGTTGTCTATAGCAGTAGACCCGAAGGTTCAAAGAAGTGGAGCCGGAAAGGCAATGCTTTTGGAATTAGAAAAAGTAATAAAAGAAAAAGGTGGGGCGGAACTGAGTTTGACCACAGATTATGTAGATAATGATAAAGCTGTCGGTTTCTACAAATCGTTAGGCTATGAGTCGTGGTATGATTTTGTGACTTATCCTAATAGAAGAATGTATAGATTGATTAAACAATTGTAAATATGAAAGGAATTGTATTAGCCGGTGGTTCCGGCACCAGACTTTACCCAATTACCAAGGGTGTGAGCAAACAGTTGCTCCCAATTTATGATAAACCGATGGTTTATTATCCTATTTCTGCATTAATGCTGGCGGGAATACGTGACATTCTGATTATCTCAACGCCTTACGACCTTCCTGGTTTCAAACGGCTTCTTGGTGATGGCTCTGATTATGGTGTTCACTTCGAGTATGCCGAACAGCCCTCGCCTGATGGATTGGCTCAGGCTTTCATTATTGGTGAAAAGTTCATTGGCAATGATAGTGCTTGCTTGGTACTCGGTGACAACATTTTTTATGGTGCAGGCTTCACCAAGTTATTGCGAAATGCTGTGGACGAAGCAGACCAAAACGGCAAGGCTACCGTCTTTGGCTATTGGGTAAGCGATCCAGAGCGCTATGGAGTTGCTGAATTTGACCGTGAAGGCAATTGTCTCTCAATTGAGGAGAAGCCTGCAACCCCAAAATCCAATTACGCAGTTGTGGGACTCTATTTCTATCCCAATAAGGTAGTGGATGTTGCAAAGCACATTAAACCTAGTGCACGTGGAGAGTTGGAGATTACTACTGTGAATCAGGAGTTCTTGAACGATGGCGAGTTGAAAGTTCAAGTCTTTGGCCGTGGTTTCGCTTGGCTTGATACAGGAACTCACGACTCCCTTGCAGAGGCTTCTACCTTTGTGGAGGTTATTGAAAAACGCCAAGGATTGAAGGTCGCCTGTTTGGAAGGAATAGCCTATCGCAATGGCTGGATTTCTGAGGAGCGTATGCGAGAGATTGCCAAACCAATGCTGAAGAATCAATATGGTCAATACCTTCTGAAGGTGATTGATGAAATGAAGGAAGATATCAATAGTGGAACATTAGAGCACGTTTAAAATGAAGAATATTATCATTACCGGTGGAGCCGGATTTATTGGTTCGCACGTTGTGCGCCTCTTTGTTAATAAGTATCCAGAGTATAAGATTATTAATCTGGATAAATTGACATATGCAGGAAACCTTTCCAACTTAAAGGACATTGAAGACAAACCTAACTACAAGTTTGTCAAGATGGATATTTGTGACTTCGACGGTGTTTTGAAGTTAATGCAGGATGAGCAGGTATATGGAATTATCCATCTAGCTGCAGAAAGCCATGTCGACCGCTCTATCAAAGACCCCTTCACATTTGCTCAGACCAATGTGATGGGTACGTTGAGCCTTTTGCAGGCTGCTAAAGCTTACTGGGAGAGCCTGCCTGAGAAATACGAGGGCAAACGCTTCTATCATATATCTACTGATGAGGTATATGGCGCACTTCAAATGACGCACCCAAAAGGAATTGAGCCTCCTTTCACAACCAAAGCATCAAGTGGCAAGCATCACTTGGCTTATGGCGAAAAATTCTTCACTGAGGACTTGAAGTATCAGCCTCACAGCCCTTATAGTGCAGCCAAGGCCAGTAGTGACCACTTTGTTCGTGCTTTCCATGATACCTTTGGTATGCCTACCATTGTGACCAACTGCTCTAACAACTATGGTCCTTATCAGTTCCCTGAGAAACTGATACCATTGTTCATCAACAATATCCGTCATCGTAAGCCACTGCCAGTTTATGGCAAGGGTGAAAATGTTCGTGACTGGCTGTATGTTGTTGATCATGCCCGTGCCATTGATGTAATCTTCCATGAAGGAAAAATAGCAGAGACCTATAACATTGGTGGTTTCAACGAGTGGAAGAACATTGATATTATCAAGGTTCTGATCAATACTGTAGATAGACTCCTTGGCCGCCCCGAAGGTGCCGACATGGATTTAATTACCTATGTTACTGACCGTGCAGGCCATGATTTGAGATATGCCATTGACTCTACTAAACTCCAAAAGGAGTTAGGTTGGGAACCATCACTTCAATTCGAGGAGGGAATAGAAAAAACCGTGAAATGGTATCTTGATAATCAGGAGTGGTTGGATAATGTTACTTCAGGTGAATATCAGAATTATTACCAACAAATGTATTCCAATCGTTAAAATAAAGATAATGACAGTAGAAGACGTAAGAATAATTGAGTTGCCAAAATTTTTGGATGCTCGAGGAAATCTCTCTTTTGCAGAGCAACATAACCATATTCCTTTTGAGATAAAAAGGACGTATTGGATTTATGATGTGCCAGGAGGAGAAGATAGAGGCGGTCATGCGTTTCGCGAGAATCAGGAAGTGGTGATAGCTTTGTCTGGGGCCTTTGATGTTGAGGTTGACGATGGGGTAAACAAGAAGAGGTTTAGCCTTAATCGTTCCTATTACGGACTATATATCCCTAAAGGCTTGTGGCGTACGATGGAGAACTTCTCGACCAACTCCTTCGCATTAGAGTTTGGCTCGGTAGAGTATTCTGCCGATGATTATATTCGTGATTACGATGAATTCTTAAAATTGAAGAAAGATGGCAAAATATAGTGTTTTTGATTGTACTATGGTGGAACTCGACAAACATCATAGTGACCGAAAGGGTAACCTTACCGTTGTTCAGAATGGTACTACTTTGCCATTTGACGTGAAGCGTGTGTATTACCTATATGATGTACCAGGAGGCGAATCACGTGGTTCTCATGCGCATAGGGATTTGGAACAACTGATAATTGCTGCATCTGGTTCGTTTACAGTTACTTTGGATGATGGTAAGAGCAAGCGTTCTTTTTTCCTGAATAGGCCGTATCAAGGCTTGTATGTGAAGCCAGGGCTGTGGAGAGATTTGGAAGATTTCTCTTCAGGAGCTGTTTGCATGGTGCTAGCATCTGAGGTGTATCAAAAAGAGGATTATATAAGAGATTATGAGGAATTCTTAGAGTTTCGGTAAGCTGTCAATTTTGACGTATACAATGAAGTGGGAAAATGATACCTTTCTTGAGACCTTCGGAACAAGCGGCAGAGCCGAGCGCTGCACAAATCACGGAGTCGACTATCCTACTTTCGACAAATGGTACAGGAAGACGCATAAGAAGGTTTATCCTGTTACAGTAAAAGGAATACCCTCTGTTGAAGAAGCGGAGATTCAGACTGAAGCAGAAAAGGTGAGTGAGGAGATGGAAAAAGACCAGCTGATATCAATGATACACTTCCTTGTTAAACGCGAGGAGGAACGGGCCCAGGAGAACCAGGAAATGAAGGATATGGTGAAGGAGTTGAGGGATACGCACAAGCAGGATGTGAAGACTCAAGCAAGCCTACTGAAGACTCAGTCAAACCTGATGAAATCTATCGATACCCTGACCAATCAGGTGGCAGATCTCACTACTCAGAACAAGACTCTCCAGCAGAAGGTAAACGACCTGCTGTCACAGATATCAGTAGGCAACAAAGTAAAATAATGAAATATATATGGTGCATAGTGAACAAAGGAGCTAAAGTGTCGGTTATCTACCACACGTTTATCGAGACGTGTAAGATGTGTGGCGTGTCCACGCTGGAGTATTTTAAGGAATTCTTCAAGGCGATTATGCAGGGAAGAACAGATTATGAGAATATGTTACCGATGACCATCGGCATTAAAAAATAATAAAATTTTATTTAATCTAGACGCTTCAGGTGGCGAAAGCTGCCCTAAACGGCTGTTTTTAAGCTTGGACGTCAAAATTGACAACTTACTTTATAAACATATATCAAGCGTGAATAAACTATTTAAAAACACAGCAATATATGCCATAGGAGAGATACTGCCTAAGATAGTATCTTTTCTGATGCTGCCTGTATTTACACGATACCTTACAACAACGGAGTATGGTATCCTGTCATATACGAGTAGTTTCATGATGCTGATTATTGTTATTAGTATACTATCGTTGAATTCTTATGCGTTGCGATATTATTTTGAGCGAAAGGATGAAAGTCAACGTCGAATGCTGCTTGGTACAGTTTATATGGTAATAGGACTGATGAATGTGTTGCTTTTAGTAATTGGATGGCTACTATTTCCTATTGCTATAGAACACTATCAGATACAGGTGCCATGGCATCCATATTTCAAATTGGCTCTTGTTAATAACTTTCTAGCATCGTTTAGCACTATCCCACTTGTTATCTATCGAGTCAGACAAGACTCGGCTAAATATGTAGGCTTGAGTTTTTCATATTCGATGATAACTTTCCTGTTTAATGTCTTTTTTGTTGTATATCTTAAGCAAGGTATAATTGGATATTACTATTCCACACTGCTGGTAAGCATACCATATTTCTTTATTTATGCCAACATTATAAGAAAATATGCTTGCTTTAAGATTTCAAAAAGTTTTGTTAAGGAAGGTTTGAGATTTTCGTTGCCTCTGCTACCAGGAGCAATCGCCTTTTTTTTCCTAAATATGGTAGATCGTATTGTTCTCGAACGTAATGTTCCTTTATCGGAATTAGGTATATATAATATTGCAGTCACTTTAACGAGTACACTTGGCATAATTATCCATAGTGGCTATCATGCCGTAGAACCTGAAATATTCAGTCATTATGGTACCCCAGAATATTATAAATTCGTTAAAAAGGCCCAGACCGTTTTTTTTACAGCCATCTACGTCGGAGCTTTGCTGTTGGCACTTTTCTCGCAGGAAGTGTTCGTTATCATGACAGCCCCCGCTTTCCATGAAGGTTATCACCTTGTTCCGATATTAATTATCGGGGTGGTGATGAGTGGTCAGAATGTGATTTATGGAGGTGTGTTAGCTTCTGAGAAGCGCACGAAGGTTCAAGGGGGTATTTCTGTATTAGGAGCAATTATTAGTTTTCTTTTTAACCTATTGCTTATCCCCCTATGGGGAACAATTGCTGCTGCAGCATCAAGGATGCTATCCTATATGTTCATGAATACAGCCCTTTTTGTAAAGATGACCTTCCCTGGCAAGACAATCCATAAGGAGACAATAGCCGTCTTACTGATTTTGATAATACCACACATTCTTTTTGGGATATTCCCAGAGATATCCGTTATATCGTTTATTATAAAGATACTTGTGGCAATAGTATACGTATTGATTCTACTGAGACTCTTCAATGTTAAAGTGGGAGATCTTAAATCAATGCTAATAAAGAAATAACTATGATTACAAGACGAATACAACAAATACTGACTTTACCCAAACGAAGACTACAAGCTGCATATTGGAGATTAAAAATGAATCAGTTTGGATGGCGGTCTGTCATCGTAAAGCCATTGAAAATCAATGGTAGCAAAAACATGCAGATTGGTGATGGAGTTACGGTAGAATATAAAACATGGCTCGCAGCTAGGCCACTTACAGGAATGGGTACATGCCATTTGGTCATAGAGGATGGATGTACTATTGGACATTTCAACCATATCTATGCTACAAATTCTGTAGTATTGCACAAAAACGTATTGACTGCAGATAAAGTATATATTTCAGACAATCTTCATGGATATGAGAATATTGAGATTCCCATCAAAAAACAACCAATTGTTCAAAATGGAGTAGTTGAGATAGGCGAAGGAACATGGCTGGGTGAAAATGTTTGCGTGCTCGGTGCCAAAATCGGAAAACAATGTGTAATTGGCGCTAATAGTGTAGTTACAAAGGATATTCCTGATTATAGCATTGCTGTGGGTGTGCCTGCAAAAGTAATAAAACAATATGATTTTAAAACTAAAAAATGGGAAAAAAGAGTATATGAAAAGTTTAATCAGGAGATTCCTGGGGGGGGTAAAAAATACGTTCTCTTATATGCTGCATAAACATCAGTTCAGAAAATATCATAGAACGGATGTTATAAAAACTCCTATCCAGATCACGCCACAGTATATAGAGATGGGTAAAAACGTGTCAATTGGCTATCATGCAAGGATACAGGGGATAAGCTCATATATGGGAGACACTTTTAATCCTCATATAAAAATAGGAGAAAATGTTAGTATTCAGCAGAATCTTCATCTTACATGTGCAAACTCAATTGTTATTGGGAAAAATACTGCAATAGCAGCAAATGTTACAATAACCGATATTCATCACCCATACGATGATGTCTCTATGCCAATTGAAAGACAAAAACTTGTAGTAAAAGAAGTCGAAATAGGTAAAGATTGTAAAATTTATAATAACGCGGTTATATTGCCCGGAGTACATATAGGCAAGCATGTCACCATAGGAGCCAATAGCGTTGTTGCAAATGATATTCCAAGTTTTACTGTTGCAGTTGGAAGTCCTGCTAAAGTAATAAGACAATATGATTTTGAAAAGAAAGAATGGATAAAAGTATGATAAAAAGAGTGTTTGTTACAGGAGGGGCAGGCTTTATTGGTTCACATATAGCCTTACAACTGATAGAAAAAGGCTATGATGTAACTGTTTTGGATAATCTCCTTGCGCAGATACATGGAGATAATCCAGATAAGACCTCACCGCTATATTGCAGTGTGAAGGACAAGACACGGTTTATAAAAGCTGATGTCTGCGATAGGGAAGCTCTTGAAAATGCAATAAACGATGCTGATTACATCATCCACTTGGCAGCAGAGACTGGCACTGGCCAGTCCATGTATGAAATCAAGCGTTATGTTGATGTGAACATTGGTGCAACCGCATTGTTGCTGGATATTCTGACTAACACTAAACATCACGTCAAGCGTGTAGTTGTGGCTGAATCCCGTGCTATCTATGGTGAAGGAAAGTATCATTGTGAAAAATGTGGTGATGTATATCCAACAGAGCGTAAGGATGAAGATATGGCCAAAGGTGACTTTGAGTGCCATTGTCCTAAGTGTGGAGGCAAAGTAACACTTGTCGCAACGACAGAGGATAGTGCCGTTCATCCTTCCTCTGTATATGGCATAGGTAAACAGGTGCAAGGCCAGTTGGTACATTTGATTTGTAAGAACATCGGTGTTGAATCGGTATCGTACCGTTATCAAAATGTATATGGACCTGGGCAGTCTCTGACTAATCCCTATACAGGAATTTTGAGTATTTTCTCCACTCGCATTAAGAACCACAAAGAGATTAATATCTTTGAAGACGGACTAGAGAGTCGTGACTTTGTGTATATAGATGACGTAGTAAATGCAACCATTGCTGGAATGGAAGTGCCGGAGGCAAATGGACACGTATTCAATATAGGTACAGGCATAGCTACAGACGTTCTGACAGTTGCCAAGACGCTTTGTAAACATTACAGAATTGAAGTGCCGCTGAATGTGTCAGGCAATTATCGCTTAGGTGATATCCGTCACAACTATGCGGATATCTCATTGGCAAAAAAGATACTTGGCTTTGAACCCAAGTGGAGTTTTGACCAAGGCATCAAACAGTTTACCGAATGGGTAAACCAGCAGGAGTTACAGAAAGATAATTACGAGGCCTCTCTTGAAGAGATGAAACAAAAGGGGCTGTTTAAATAGGACTATTTATGAAAGTTTTAGTAACAGGAGCAAATGGCTATATTGGCCGTCATGTGGTAAAGGCTTTGCTTGACAAAGGAGCAGAGGTCATCGCTTGCGATATTGTGAACAGTGATGTGGATGAACGTGCAGATCGTAAAACATTAGACCTTTTTGAACTTCCTGAAGGAAATGTGTATGAGCAGTTAGGTTCACCAGATGTCTGCCTACACATGGCTTGGCGTAATGGTTTTGTACACAACGCCCCCACACAGATTGGCGACTTATCTGCTCACTATAAATTTTTGACTGCCATGATAGATGGCGGCCTGAAGCAACTGGCTGTAATGGGTACTATGCATGAGGTTGGTTATTGGGAAGGTGCTATTGATGAGAACACCCCTTGTAATCCTATTTCGATGTATGGAATAGCGAAAGATGCACTTCGTAGAGCGATGTTTCTCTATTGCAAACAGAAAGAATGTATTCTACAGTGGCTTCGTGCTTACTATATTTTGGGAGATGATAAGAAGAATAATTCTATCTTCTGTAAATTGCTTTTGGCTGCCGAAGAAGGTAAGAAAACATTTCCTTTCACCACAGGTAAAAACCAGTATGACTTTATTACAGTAGATGAATTGGCAAACCAACTATCTGCAGCCGTGATGCAAAAAGAAGTGACAGGAATTATTAACTGTTGCACTGGAAAGCCTATGAGTTTGGCAGACAGAGTTGAACGCTTTATTAAGGAAAACAATTTAGATATAAAACTGGAATATGGTGCATTTCCAGACAGGGAATATGATTCGCCATGTGAGTATGGGGATGCGTCAATTATTAACGAAATACTGAGATGTAATGGCTAAGCAGAAAATACTTTTTATTGGAGTAGGATTCCATGAATATGATAAACACATCATTGAGAATCTGAAAAAGAAATATGATGTGTGGTATTTATTAAGCAGTGGTTTCAAGAATAAACACCCTTATTTTTATTATATTACAAAAAAAATACCCATCCTTTTCCCTGATTTCAATGAAAAAAATATTTCTAAATTTATAGAGAAAACAAAAGATATTAACTTTGATATTATTTTCGTTATTAAAGGGTCTGGATTAACGGATAAACACTTATCTAACCTAAAGAGATATCATCTAAAAGCAAAGTACAAGTTATATGTCTGGGATGAATGGGAATACATGTCCAATAGAGATGTTTTGGAACAATATTTCTCCGATATATATTCGTTTGATTCGGAAGATTGTAAGAAATACGGTTTCAAACTGCGCCCATTATTTTATATAAATAAAAATAGAGTAGATGATAAAATATATGATATAAGTTTTGTGGGGAATGATCATTCAAGTAGATTCCAAACGATATTGGACATCAAAAATTGTTGTATTGCAAACTGTTTGAAATACCGCTTTGTTATTACGATGACAAAGTCTTCGTTTTTAAAAATAAAAACAAAATACAAGGAAGAAGACTACAGAGATATAGCACATAAAGGCCCAATCCCTTATAAAGAATATGAAGACATAACAAGGAAATCAAAAACAGTTATAGATATCCCAAGAGGCACACAATCAGGCCTTACTATAAGAACTTTAGAAGCATTAGCATCGGGCACGAAAGTTATTACCACGAATAACCATATCTGTGAATATGAAAATATCCCGAAGGGAATGTATTATATTTGGGACTATACAATCAATGAAGCTTTATTAAACTTTATAAGAGAGCCTATACCCACAGATGAACTTAATGATTATTTTTCAATCGATGTTTTTTTAGAGGATATTTTGAAATGAAGGTAATAATTGCAGGAGATTTTGTACCTAGGCATAAAGTTTTAGAGGTAATTGAAGAAGGTAACTATCATCTTGTTTTAGGTGAAATAAAGCCTATTATGGAACAAGTTGATTATTCAATAGTCAACCTTGAATGTCCTGTTACGAAGGGGTATGAGAGGCCCATTTTGAAATGCGGCCCAAATCTGCAATGCTCTGCGAGTGGCGTTGCAGCTATTAAATGGGCTGGGTTTAATTGTGTCACACTTGCTAACAATCATTTCTTAGATTATGGTGATGAAGGAGTGATGAATACTATTTCTACTTGTAATGAATATGGAATTGATATAGTAGGTGGCGGTATGAACCTGAATGAGGCGTCTACTATTCTTTATAAGGAGTTTAATGGAGAATCACTAGCTATAATCAATTGTTGCGAACATGAGTTTTCCCTTGCAACCAATACTTCTGCTGGTAGTAATCCATTGAATCCTATTCAGCAGTATTATGCTGTTTTAGAGGCTCGCAAGAATGCTGATTATGTAGTTGTAATAGTCCATGGGGGGCACGAGCACTATCAATTACCTAGTTTACGTATGCAGGAAATATATAGGTTCTTTATAGATACTGGAGCAGATGCTGTTGTTAACCACCACCAACATTGTTATAGTGGTTTTGAATATTATAAAAGTAAGCCGATTTTCTATGGTCTTGGAAACTTTTGTTTTTACTCAGATACACCAATACCACAAATCTGGAATGATGGCTATATGGTCGAATTACATCTAAATAATGATAGGATTAGTAGTCGAATTATACCATATTGCCAATGTAAAGATAATACTCTTGTGCATGTTATGAAACCAGATGCCTTTGATAATAAGATAAGCGAACTTAATAGAATTATAACAGATTCTCACGAATTATTGGAAGAGACAGAAAAATATTATAAAGACTCAATGCATATAGTAGCACTCGCAATAGAACCGATAAAGAATCGAATAGTGACTTCACTACAAAGTAGAAAATTATTACCTTTCCTATGGTCTAAGAAATCTTTGGTACAATTGAAGAATTATGTGATGTGTGAATCTCATCGTGATAAAATGGAATATTTTTTTAATCATTTTTAACAGAACTTTATTATGTCGACAAAATACAAAAAGTATATTTTAAATCCTAAGTTAATAGTCTTTTGGATATTAGTTAAATTACCTTGGTTGATTAGGTCTGACAGATTGTTTCTGAAGTTAAAATATTATATTAATTTTGAAAAATGGCCAGACCTTGAAAATCCTCATACATTTAGTGAAAAAATGCAATGGCTAAAACTGCACGACCATAATCCAGAACATACAAAAATGGTGGATAAAGTAGATGCAAAAATGTACGTCTCAGAAAGGATTGGGGAAGAATACATCATTCCGACATTAGCTGTTTATGATAACACAGACGAAATAGATTTTGAGGCACTGCCCAACCAGTTTGTGTTGAAGTGTACCCATGATAGCGGAGGTGTTGTAATATGCAGTGATAAATCAAAGCTTGATAAAAAGGTTGCTATTAAGAAATTGAAGAAAGGTCTTAAACGGAATTTTTTCTGGCAAACAAGGGAATGGCCGTATAAGAATGTGAAACCTCGCATTATTGCAGAACAATATATTGAACCGTGCACTGTTACAAAAGACCTTCCAGATTACAAATTTTTCTGTTTTAATGGTGAACCTGAATATTGTCAGGTGATATCAGACAGAAGGACAAATATGTGTATAGATTTCTTTGATAAAGAATGGAACCATCAACCATTCCATGAGCCTAGAATATTTCCGTTCTCTAACAGGAAGATTGATAAACCGCTTAAATATACGGAGATGTTGGAATTGGCGAGAAAACTCTCATGTTCAAAATCTTTTCTAAGAGTTGATTTCTATGAAGTCCAGGATAAGATATATTTCGGAGAGTTAACATTTTATCCTACTAGTGGAATGGGTGGTTTCTGCCCAGATGAATGGGATCACAAGTTCGGTGCTTTAATTAAATGACAATAATTGATGGAAAGTATATATTCGAATAAAGTAACGTTTTTATTATCTATAATACTATTCTTCTCGTTAAATATTAGTGAAGCATTAGGAACGGTATTATATATGGCATTACTATTATTGCTGTTGATAGTCAGTTCAAGACAAGGCGGTAGTATTTTTAGATTTACTGCCAACAACTTCTTTGTTTTATGGGGGGTATTTATCGTTATCTGCTGCATGTCAATAATCTGGGCAAAAGATAAAAGCTTAAGTATAGAGGCGGCAACTTCACTTGTACGATTGTGGGTCGTATTTCAGGTTATTTTTTATACGCAGCGATCATTATCAATGAAATCCTTATTTGATGTGATTCTATATGGCAGCCTAATACTATTTTCGTACGAGATAATGACAGTAGGATTTAGCAAGTTCGTGGCTATGGCAGTTGTTGGGGAAAGACTTGGAGATGAAATTATAAATTCAAATGCAATAGGATTGTTGGCATCAATTTCTTCAGTTATATGTTTCTCTAGGTTTATTTACCAAAAAAAATGGCTTGTAATAGTTTTGGGGTTATTGGCATTATCAATTGTGTTTATATCTGGAAGCAGAAAGGCAATGGTAGTATTCTTAATCGGTTGTTTCCTTGTATATATTTTAAAGAACGTAAATAGAGGTGGAATACGCTTTTGGTTACGAATAATTACTACAGCTTTAGTGTTTGTTTTTGTTATATATATATTATTGAATTCTTTTGTATTCTTCATCAATGAAGATCGATTTCTGAGTTTGTCGGCTTTTATAACAGGCTCTGATGATCTTATACATTCAGATTATATGCGCAAAGAACTGATTTCAACTGGATGGAAGAGTTTTTTGGAGAATCCTGCTTTGGGGATAGGTATTGATAATGGAAAGATTTTGGCAAGCCGAGCTGTTGGGCACTTTTACTACCTTCATAATAATTATATTGAATTGCTTGCTGATGTAGGTTTGATAGGAACTTTAAGCTTTTATCTGATTTATTTTGTATTTTTCAAGAAGATGCTACCATGTTACTCTGTATGGGATGAATATTCGAAGCTGGCCGTAACGTTATTAATAATGTTTCTTATTGCAGACTGGGGTAGAGTCTCCTACTATTATAAAGATGTTCTATTCGTTATAATGGTTTGTTATAAGGTGATGTATGATACTAAAAAAAGATCGAAAAGTATCATAGTTCACAAAAATGGATATAGACATATAAAAATTACGAGATGAAAAGAATATTATTGTATGCATCTGGTGAAATTTTTGGTGGCAGACTGACAGGTGGCAAGAAGCGTTTTATTGAGCTTGCTAAAAGTTTGCAAAAAAGCAATCTTGTCGATCTAACACTTGTTGGTCAAGATAATGAGATGTTAATAACAGAGAAAGGATTTGATAAGTATATAAGACTAAGTTCTATAAAAAACGGTTATAATTTCAGATTTTTTCCTCCAGAATTGAGAATATTATTGTCAAACAGGCAGGGGATTAGGAACATTCAGAAAA
>JAEEGL013850530.1_pt1 | contig 13499 bp, 11 predicted proteins | sample 9134231 | NCBI WGS metagenome assembly JAEEGL01 (sample SAMN16246548, study PRJNA631951) | gut metagenome | biome: gut microbiome; feature: rumen; material: fiber-attached | host: Bos | place: Iran: Karaj | collected 2018-10
AGATCGCTTTGGGCTACAGACTCGATGAGATCAAGAATGCAGTTACGGGCAACACATATGCTTCATTCGAGCCTGCGCTCGACTACGTTGCAGTTAAGTTCCCGAAGTGGCCTTTCGATAAGTTCGTATATGCGAAGAGAGACTTAGGTACTCAGATGAAGGCAACAGGTGAGGTAATGGCTATCTCCGATACCTTCGAGTCCGCTCTCATGAAGGCTGTAAGAGGAGCTGAGATCTCCGCTGACAGAGTAAGAATTCCCAAGTTCGAAGAGGCAACACTCGAGGAGCTTAAGGAGGGGTACTCCAAGCCTACTGACGAGAGACTTTTCTTCATCGGTGAAGCTCTCTACAGAGGTGTTACATGCGAGGAGATCCACGAGGTTACCAAGATCGACATGTGGTTCCTCGACAAGGTTAAGCGCCTCGTTGACTTCGAGAAGAAGATCGAAGGCACAACAGTTACTAACGAAGACTACGTAATAGGTAAGAAGCTCGGCTTCACAGACCGCACGATGGAGAAAATCTCCGGCAATGCGATCAGCGCCGGCAAGCTCGTACCTGTATATAAGATGGTTGATACCTGCGCAGGTGAGTTCGCAGCTACAACACCTTACTTCTACGGCACATATAACCTCCCCGGTGAAGGTGGAGAGAACGAGGCTGACCTCGAGTTCGAGCCCGAGGAGCAGCGCGCTAAGAAGACAGTAATCGTAATAGGTTCCGGTCCTATCAGAATCGGTCAGGGTATCGAGTTCGACTACGCTGCCGTTCACTGTGTACACGCACTTCAGGACCTGGGCTTCAGAGTTGTAATCATCAACAACAACCCTGAGACAGTTTCTACTGACTTCGATACAGGTGACAGACTCTACTTCGAACCATTGGATCCCGAGGACGTAATGAACATCATCCGTCAGGAGAATCCTTACGGCGTTGTAGTAGCGTTCGGAGGCCAGACAGCTATCAAGCTTACGAAGACGCTTGCTAAGAACAACATCAACATCATCGGTACATCCGCTGATTCCATCGATATGGCTGAGGACAGAGAAAGATTCGACGAGCTCCTCGAAAGACTCGGAATCGCAAGACCTAAGGGCTTCTCCGTTCTTACTGAGGAAGAGGCTCTCGAGGCTACTTCCAAGATCGGCTACCCGGTACTTCTTAGACCTTCCTACGTATTGGGCGGTCAGAACATGATCATCGCATTCGACGATCAGGATGTTCAGGAGTACATGAAGATCATCCTCGCTCAGGGTATCGAGAACCCCGTACTTATCGATAAGTACATCCAGGGCCGTGAGATCGAGGTAGATGCCATCTACGACGGTAAGGATGTCCTTATCCCGGGTATCATGGAGCACGTAGAGAGAACAGGTATCCACTCCGGTGACTCTATCGCGATCTATCCTGCTAAGCACATCTACGACAACATGGCTAAGAAGCTTGTAGATACAACTAAGGCTTTGTGCGAGGGCTTGAACTCCACGGGTATCGTAAACATCCAGTACATCGTAAAGGATGAGCGCATCTACGTTATCGAGGTTAACCCGAGAGCTTCAAGAACCGTTCCTTACATGAGCAAGGTTACGGGTGTACCCATGGTAGACGTTGCTATCGACGTATCACTCGGCACCAAGCTTGCTGACATGGATTACGGCACGGGTGTATACAGACAGTCACCTTACACAGCAGTTAAGGTACCTGTATTCTCCTTTGAAAAGCTGACTGACGTTGACACACAGCTCGGACCTGAGATGAAGTCCACGGGTGAGGTTCTCGGTGTAGGCCGTAACCTTTCCGAGGCACTCTACAAAGGTCTCGTAGCTGCTGGCTATAAGATGTATAAGCAGGGCGGTGTATTCATCACTGTCCGTGATTCCGATAAGCAGGAAGTAGTTGAGATCGCGAAGAAGTTCGATACATTGGGCTTCAATCTCTATGCTACAGGCGGAACAGCTAAGATCCTCCGCGAGTCCGGCATGGAAGTAACTGAGGTTCATAAGATCCACGAGTCTCCCGAGAACAACACGATCACACTTCTCGAGAGCGGCAAGATCAGCTACATCATCTCTACATCCAAGAGAGGAAGAATCCCTGCAAGAGATTCAGTTAAGCTTAGAAGACGTGCAGTTATGCTCGGTATCCCTTGCCTTACAGCTCTCGATACAGCTGATGCGCTTGCAGATTCCTTGATGTCCAGATACTCCGAGATCAACACGGAGCTCGTTGACATCAACAACATGCGTGAGAGAAGAAAGGTAGTCGAGTTTACTAAGATGCAGGGCATCGGTAACGACTACATCTACATCGACTGCTTCGAGAAGATGGTATCTTCACCTGAGTCCTTGTCCGTATACATGTCCGACCGTCACTTCGGTGTCGGCGGTGACGGTATCGTTCTCATCGCTCCTTCAAGAGTTGCTGATGCAAGAATGATCATGTACAACCTGGACGGTTCCGAGGGTAACATGTGCGGTAACGCTATCCGCTGCGTCGGTAAGTATATGTACGACGTAAGAGGTCATAAGAGAAGACACATGACCATCGAGACCAAGAGCGGTATCAAGAAGCTCGAGCTCATGACTTTGGCTGACGAAGTTGTAAGAGTTAAGGTCGACATGGGTGATGCTATTCTCGATCCTACACAGATTCCCGTAGCACTCGAGCCCGACTGCGACGGCCAGGTAGTAGCCCGTCCCGTTAATATCGACGGCAACGAGTACAAGATCACATGCGTATCCATGGGTAACCCTCACGCGGTAGTCTTTACAGACCTGGTTGACGTAATCGATATCGAGAAGGTAGGACCTAAGTTCGAGTTCAACGAGATCTTCCCTGAGAGAGTTAACACAGAGTTCGTTAAGATCGTCGACGATCACACGATCAAGATGAGAGTGTGGGAGAGAGGCTCCGGAGAGACAATGGCCTGCGGTACAGGTGCATGTGCAGCTGCAGTTGCTTCCGTTCTTAACGGCTACTGCCCGAAGAACGAGGACATCAGAGTAATCCTCAAGGGCGGCGAGCTTGTCATCAGATACACAGATGAGACTGTTTACATGACAGGTAACTGCGCTAAGGTCTTCGAAGGAAGAATGGAAATCTGATATTTTCATTAATGTGCTTCGAACGGATAAGTTGTCCGGATATTTCTACTATAAGAAGGAAGACTGATTATTTCTCCACTGACAAAATCACTGACAGAAATGTGGTTTTGTCAGTAAAAATGTCAGTACAGGGCTTCTGCTGACAAAATCACTGACAGAAATTGAATCTTGTCAGTAAAAGTGTCAGTGGGCATGATAGAGGAATAGCGGAGAGTATAAGAAATATTGATTTTTCTTCCGTAAGCTTATGAAAGATATAGAGGACGCGCACGGCATAGTTTGCCGTCATTTAATGATATAATATCGTATCTATTTCTGGATTGGACGAGGATACCTATGTTAAGCGACATTGAGATAGCGGAGCAGGCAACACTTAATCCCATCGGGGATATAGCAGCAAAGGTAGGACTTAGCCAGGATGAGCTCGAGTTCTACGGTAAGTACAAGGCGAAGATCCCGCTTAATGCCATCAAGAGCAGAAGCGATAAGAAGGACGGAAAGCTCGTCCTCGTTACTGCCATGAATCCTACTCCTGCAGGAGAAGGAAAGACAACAGTAAGTATCGGTCTTGCACAGGCTATGAATAAGCTTGGCCGTAATGTCATGCTCGCACTCCGCGAGCCTTCCTTGGGCCCCGTATTCGGTATCAAGGGCGGCGCTGCAGGCGGCGGATATTCCCAGGTCCTTCCTATGGAAGATATCAATCTTCACTTCACAGGCGATCTTCACGCCATCACATCAGCTAACAATCTTCTCGCTGCAATGATCGATAACCACATCTATCAGGGCAACGAGCTTCGCATCGATAAGGACAGAATCCTCTGGAAGAGATGCATGGATATGAACGACCGTGCGCTTCGTGCCATCAAGGTAGGCGTAGGCGGCGGAACTAACGGTATCGAGAGAGATGAGTCTTTCTCCATCACTGCAGCTTCCGAGGTTATGGCTATCCTCTGTCTTGCAAGCGATCAGGACGATCTTAAGAAGAGATTGGGCGACATCGTTGTAGCTTACGACCTCGACGGCAACATCGTAAAGGCTAAGGATCTTAAGGCAGAAGGCTCCATGGCAGTTCTTCTTAAGGATGCGATCAATCCTAATATCGTTCAGTCCATCGAGCACGTTCCGGCCCTTGTTCACGGCGGACCGTTTGCAAATATCTCACACGGTTGTAATACAGTAATCGCTACTAAGACAGCGATGAAGCTTTCTGATATCACTATCACTGAGGCTGGCTTCGGTGCTGACCTCGGCGCATTCAAGTTCCTCGATATCAAGTGCCGTAAGGCAGGTATATGGCCTGATGCATGCGTCATCGTTACTACTATCAGATCTTTGAAGTACAACGCAGGTATCCCGAAGGAAGAATTGACAACACCTGATGTTGCCAAGGTAACTGAGGGATTTGCAAATGTAAGCAAGCATATCGAGAACATGAAGTCTTTGGGTCTTCCCGTTATCGTTGCTTCTAACAGATTCCCTTCCGATACGGATGAGGAGATCGCTGAGCTTAAGAGACTTTGTGATGAGAACGGAGCTTCCTATGCTCCCGCTGACATCTTCGCTAAGGGAGGAGAAGGCGGAATCGAGCTTGCTGAGGCAGTTCTTAAGATCCTCGACGAGGATAAGAAGCCTGAGCCCACATTCATCTACGATCTTAACGATTCAATCGAAGATAAGATCAAGGCAGTAGCTACTAAGATCTACGGTGCTAAGGATGTTGATATCCTTCCAGAGGCTCGCGAGCTTATCGAGGGATTCGAGAAGGCAGGTTATGGTAACCTTCCTATCTGTGTTGCCAAGACTCAGTATTCATTGTCAGACGATCCTAAGCTCCTCGGCCGTCCTGAGGGATTCACTCTCACAGTACGCGAGGCACGCCTTGCTGCAGGTGCAGGCTACATCGTTATCCTCACAGGTAAGATCATGACGATGCCGGGACTTCCCAAGGCTCCCGCTGCACTTAAGATCGATATTGATTCCGACGGTACGGTACACGGCCTGTTCTGATGAGGCGCGGCCAGTATCCCAATCCTACCTTCCTCAATAAGGCTGAGGGAATAAAGAAAGAACGACACACTAAGACTGTTGTGGCGATCGCGATAGTCGTCCTTATAGTGCTTGCCGCTATCTTCATTAAGATCGGTGCCAATATGCAGGAGTTGTACGAGCAGGAATATCCTGATCTCGTCGGTGCTGCAACGACTACCACGGCTGAACCTACAGAGACGGATCCTTTAGTTCCTCTTCCGATAGATGTGGCTCCTACTGAGACGGAAATGTCAGAACCTACTCAGGAGGTTCTGGTTCCTGTTATCGTTACGGAGACTACGGTAGAGACCATCGATGTGACGGACCTGTCGGCTCAGGTGTTCGTCGAGGCTGAACCTTTCTACTTCAGAAGTTCATATCCCTTACAGACAATCTCCCATGAACAAAGAGACGTCCTTCTCGACTACCTTAAGCAGAACGTTCTTGATTACATTAACTCTAATGCGGGGGAGCGTATCTGCTTCAGATACATTAACCTTGATAACGGTGAAACGACGGGTATCAATGACCTTGAGCCCATCGTTCCTGCAGGCGCATTCGCTCTTCCCATCGAGATGACATACTGGCACAGAGTTGATATGGGATTCGGTTCCCCGAACTACATCATCACTTACGACGGATCTTACGTGCCCGGAAATTCATCCAATATCGCGGCTAACTATCCTCCGGGAAAGATGTTCTACTTAAGAACGCTTGCCAACCTCGCTGTTACTACTAACGACGATTATGCTCTGTCCGTTCTTGTCGACAGATGCAGCGGCATGAATACTATCTGGACTTATCTGTCTTCCATAAGCGGATATACGAACTATACCGAGAATTCGACATATACGGATTATTCCGGAACACTTCTGAGCGGCCCCGGAAGAACGTCCTGCTACGATATGGCTGCTTATGCCGAGGCACTTTACTATGGATATATAAGAGAGCCTGATGTATACCAGCCTCTTATGAACGACCTTTACTATTCCGAGATAAGATCACCTTTCAGCACTTCATTCGGTGAGGATGTTCCGGTTCTTCATGTAAGCGGAAGAAATGAGACTTTCCATGCGTATACTGACATCGCGATCATAGATGCATCTGAGCCTATCGTGCTTATCGTCTATAGCGAATGTTCGTCCTTCGACCGCGCACAGACGATACAGGCTGATATATCGGGATATGTAGCAGCATACCTGGAATCCTGCCATTAAGGGCAAAAGCGGCTTTCAAGTCCAAATTGTGGCAAAACTACGAGATTTTGTTTAAGTTTAACAAAGTACCACAATATATAGTGGTTGTTAATTGACAAAAAGTCTTAACACTGTTATCATCTCCTTGGATTTTATTTTTTGGAGGTTGCTCAAAATGATCATCAAATCTGATTTGGAGTCATGCCGTTCCAGGTTGCAGTCCATGATCGGAAGTCCCGTAAGACTTTCCTCTAATGGTGGCCGCAAGAGAATCATCGTACACGAGGGTGTTGTGGACAATTGCTACCCCAACGTCTTCACAGTAAGATGCCAGCGTGAGTCCGACGGAGAGTTCGAGATCGTTTCCTACAGCTACATTGATGTTCTGACAAGAGCTGTCAGAATTGCGGTTCCTGCTGAAGCAGCTGAGGCCGCAGCAGTCGGATAAGATTTCTCTCAAGAACTGATTGACGGTTATTTACATAGATACTATTAGCGGCGAAGGAATCCCCTTCGCCGCTTTGATATTATCAAAGCATAAACTATACCCCCGGAGGGCCTGATGGCTGAAGCAAAAGACAACAATAACAAGGCCGAAGAGCTGGTAAACATATCCCATGAGCTTATGGCGATAGCAAATGATGCTCTCCTTTACTGTAAGGACAGGTTCGATATAGAAAGGTTTAAGCAGGTAAGGGATGCCGCGGCTAAGCTTCTTTCAATCTCGGCTGACGATATTGGGATGGCCGAGGCGAAGGAGCTTTTCGAGAAGGAGGAGGGGTACCAGACCCCAAAGATAGACACGAGGGCAGCAGTCTTTAACGAGAAGGACGAGGTGCTGCTTGTTAAGGACTACGACGGCAAGTGGGCGCTCCCCGGAGGGTGGTGTGAATACGACACGACGATAATGGAGAATACCGTGAAGGAAGCCTGGGAGGAAGCGGGCATCAAGGTTGAGCCCATTAAGCTTGTGTCAGCTCATTCCAACAGGAAGCACAACAATCCGAAGTCGTTTTTCTGCATAATAAGATTCTTTGTTTTATGTGCTTATAAAGACGGTGAGTTTACGCCCAACGAGGAGACTTCGGATGCGCGTTACTTTAGTGTTGATGCGCTCCCCGAAGACATCAACGATCACAAAAGTTCACCCGAGCAGATAAGGCTTTGTCTTAAAGCACTGCACGATGAAGATTGGAAACCTGATATCGACTAGGCGGTTGTGAAAATAAACAAATACGAATAGCCCAATTAGGGCTTTTGAGTAAAAAAGCCGAAATTGTTTTAATAAGCCCATTCTTCGTTGACTTGAAAACTTGTTCAAAATATACTTTCCACGGTAGAAACTTAGTACGGATTACCGTGGGAAGGATTTTTATGACCGAAGATAAAGTCGTTTTCAATTGTGCAACAGTTGACCTTCAGATGAAGGCGGTTGCGATGCTCGTACAGAAGGCATCGGATTTCAGAAGCACAGTCTACATTGTTAAGAACGGCCATAGAGCAAATGCTAAGAGCCTTCTCGGTGTTATGTCACTCGGTATCGACAACGGATCCGAAGTAACAGTAACAGCTGACGGTACAGATTCCAACGAAGCAGTAAAATCTTTGATAGAATATCTTAAGGACCCTAAGGTATGAGTCTTTAAGAGGTAATGAGCGCTAACAAATTTGACGCAAGACTTGATACAGTACCTTTAAGTCCCGGAGTTTACCTGATGAAGGATTCTTCGGGATCTGTTATTTATGTCGGGAAAGCTAAGAAACTAAGAAACAGGTTAAGGTCCTACTTCGGAGGAGGTCACATAACTCACCCCAAGGTCGCTGCGATGGTATCGCACGTAGCTGACTTCGAGTATGTGGTAGTGGGCTCGGAAACGGAAGCGCTGCTTCTTGAAGCCAACCTCATCAAGCGGTACATGCCCCAATACAACATCCTTCTTCGTGATGACAAATCGTACCCTTACGTGTGCATCACGCTTAACGAGGAATACCCGCGCGTGTTCAAGGCTTTTCGCCCTGACGAGAAAGCTCGAAAAGCAGGAGCGCGCTACTACGGTCCCTACATGGGAGGCGACCTTTATAACACCATGAAGGCAATAGAGGAGATCTTCCCCTTGAAGCGATGCCGCAAGGTGTTCCCGAGAGATATCGGCAAGGACAGACCCTGCCTTAACTACCACATAGGAAAGTGTATGGCACCCTGCAGCGGCAACGTGTCGGGAGAGCAGTACAGGAAGATGATCTTCGATATCGTCGCTTTCTTCGAGGGGCGTTACGACGGCCTAAAGGACCAGCTTAAAGAGCAGATGGAGAAAGCGTCAGAGGATCTCGATTTCGAGAAGGCGGCAGTGTTAAGAGACCGTCTTGCGGCACTTGATGCCATCACTTCGGGACAGCGTGTTTTCCAGAAGATAGAGCGCGACGTCGATGCCATAGGAATCTATTCGCAGGCAGGAGAGACGTGTGTAAGAAAGCTTGAGTTAAGGTCCGGAAGAATAGTAGGCTCATCCACATATTTTATGAAGGGAGACCTGCCTTCGAAGACGGAGGTCGTCACTTCATTCATAACGCAGTACTACCCCGGATGCGGAAACATTCCGCCGATGGTTCTCGTGCCTTCCTTAGATGAGGAAGAAGATGCTGAACTTCTCGGTGAGTTCCTGTCGGAGGAAGCGGGACGCAAGATTCGCGTCTATACTCCCGAGAGAGGTGAGCTTCACGACCTTCTCAAGATGGCATCACTTAATGCCCAGGAGATGATGGTAAGACGTATCCTTCGAGGCGGCGGTGCTGAAGCGGATCCTGCCATGGGCATGAGGATTTTGGAACGCATGCTTAATGTGCCCGAGAACTCGCTTCACAGAGCGGAATCCTACGACATAAGTAACCTCGGCAACGACGACATTTGTTCCGGCATGGTCGTGTTCAAGGACGGACGTCCCGACAGGCAGTCGTACAGATTGTTTAAGATGAAGACGGTGCAGTCGCAGGACGACTTCGCTTCCATGAGGGAGACTCTTACAAGAAGGTTCGCTCATGATGAGAAGGACGGCTTCGAGTATCCTGACATAATCCTTGTCGACGGCGGTAAGGGACAGCTTTCTGCAGTGGCATCCGTAGTGCGTTCGTTAGATCTTGCACGCGACATTAAGCTTGTCGGTATGGTAAAGAACAACAGGCACAGAACTGCGGGCGTGGTGCTCGAGGACGGCACCGAGTACATGCTTGATAAGCCCGAGCCTTCTGACGATGAAGTGGTGCTTCTAAGATACCTTTCTGCGGTGCAAAACGAGGTACACAGGTTCGCCTTGTCTTACCAGCAGAAGCTTGCCAAGAAGCGTAACATCAGGTATAAGCTTGAGAACATAAAGGGCATCGGCCCTGCGAAAAGAAAACTGCTGCTTTCTTCCTTGGGCTCCATCAAGGCCGTGGAGGAAGCTGACATGAAGACACTTGCCGATATCAAGGGCATAAGCGAGACTGATGCGAAGATGATCTACGATTACTTTCATGAGGAGGAAGAGGACACATGAGTATTTACGCCATGGCTGATCTGCACTTAGCCCTCGATAATCCCGAGAAGACCATGGAGGTATTCGGCGTCGCATGGAAAGATTATATGGACCGCATAAAAGAGAATGCTTCGGAGGTCTCCAAGGACGATTTGTTCTTGTTGCCGGGCGACCTTTCCTGGGCGACATATCTTGATGAGGCTGATAAGGACTTCGAGTTTATTAATTCGCTTCCCGGAAAGAAGCTCGTAATAAGAGGCAACCACGATTACTGGTGGTCCACCGGAGCTAAGATGAGAAAGACTCTCGAGGCTAAGGGATTTGACACGATCAGGATATTAAAGAACGAAGTTTACGTTGCAGAAGAGGCAGTCATTACGGGAACACGCGGGTGGAAAAGACTTGAGGACGACGGCTTGACGGCTGAAGACATCAAGATACATAACCGAGAGCTTGAGAGAATGAAGCTTTGTATAGAAGGACTTTCCAAGGCAGATCCCGAGCATAAACTTCCTCATATAATGATGCTCCATTTTCCTCCCAACGGAAGGAACGGGGGCTCGACGGATTTTTCGGATCTTATCGAGGGAAGCGGACTTGTCGACATATGTCTCTACGGACATCTTCACGGGCGTGCTCATTCGCAGATTTTTGAAGGTGAAAAAGGTGGCGTAAAATATTTTTGTGTAGCCGCGGATTACTTAAAATACAGGCCTTTGCGGGTTTTGTGAATTATTTTTTGTTGCTATATACGCGTACGCAATATATAATATACAGACGGGAGAACGAGCCTGTTTGCCGAAGCAATAGTTTCGGTGCAGGCTCTTTTCATCTTTTGGAAACTTGGGAGGCAAATATGGCGCACAGCATGACAGGCTTCGGAAGAGGCGAGAAGATATTTGACACCAGACGATACTCTGTCGAGATCAAGTCAGTAAACAGCCGCTTCTGTGATATCAATGTCAGAATGCCCAAGCTTTTCAATTTTGCAGACGCTAACATCAGAAAGACCATCTCCGACACATTGGTCAGAGGAAAGGTCGATGTATATATCACTTTCGAGGATGACTCTGAGGCTTCCGCTGAAGTAGTAGTTAATCAGGGCCTCGTTAAGGCATATTCAGATGCCATCACCAATATTGCTGAGATCACGGGAAGAGCAGACGATGTAAACGCATCAAGACTTGCTGCTTTCCCTGACGTACTTTCCACAAGACAGAAGGAGATCGATGAGGAGACCATCTATTCCGAACTCGAGCAGGCTCTTAAGCAGGCTTTGGACGGAATGCAGGAGATGAGAAGCATCGAGGGTGCTAACCTCGTATCCGACATCATCGATAAGATCAATTCACTCGAGAAGGTTAAGGGTGAGATCGAAGACCGTGCTCCGAAGGTTGTAGAGGAGTATAAGGTTCGTCTTTCCGACAGAATCGATGAACTCCTTTCTGATAACAACAAGGCTTTCTACGATGAGGCAAGAATCACAGCAGAGGTTGCCGTATTCGCAGACAAGTGCGCTATCGACGAGGAGCTCAAGAGACTTACAAGCCACTTCTCACAGGGTAAGAGAATCCTCGCTGTTGATGATTCAGTAGGAAAGAAGATGGATTTCCTCATTCAGGAGATCAACCGTGAGACCAATACGATCGGATCCAAGGCCAACGACCTTGAGATCACTAACAGGGTCATGCTCATGAAGAACATCATCGAAGAGATGAGAGAGCAGATCCAGAATCTGGTCTGATATCAGGAGTTACCGAATGCGTTTTGCTGATGTAGGGGGAGGCAATATAGCAGCGGCATCGAGAGTGCTGTGCGTGGCATCTGCCGATTCTGCCCCGATAAGGCGAATGATGCAGGAGGCGCGCGACAGGGCGATGCTCGTTGACTGTTGTGCAGGAAAGAAGTGCAGAAGCGTCCTAATCATGGACAGCGATCATATTGTGACCAGCGCCCTTGAGGTGTCGGTCGTAAGAAAGAATCTGGAGGAGTAAATTATGGCAAAAGGTTTATTGATTTCAGTATCAGGTCCTTCCGGCACAGGTAAGGGTTCTGTCCTTGCCAAGGTTAAGGAGTTGGATCCCGCACTCGGCACTTCAATCTCTGTAACCACAAGAGAGCCTAGAGAGAATGAGAAGGACGGGGTTGACTACTACTTCAAGACGAAGGAAGAGTTCACAACGATGATCGAAGAAGGCGAGATCATCGAGTACGATGAGTTCGTAGGCAACTACTACGGAACACCTACAATAGCTCTCCAGGATATGAGCGAGGCCGGTACAGACGTTCTTCTTGATCTTACTATTGCAGGAAGCATGGCATTGAAGGAGAACTTCGAGCAGAGCGTTACGATCTTCCTTCTCGCACCTTCCTATGAGGAGCTCGAGAACAGATTAAGAGGAAGAGGTACAGACTCCGACGAAGATATCAAGGCAAGACTTGAGATGGCAAGACAGGAGACTAACTACGTTGGTCATTTCGATTATGTTGTAGTAAATGACGATATCGAGAAGGCTGCTAAGAAGATAATGGCGATCATCGATGCAGAGAAGTGCAGATGCGCCCGTAATGTAGATCTTTTGGAAGATGTTTTAAGAATAAATAAAGAAATGGAAGGTAATTGAGAAATGTTGACAGATCCCACACTTGAAGCTTTGTTGCCTAAGGCAAGCTGCGCTTACGAGCTCGCTGTTCTTGTTAGTAAGAGAGCAAGCCAGATCGTAGAGGGTGCACAGCCGATGATCCCCGATCACGCTGATAATGCAGTATCCCTCGCATGCAGAGAGATTCTTGAAGATAAGGTAGTAGGAGTTAAGGGCAACCTCCCTAAGGATGCTTACTCTGTACCCCTTACAAGAGAGGCAAGACTTGCCATCGAGGCTGAGAAGAAGGCAAGAGAGCAGAAGGAAATGTTCAGAAGAGATGCACAGGCTGCTGATATGGTTTATTCCGAGCAGGTTCAGGCTGAGGCAGCTTCCTTGGATGAGATCGTTCCCGCACCGGAAACTTCCGATGTTGAGGCCGAAGCAGAGACTGTTGAAGAGTGAGGAGAATCGTAGATGTCTAATTCAGAGAAGATGGACAAGATCGTATCCCTTGCTAAGACAAGAGGTTTTGTATATCCGGGTTCCGATATCTATGGCGGTCTCGCTAATTCATGGGACTACGGCCCGCTCGGCGTACAGCTTAAGAACAACGTAAAGGCTGCATGGTGGAAGAAGTTCGTTCAGGAGAGCCCTTATAACGTAGGTCTCGATGCAGCTATCATCATGAACCCCAGAACATGGGTCGCTTCCGGTCACGTAGGCGGCTTCTCCGATCCCTTGATCGACTGTAAGCAGTGCAAGGCTAGACAGAGAGCAGATAACCTCGTTGAGGACTGGAACAAAGAGAATAACGTAACGGATGTATCCGTTGAGGGTATGGAGCCCGAGGATCTCGTAGCATACATCAGAGAGAAGAACATTCCCTGTCCCGTATGTGGAGGCCATAACTTCACAGACATTAGAAAGTTCAACCTCATGTTCAAGACATTCGTCGGTGTAACTGAGGACTCTTCAAGTGAGGTTTACTTGAGACCTGAGACAGCTCAGGGTATCTTCGTTAACTTCGGAAATGTACAGAGATCTTCAAGAAAGAAGATTCCGTTCGGTATC
>JAEEGL014283218.1_pt1 | contig 13499 bp, 8 predicted proteins | sample 9134231 | NCBI WGS metagenome assembly JAEEGL01 (sample SAMN16246548, study PRJNA631951) | gut metagenome | biome: gut microbiome; feature: rumen; material: fiber-attached | host: Bos | place: Iran: Karaj | collected 2018-10
GACCACGTGGAGCAGAAGGGCTCCTTCGTCAGTCCCGACATCCTGCGCTTTGACTTCAGCCACTTCGAGAAGGTCAGCGATGAGCAACTGCGAGAGGTGGAACGCATGGTGAACGACATGATTCGCCAGGACCTGCCGCGCGACGAGCACCGCGACATGCCCATGGACGAGGCCAAGAAGCCGGGCGCCATCGCCCTCTTCGGCGAGAAGTACGGAGACAAGGTGCGCGTCATGCGCTTTGGTCCGTCGTGCGAGCTCTGCGGCGGCATCCACGCTACCTCCACGGGCCGCATCGGCTTCTTCAAAATCATCTCTGAGAGCAGCGTTGCCGCAGGCATACGCCGCATCGAGGCCAAGACGGGCCGCGAGTGTGAGGACCTGCTGTACGTCATGGAGGACCACCTCAAGGCCGTCAAGGCGTTCTTCAACAACGCCAAGGACCTGGAGGGCGTCATCAGGAAATACATCGAGGAGCACGACGCCATGAAGAAGGAGATAGAGTCGTTCCAGGCTCAGGCCGTGCAGCGCATGAAGGAGTATCTGCTGACTGAGATACAGCACGTCAACGGCGTCAACGTCATCAGACGCGTCGTCAACATGGCTCCGCCGGCTGTCAAGGACCTGGTCTTCCAGCTGCGCGCTGCCGTTGAGCCGCCCTTCCTGTGCGTCATCGGCTCCGTCGCCCAGGACAAGCCGCAGCTCAGCATCATGATGAGCGACGACATGGTGAGCGACCACGGCCTGAACGCCGGACAGATGGTACGCGAGGCTGCCAAGCTCATCCAGGGCGGTGGCGGTGGTCAGCCCCACTTCGCCCAGGCTGGCGGAAAGAATGCCGAGGGCCTCAGCGCTGCCGTCGACAAGGCCGTCGAGCTTGCGCTCAAGAATTAAGAGTTTAGAATTAAGAATTAAGAGGTGAAAAAGTTTCTCTACATTGCCTGCCTACTGACGCTATGCCTGACGGCATGCGTCGACGAGGAGGAGTTGCCCGACTCACCACAGGGCAACTTCCAGGCATTGTGGAAAATCATCGACGAGCACTATTGCTTCCTCGACTACAAGCAGCATGAGTATGGGCTGAACTGGGAGGCCGTCTATGCCAAATACCAGCCGCGCGTCGACGATGGCATGAGCAGCACGCAGCTCTTCGAGGTGCTTACGCAGATGCTCGGCGAGTTGCGCGACGGACACGTCAACCTCATCGCCGCCCATGACTACGGCCGCTACTGGTCGTGGCACGAGGACTACCCCACCAACTTCAGCGACACCCTCTATCGCCGCTACATGGGCACCGACTACCGCATCGCGGCGGGCATCAGCTACCGCATCTTCGACGACAACATCGGCTACATGCGTTACGAGAGCTTCACCAGCGGCATCGGCGAAGGCAACCTCGACGAGGTGCTGCTCTATTTCATGCCCTGTCAGGGCATCATCGTCGACATACGCAGCAACGGCGGCGGCGACCTGACCAACGCTGAGAAGCTGGCCGCCCGCTTCTGCCATCAGAAGACACTGGTGGGCTACACCCAGCACAAGACGGGGCCGGGCCACAGCGACTTCTCCGACATGGAGCCGCGTTACCTGGAGCCTTCGAGCAACGTCCGCTGGCACAAGCCCGTCGTCGTGCTCACCAACCGCGGTGTGTTCTCAGCCGCCAACGAGTTCACCATGTACATGAAGGCGCTGCCCCTGGCCAAGGTGGTGGGCGACCACACCGGCGGCGGTGCCGGCATGCCCTTCAGCTCGTCGCTGCCCAACGGGTGGAGCGTGCGCTTCTCGGCAGTACCCTCCTACGATGCCGACCGCCACAGCGTGGAGTTCGGCATCGACCCTGACTACAGCGTAGCCCTCAGCAACGACGACTTCCTGAAGGGCCGCGACACCATCATCGAGTTCGCTCGCCAGCTGCTCACCACACAGTAGATTTCTCACATTTTTATTAACCTCATAAAAATTTAAAGACATGAAAAAGATTCTTTTAAGCATCATCGCCGTGCTCTTCGCAGCATCATCATTTGCACAGTACAGCAGCGGCGGCTTCTCGCTCAGCGAGAGCTCGCTCTACTACGGTGTCCGTCTGGGTATGAACGTGGCCAACATTGGTGGCGACGCCCCCGACCTGAACTCAAAGATTGGCCTGAACCTCGGCGGTACCGTCGGTCTGCGCCTCAGCGACACCACCCCCGTTTTCCTTGAGAGTGGTCTCTACTACACCGGCTGCGGTGCCAGCAAGGACAAGACTACCATCTCACTGAACTACCTGGAGATCCCCCTGCTTATCAAGTATGGCGTGCAGGTAAGCGACGAGATTGCCCTGCTGCCCTTCGTTGGTCCCGCCTTCCGCTATGGACTCTTCGGCGGTAAGTGGAAGACCAGCGGCGCTGGCAAGACCGACTCCTTCGGCGACAACAAGTTCAAGCGTGGCGACGTAGGCATCAAGCTGGGTTGCGGTGCTGAGTACAACAAGCTCTACCTGGAGCTGGGCTATGAGTTCGGCATCACCAACATCGCTGACTGGGAACTGGAGAACCACGATGATGCCTCGGCCCACAACGGTGCCCTGTTCATCAATCTGGGTGTGAACTTCTAACCCTATCGTGATGAAGACCCATACTGTCAAACTGCTCCTTCTGTCACTCATCGTGGCAGGAGGAGCCGTGCTTTCAGCCTGCACGAGCAAAGGCGTCAAGGAGGCTGTCCAGTCGTTCAGGGAGGGCGTCGCCGATGGCCAGTCTGACGGTGATGACGAGTCCTACAGCGAGACGGCGGCCGACTGGGACGTCAGCGGCAACACCATGACCTACGGCGACCACACCTACACCATCGATGGCAACATCATTGCTGAGGAGTATGTGCCCAGCAGCAAGGCGAAGGTGACGTTCACCAACGTGCCCGCTGACTACGAGGAGTTCCGCACCGTCTACGAGGAGTTCCTGGGCAAGAGCATCTACGGTGTCACCGCCATGCTGCCCATGGCCTTCGAGATGTGGGGCCGCGACCATGAGATGGGCAAGCAGTGCATCGCCCTCATCACCGGCGGCACCTGCTACAACGAGATTATGCGCCAGCTGCCCTCGCACATGGAGGCATCGTCGCAGTCGCCTGAGAACGACCTCTACGTGCAGCGCTGCATGCCGGCCGCCATCCTCGAAGGAGCTAACAAGGAGAACGGCTACAACCCCAAGTACCCTTACACGGTGAACATCACCATCGGCCAGAAGGTACGCTGGGCTGAAGAGAGCGAGATTCTGCAGGCTTATGTCTACCAGCTCTACCTCATCAGCGGCAACGCATGGAGCACCCCGCAGCGCTCCGTCACCGTCATGCAGCAGTGGCGTGGCGACAATCTCTACCGCATCAACAACTGCTCAGCGCTCTATGTCAACATCTTCGCCCCACGGCAAGACTGGAACGGACTAAAATGAGACGCTTACTTTCTATCATCACTACAGCGCTGCTGGCTCAGGCATCATTGGCCCAGCCAGCAGCGCTGACGGTAAGCGAGCTGCACCTGCAGAACGGCATGACCGTGTGGGTGAACGAAGACCACTCGCAGCCAAAGGTCTACGGATGTGTCGTCGTGCGCGCTGGCGCCAAGGACTGTCCCGATACGGGCATTGCCCACTACTTTGAGCACATCATGTTCAAGGGCACTGACCGCATCGGCACCACCGACTATGAGGCCGAGCGACCCTGGCTCGATAGCATCTCAGCGCAGTACGACCTGCTGAGTCAGACCAATGCCACCACCTTGCAGGGTCTGACACAGCAAGCCATCGACAGCCGTCGCGCCGCCATCCAGCAGCACATCAACGAGCTGAGCCTCAAGGCTGCCGACTACGCCATCCCCAACGAGTTCAGCCGTCTCATAGCGCAGTACGGCGGCAGCGGCCTCAATGCTGCCACCGGTCCTGACATGACCTATTACTACAACACCTTCCTGCCGCAGTATGTCGCGCAGTGGTGCTGGCTCAACAGCGAGCGGCTCATCCATCCGGTGTTCCGCGGCTTCCAGGCTGAGCTGGAGAACGTCTACGAGGAGAAGAACCGAGCTGCCGACAACTTCGGAGGGGCTTTCGACAAGGTGCTGAAGGCGGTGTTCAAGGACCAGCCCTACGCCGCTCCCGTGCTGGGCTCCACTGAGAGTCTGAAGAACCCGCGCCTATCCGACATGGAGGCGTTCTACAAGAAATACTATGTCGCTCCTAACATGTGCCTCATCCTCTGTGGCGACATCACTCCCGGCGACTCGCTGACGAGTCTGCTGGAACAGACCTTCGGGCGGGTGCCAACGGGACCTGTGCCGGCGCGCGTCAGCTCACCCATGCCGCCCATCACGCCGGGCGAGTGCACCGCCATCCGTCTGCCCATACCCATCGTCAGCGCTGAGGCGCTGGTGTTCAACGCGCCGACGGCCTTCGATGCTGATGCCAACGCCATGCGCATCGCCTGCCGACTGCTGGCCGACGGCAAGGCGGGCATGATTGACTCGCTGGTCAACGAGCACCTGGTGATGGAGGCCGGCGTGATGAGCTTCGACGACCTGAGCGATGCGGCAGCCGCAGCGCTCTACATCATCCCCAAGATTCCCTTCGGCAGTATGAAGAAGGCGCAGGCACGCTGTCTGGCACAGTTGCGCCGACTGATGGACGGCGACTTCACGCAGCAGCAGGTGGAAGCCCTGAAGCAGCAGTACCTCATCGATGTGGAGCGGGCAATAGAGACCATCGACGGCCGTGCGGAGAAGATGGTCGACGTCTACGCGCGTGGCTACTCATGGCAGCAGTACCTCGACCAGATAGAGGCCTGCCGACAGGTGACTAAGGACGATGTGATGCGGGTGGCCCGGAAGTATTTCGATGCCACCTACCTCACGCTGCAGAAGCGCTACGGCACTGACACGAAGGAGACGCTGCAGCAGCCGGGCTACCTGCCGGTGAAGCCCAGGAATGCCGCCGCCAAGTCGGCCTACGCCGAGTGGCTCGCGCAGCTGCCCGTGGGCACACAGCCCGTGCGCACCGTCGACCTGGCACGCGATGTAGAGCGCCGCCCGCTGTCCCCTCATGCCACGCTCTATTACAAGCAGAACCCGGTGAACGACATCTTCACCCTCACGCTCAGATATTATAATGGTACGCGCGCGACGCCGCTGGTGGCACAGCTGGGCGAGCACCTGACGGCCATCGGCACGGACTCGCTGAAGAAGCAGCAGTTGGAGAGCGCCTTCCAGCAGATGGGTGCCACGATGGAGGTGGGCTATGGCGACGAGCGCCTCACCTTCACCCTCATGGGCCGCGACGACCGTCTGGTGCCGGCCCTCCGTCTGCTGGCCCACTTCCTGGCGCATGCCGAGGGCGACGACAAGGCGCTCAGGAACCTGAAGCAGGAGGCGAAGGTCAACGACAAGGCCTTCGGCAAGCAGAAGGACGACGTGCTGCTGCCCATGCTGCGCTACGTCAGCCTGCGCGAGCAGAGCGAGTACCTGCGCCAGCCGTCGCTCAGCGACATCAAGCAGCTCACCAGCAGCCGGCTGCTCAGCCTGTTCCGTGAGACACAGCAGTACGACTGCGACATCATCTACTCAGGGCGCCTCTCCTCCGACAGCGTTGCCGCGATGGTGCAGCAGCTGCCGCTCGGCCAGTGCCAGCATCCACAGGCCTTCGTCCACCGCGTGCTGCAGCCCGTCGACAGAGGAAATAACGCCGCCCGGGGAGGGGCTGGGGAGGGGCTTGTCTATTTCTACCATGTGCCCAAGTCACGGCAGAACTACGTCTGCTCCTACGAGCTGCTGCCGGCGCTGTCTGACAGCATGGAGCGCACCACCGCCCAGCTGTGGGCACGCTACATGGGAGGCGGCATGTCGGGCCTGCTGTTCCAGCACATCCGCGAGTTCCGCTCGCTGGCCTACAGCACACAGGGACAGCTCATGGAGCCTAACTACGCCCGCTACCCGCAGGACCCCGCTGCCTTCGTCACCATCACGGGCACACAGGCGGATAAGACGCTGCAGGTGATGGAGGCCATCGACTCACTGCTCACGCAGCCATTGCCACTCGGCGACAAGGGCAATCTCTCATCTCTCACCTCTCACTTCTCACCTCAAAGCGACAGCAACGAGAACCTCAACGCCGCCCGTCAGGAACTGCTGAGCGACATCCAGAGCAGCTACCCGTCGTTCCGCACCATCGGCTACTATGTGGCCAACCGTCTGCTGCAGGGTCATACCAGCGACCCCAACCGTCAGCAGGCCGACCTGCTGCCGCAGGTCACTCAGGCCGACGTGGAGCGCTTCCACCGTCAGCATGTCATGGGCAACCGCCGTGCGTGGATAGTCATCGGCGACCGCCGCCTCACTGACCTGCAGGCCCTCCAGCGCTACGGCCAAGTCGTGGAGCTCAAGAAGGAGGATGTGTGGAGATGAGGAAAGGAGGTTTTTAACACAAATAGCCATGAGTGACCACGAATGTTTCATGAATAATGTATGAGTAATTCGTGGTCATTTATGGTCATTTACGTTCTTGGACAAGCCAAGCAACCAAAGGTCGAGCGGTGGAGGTAAAAGAGTCTCCTCATCTCCTTCATTTTTTTTCAATATTATTTGGAAATACCGTTTAAAAAGATTACCTTTGTACCCGGTAATTAATAACGATATGGAATTTATTGACAGAGACAGCGAAATAAAAATGCTTCAAGAAGCATTGAATCGTAGTAATCCACAGTTTATTGTCATCTGGGGACGCAGACGTATAGGCAAGTCAACGCTCATAAGGAAGGTGCTGGACCTGAAACGCGGTGACATCTATTTCCTTGCAGATACGACTTCGGAAACATCACAGCGACAATTATTCGCCAATATCGCATCGACTACCGTCAGCGGTTTCAACGGGGCCACATATTCGTCGTGGGAGACTTTGCTGGTGAGCCTAAATCGCCAACTTGACAGAAGAATAGCTGTCTGCCTTGATGAGTTTCCCTATCTGGTTAAGAGCTGTCCCGCTCTTCCGTCCATCCTGCAGAAACTGATTGACGAGAAGACGCTGACCTTCGACCTTATCATCTGTGGTTCGTCACAGCAATTGATGAGGGGATATGTTCTTGACAGTCGGGAGCCATTATACGGGCGTGCACAAGAAAACTTTATGCTTCAGCCGATCCCTGCAGGATATTTGAGAGAAGCCTTGAGTTGTAACGCTGTAGAAGCAGTAGAGGAATATTCACTTTGGGGAGGTATTCCGAGATATTGGGAACTGCGGAACGAGTACCCTGACATGTGGACAGCCATAGACAGGCTCATGCTCCATCCACAGGGTATTCTCATAGAAGAACCGCAAAGACTCTTGCGTGATGACATGCGCGACACCATACAGGCAAGCACCTTGCTGACAATCATTGGCAACGGTGCAAACCGTTTGTCCGAGATTGCCGCAAGGGCGGGTAAAGACGCTAACCATATCACAGAACCACTCAACAAGCTAAAAGACCTCGGCTATATCCAAAGGGAAATCCCTTTTGGAGAGGACGAGAAAAAAAGCAAGAAAGGACTATATAAGATCAAAGACCCATTCCTGAGTTTCCATTTCCGATTTATCACACCATTTCGCTCTTATATAGAGATAAGACGTAGTGAGGTGGTTTCAACATTTATAAAGGAGCACCTCAACGAACACATCTCGTCAATATGGGAAAGTTTGTGTAGAGAACATGTCAGCGGAAGCGTCATAGATGGCATACCATACAAGATAGCCCACAGATGGCAAGGAACAATCCTAATGGATAATGAAAAGAAGGAGACGAAAAAGGTTGAGCTTGATGTGGTGTCTGAATCCTTTGACGGAAAGCATATCCTGATAGGAGAATGTAAATGGACTGGAAAGGAAAATGCTTCCAGACTATTGCATAGGCTGGAGGAAATAGCGCCAAAATTGCCATTCATCAAAAACCACACCATACACCTATGCCTCTTCCTGAAGGAGAAACCGTTTAACGAGACACCAGATACAACCATCTACTATCCAGAAGATGTGTTGAGGTAAAGGAGGTGAGGTCTTTCCCCTCCCCAGTTGGGGAGGGCCAGGGTGGGGCCAAAAAATGGCCACTATCCTCACGGACAGTGGCCACCAACTCTTTGCTTTTTACCTCCAGTACCATCCTCACGGACCACTGGCAGGAACTACTTTGTTTAACTAAAAATCTATACACGGCGGCACGACAAAGGGTGCCGCCAGTGTGGGGTATGGGCGGGATTACTCGTCGTCGTCGTCCCAGCCGCTGCGGCCACGGGAGTAGGTCACATCGCTAGAATTATACTTCTTGCCCACAGTATCGCCATTTCCAACGCCACCAGGCGATTGTGCAATCATTGTTGCGGGCTGAATGTGAGCTACCATTGTCTCGGGTTTCATATACTTTTTCATTGTAGTGTCCTCCTTTCTTGGTTATTTAATAAAGACTTTCTTTCCATTCACGATGTAGAGGCCCTTCGCGGGAGCCAGCACACGGCGACCCTGGAGGTCGAAGTACTGACTATTGGCAGCCGTCTTGCTGCTGACAGCCTCAATGCCAGTAGCTTCACCACCGAAGGTGAAGCCCATGCGGACATGGTCTGGCGTTGTCGAAACAGGCACAGCCAAGTAGGCCTTGTTGGCACCTGGCGCAAAGGCAGCGCCACCATCGGCACCCCACCAGAAGCCTATCTGTGTGTTGTTGTGCATAGTAAGGCGGTAGAACAGACAGTTCTCACCCACGGTCATTTCATTGGCAGTCAGTGTGCCCTGAAGCATGTTACTTGTGGGAGCAGTACCGCCAGTAGCCAAACTGACAACCTTCTCACCAGCCTCCTCAGCCTTCAGCAGTAGGGCAGTCTCGGCAGGAACGATGGCACCAGCAGCGTAGGCATCAGTAACTGTCAGCACATCATTCGCAACAGTAACGGTCTGGCCCACCATGCCAGCAGGCATCACGTAAGCCACATTAGTGTAGTAAGTACCGAAGTAGCTGGTGCCATCGGTGCAAGCAGAGTTGATGGTAACGGTGAAGGTGGCAGCCGCCTGGGTGATGGTAATCAACTCTGAATACACGGCTTCGCCATTGACGTCAAGGGCATAGACCTTCATATAGGCCATACGCGCTGCACCTGTGTTTTCTTCAATAAGATAAGACAAGTTATTGTCAGAATCAAAATCAATCGCAAACCAGCTGGGTTCAGTAGTAGTAGTTGTTGTAGCTGTTGCATCAGTGTACCAAACAATTACAGGGTCACTTGAAATAGCTGTGTAAGTCACATTGATGGTACCGTCTGTCTCGGCTGCTGTAGCCTCAATCGAATTAGAGCTGAGCGTAATTGCAGGTACAGGTACAGAGGTACGGAAGTCGGTAGCAGAACTAATAGTAGTCTTGTGGGCAAAGTAAATGGGGTCATTACTCTTACTATTATAAGTTCGGAAAGTATTGTTATACACTCGAAGATAGGTATATTTTCCTGAGTAACTCTTATAATATTCCCAACCTTCATTATATGCCATCCAATATGCGGTTTCGCTTTGATGCCAATCAAGGTTTCCTGATGAAGCAGCCTTTGCATAAAGATAGCCATGGTCAGCATTGTACATTGTGTATCCATTCCCACTTGCTGTGAGTGTTAACTCACAAGTTCCGTTAGGAGCTGATTCTGCAACATTATTAGAATTAAAAGAAAACGCTGAAGTAGTTGATTCACCATGGCCACTGCTATTAATTGTGCCATTAAATGCTTTACCTCCTTCTGTAATGATAGCATATATTCCACCTTCATTCACTTGGTCAATTCCCAACTTTTCCCATGCTTCTACTTGATCTCCTTGGGCGAACACAGCATAATACTTCACATCAGCCGTAGCATTGGCAGAGTACACATACGCTGGAGCGGTGTCTGCAGAAGAATATTCTGAAGTATACCAGCCTTTAAACGAATAACCTGTAGGAATGTTCTCTGTCGGAGCGGCAAAGTTAATAGCTGTGTTTTCCTCTACCTGTTCAGTGGTCTCTACTCCGTTGACACTCCATGTAATGGTATAGTATGTTATCGCGTCAAAGTTGGCTTTGAAGGTCACATCATGTCCATTGACAGTATAGGTATAGTTGGCGGTGTAAGTATGTGTTGATGCATCAACTGCCTGCCAGTTGTGGAATTTGTAACCAGTAGCAGGAGTAGGAACAGCTGTCAGCACGGTTCCGTCTGCCACTTTACTACCAGAGGTTACCTCTGCATCACCATTCTTAATTACCAACGTGCCATTGGAGGGAGCCTCGATGGTAACAGTATATTTAGCAATCTCATTTACTGTAACGGAAACGTTATGGGCAGAAGAGGAAACGTTATTGTAGCTTGCCACAACTGACACAGATGTTGTTCCAAGAGAAAGAGTAGAAGGCGTACATGTAAAGGTCGCATTACTCGTTATATCCGCAGTAGTTTCATCTGTATATGTTGCGGTAACCACAAGACCTGCGGGATTGAATGATTCTCCTTCTGTGTAGGTTGTCTTTGTGGGAGTTCCAGAGATAGCTAAAGAAGATAGAGTTTTTTCATTATCCACATAAGTAACGGTCACACCAGAAATTCGTGCTGCCGAACCACTAATGGTCCGTTGCCATGAATCTGTTGACAATCCTGTATATGAAGAGTTGAGTCCACCTGTATAAGAAGTACTCGTAAAAGAAAATGAAATATCTGTAATAATGCAAGAGGGAGAAGAAATTGTAATTGTTCCACCACTATAGCAACGGAACTGTGAATTACTATATCCATACCCATTGCTACATGAGAATGTTATCCCATTTTTAGTAGCAGTGATGACACTATTATTACCACCGCCTGAACTTCCTTGATCTGAGAAATCACCAGGACTGAAAGTAACAGTAACTGCCCACGCACTTCCACCTACTACCAGGGCGCATAGCAGGAGCATTGTTTTAAGTAAAGATCTTTTCATAGTGTTTTGTTTTTATAATATGGTTTATAATCATCTTTGTTTAATGTCTGTCTTCGCTCGACTTTCTGTCGGTTGCTGCGCAATAACCTTATTATAAAAGAAAAGCGCAGACCTCACCGTATCCCAACCGAGGTCTGCAACAACCCACATCATTCAATACGCGGAAGCCTGCGCACGAAGGCGCATGCTCCAATTGAATGATGCTTTGCTCTTTAAATTCCTTGTCGATGTTGCAGTTTCGGTTGGGAATTGAGCAATAAGATGTCTGCCGCCCAAAAGTGTCTCCACATGAACGACGGTGCAAAGATACAAACAAAAATCGGAACCGCCAAGGCTATTCCGATTTTTTCTTAGTGTTCAGAAATAAAACTCTGTTATTTATTCTTCTGGTTTCCTAAGCACCTCTAAATACTCATGGAATTCATTAAGGATAGCAACAGCATCAGGGTTTGATCGTTGTATAATGATTGCTGCAAAATTAGTGACTCCCTCGGCCTTTATTTCGAAATGGTCGACGATAAAGCTCTCTTTTCCAATATATTCATTCATCCAACGCATAAAAAGGCGGTTACGGAAAGCTTCCTTCCCGTCACCAGTCTCACATACATATAAAAGAATGTCTGGATTAGCTTCGAAGAAAGCTTCAATGATACATATTATTGTATCACGCAGCTTATAGTCGTTTGGTGAACTGGTATTGTTCTCATTACCAATTATGAATTGATACGCCCCCTGTTGCCAGATGGTATAGTCATCCATAAAACTAACTATACAGTTGACGCCAAAATCCGTCTTAAAAGTATAGTCAGATTCATTCTGACACTCTACTAAATAGGGAGCCTTTAAGTTTAGTGTTTCCAGATTGAGGGCATGCATAGCTTTATGCCTCAGTATCTGTTATTACCAGCGCATTCATATTGTGGGCTGCCAGCCACTCATTCTTGCGCCTCACTGCCTGTTTAAAACCCTCTATGATTTCTTCCTTTGACCGTTTTTGTGAATATTCTCGTATCATTTTGCTTGGATTATGTTGGTCTCCGCGAGTACTAATTGCGAAGTCTGGCTGCAAAGGTACAAACAAAAATCGGAACCGCCAAGGCTATTCCGATTTTTTCTTAGTGTTCAGAAATAATTGATTCAAATTTCTGAAGCTCTCGATTCTCGCGCAGAGGCGCAGAGATTACATGATAATTATATTTTAGGTAATCGTAAAAAAATAACTTGGTAAAGTTTATGGAAACGAATTGGAATAATTGGAATAATTTATTCACGAATTGGAATAATAATTATTCTCATTCGTGGCCAAAATTATTCTCATTATTCTCATTCGTTTCATTAAAAATCGTACCAACTTTTTTTTTTCATATTACTAAAGTTAGTCATTGACGTGCTCCTTTCTCACCAGATAGTAACCGCGTGTGCCGCAAGCGGCGCCCTGGGGCCAGCGCAGTGCCTTCATGGCATCGGCGAGCTGTCGCAGGCTGGGCACGTCGGCATTGCGGAGCTGCTCGGCGAGCACCTTCTGCACCGCCTGCACCTGCCATAGGTTCGCCCGCTGGCGGTCGGTGGTGGGTGCAAAGAGCGAGGGCAGCAGTGTCTCCAGGGGCGAGGCCTGCTGATAGGGTGTGTTGTGACGCTGTATCTCTGCCTCGTCGTCGGCGGTGAACCACCAGCGGCAGCCGTCGACGCTCAGCTCTGCCAGTGCCTGGGCATAGAGCTGCGGGTAGTCGATGGGCGTGTCGAGGTCGATGGTGCCTTCCACCTCCACGCAGAGGTAGCGGCGCGTGCCGTCGCCGGAGGGCAGCGGCGTGGTGTCGTTGGTGGTGGCGATGAACGAGGCCAGACGCGGCACCAGACGGTACTCGTCGGAGCGCGGCCGGCGCACCTGCACGTCCTTCTCCGTCAGCAGCCGCTTGATCTTCGCCTGCTCACGCGGCGTCTTAGCGTTATACTCGTCGATGCACACCAGCCACATCCTCGCCAGGACGCGCTCCACCTGCTCGGCACTGTCCATCTTGATGTCGTCCATGAAATACTCGCGCAGCTCCGGCGGCAGCAGCGAGCGGCAGAAGGTGGTCTTACGCAGTCCCTGTCCGCCGATGAGCAGGGGCACCACCGAGTTGCCCATGGTGTTCATGCCCTTGGCCTGCGCCACCATGGCGAGCATCCAGCGATGGAAGAACTGGGACCAGCGGTCGTAGGTGGTAGGCACACGACGGGCCAGGTCGCCGATATGGTCATGACCGTCCCACTCAGGACAGTCCTGCAGCCATGCCGTGACGGGGTTGTAGCTCGGCACGGCACTCGACTCCAGACAGAGCTTCATGCCGTAGCTCCAGCTGCCGCCACCAGCCTCCAGCTGCTCGACGGTCATGCGGTTCACGTCGCGGTCAGTGAGGGGAAACCAGGAGGTGGAGGGCTTCGGACGGAACTCGGTGGCCTTCTTCAGCACGTTGTAGCGCAGGTCGTAACGCTCAGCAAGAAACTGCTTGTTGAAACGGATGACGGCGGCACGAGAGGCGGCCC
>JAEEGL012295092.1_pt1 | contig 13498 bp, 10 predicted proteins | sample 9134231 | NCBI WGS metagenome assembly JAEEGL01 (sample SAMN16246548, study PRJNA631951) | gut metagenome | biome: gut microbiome; feature: rumen; material: fiber-attached | host: Bos | place: Iran: Karaj | collected 2018-10
ATGCTGATGGATGAGCCGCTGTCCAACCTGGACGCGAAGCTGAGAAATGAGATGCGTGCGGAGATCATCAAGCTGCGCGAGCGGATTGATACGACATTTATCTATGTGACGCACGACCAGACCGAGGCGATGACGCTGGGCGACCGGATCGTCGTCATGAAGGACGGCTATATCCAGCAGATCGGAACGCCGCAGGAGGTGTACAACCATCCGGCGAACCTGTTCGTGGCGGGCTTCATCGGGATGCCGGTGATGAACTTCTATGACGCGAAGCTGGTGCGCGAGGGAGAGCAGTACTTCGTGGAAGTCTGCGGATACCGCGTGGAGCTGTCCGCGGAGAAGGAAGAGCGGCTGGCGGCGAAGAATGTCGGCACGCAGGAGATCACGCTGGGCGTGCGGCCGGACCACACCGACCTGACAGACGAGGGAATCGCCTGTGAGGTGGATGTCACGGAACTTATGGGGGCTTCCGCGCATCTGCACGCGACGGTGGACGGCCGCGACGTGATCGTGATCGTCTCGACGCAGGGGATGAAGAAGATCCCGCAGCGCGGGGATGAGATTCATATCTCCTTCGACGGGGATGTGGCGCATGTGTTCTCGAAAGAGGACGGGAAGAATCTGGAGTACTAATTTATAAATTACTGTATCCACTCACACGGGAAAAAATTACTGCATCCACTCACACGGTAGAACCGAATCGTTCGTGGATGCAGTAATTTTTTTTCGAGGTCGTTCGAGGGAAGAGAGCGGAAAGGGGAAGGAAGAAAGGGATAAAGGATTCGTGAACGGGAGATCGTTCATGGATTTTTTGTCTGAGAGAATTTTTATCATTTTTTTGTGTTTGCAGTTGCGTTGTCTGGATTTGTTTGATAAAATATTTATCAATAATATTATCATTTGGAATCGAGGAACCAACATGAAGAATCAACAACTGCTTTCCTTCTATGCTGAACTGGTGCCGTTCCTGGCGGAGATCTGCGGGCCGGGCTGTGAGATCGTGCTGCATGACGTGACGGATCCGGATCATTCTCTGATCCGCATCGCGAACCCTCTGTCCGGGCGGAAGGTCGGCGACGCGATGACGGACCTGTCCAGGGACCTGCAGGAGAAGGGTATCTATTCGGAGTCGCCTTTCCTGTCGAATTACCAGGGGCGCAGCAAGGGGAAGGATTTCCTCTCCAGCACATTTTTTATCAAGAATGAGGGGGAGCTGATCGGCCTGCTGTGCGTGAATAAGGATCTGTCGGCGGCGAAGGAGACGGAGACCGCTTTCCTCAGCCTGCTTGAGAAATTCAACCTGCGGCCTGCGGAGGAGAGCGAGTACAAGGAGAATCTGGACACGTCGGTGGTGAAGATGCTGAATCACCGGATTACGGATCTGATCCAGGCCTGCGGCATCAATCCGAAGCGGATGAACCGGGATGAGAAGATCCGGCTGGTTCATCAGATGAATGAGGAGGGGCTGCTGTCAGTGAAGGGCGCGGTGCAGGAGATCGCGGTGCAGCTGGATGTGTCGGTTCCGACGGTTTACCGTTATCTGAAAATGTGATGGAGAAGAATCGGATTCTGGTCTGCGATGATGACCGGGACATCCTGCGGCTGATCGAGGGAATCCTCACCGGGGCGGGCTACGAGGTGGCCTGTGCGGCAAATGGGGCGGAGGCCTGGGAGATGTTTCAGGCGAAGCCCGCGCAGCTTTTGATCCTGGACGTAATGATGCCGAAGGAAAACGGGCTCATGGTCGCGATGCGCGTGCGGGAAGTGAGCAACGTCCCGATTCTGATGCTTTCCGCGAAGACGGAGGAGAGCGACCGCGTGATCGGGCTGGACGTCGGCGCGGATGACTATATGACGAAGCCGTTCTACCGGGAGGAGCTGCTGGCGAAGGTGCGTTCGCTGCTGCGGCGGTACCTGAGGCTCGGCGGCGCGGGGGAGGCTTCTGACGGGCGGAAGGTGTATTATGATCTGGTGCTGGACAGCGGGACGAAGAAGCTGTTCAAGGCCGGGGAGGAGATCCGGCTGACCGCCACGGAGTACAAGATTATGGAGCTGCTGCTTGCGCACCCGGGAAGGGTCTATCCGGCGGAGGAGATCTATGAGCGCGTCTGGGAGAGGGACGCCTATGCGGTGGAGAACACGGTGATGGTGCATATCTCGAGGATCCGCAAGAAGCTGGAGGCCAACCCGGACCGGCCGGAATATCTGAAGATTGTCTGGGGCGTGGGCTACAAGATTGAAAGGGAATAAATCATGAAAACAGAACCGGGAATCAGGAGATGGATCATGCTGCTGTGGGCTTTGGTGCCGGCGACTTCTCTCGGTCTGTTTTTTTATTCTCTGATTCATGAGAGGATGGGAATGCAGGTGGGCACGGGCCTGCTTGCGGCGGCAGCGGTGATCATTTACGCATGGGTTTTTCGAAGAGGGGAGACGCGCATCTGTTTGGAAGCTGCGGTGCTCCTGATGCTTCTCGCCGTATTTCCGCTGATCTATGTGGATTATATTCTGATCTATGTGGAGGATCTTTATGACTTATTTGGATTGCCTGTCGACGGCCAACTGGACCTTTACTATGGCGGCGATCTGGCGGTCAATATGATCTATGCCGCTGTATTTGCTTATCTCGGGGTGATTGGCGCGAGGAGTGCTTTCGCGACGGTTTCGCAGAGGCGGTTCCGGGAGAACAGCCTGTGTGTGCGGGCGGCCGCATTTCTCGGAAGGGGAAGGAGCATCCGCGGGAAGATGGGCGGGGAGGTCCTCGGCGCACTGGCGGTTTCCTGGGTGCTTGCGGTGCCGCTGATTGTGCTTTTTGCGCATCCGTACAGCTCACCCATATTACAATATATCCTGCTGCCGGCGATTTTGATCGTACAGGCGGGGCTGCTGTGCGTGATGCTTCTGGGGAAGCGCTCTGCGGCCGCGGACATGGAGGCTGTGGCGGAACTGGTGGAAGAGAGTGCGGAGGGGCATTTCCCGGAGGAGAACCCGCTCCCTGCGAAGTCGGTGTTCGCGCAGACGGGCGAGGCCGCGGTGCGGCTAGGAAAGCTGACCGAGGAGGGCATCGAGAAGGGGATCGCCGGCGAGCGGCTGAAGGTCGAACTGATCACGAATGTCTCGCATGACCTGCGCACGCCGCTGACGTCGGTGATCGGCTACGCGGAGGAGCTTGCGGGGCGGAACCTCGGCGCGGAGGAGCAGGAGATGGCGGAGAGGATTCTCGCGCGGTCGCGGTATCTGGGCGCGCTGGTGGAGGATCTCTTCGACCTGTCGAAGGCGGCTTCCGGGAACGCGGAGCTGATCAGGGGCGAGTTTTCGCTCAACCGGCTCGCGGAGCAGACCGCCGCGGAGATGCAGGATAAGATCGAGGAGAGCGGATTCCCGGTGATCTTCCGGCTGGCCGAGGAGGATACGACGGTCCGGAGCGACGGTATGCGCCTGCACCGGGTGCTGCAGAATCTCCTGGACAATGCGCTGAAGTATTCGCAGCCGGGGACGAGGATCTTCCTGGAGACGGAGCGGCTGCCGGAGGAGGTGCGGCTGTCGGTGATCAATACCGCGGCGTATACCGAGGGGCTGGACCGGATCGATCTGACGGAGCGGTTTACGAGAGGGGACGCTTCCCGAAGTACGGAGGGAAGCGGGCTCGGGCTTGCGATCGCGCGGACGTATGTGGAGGCGGTCGGCGGGAGTTTCACGGTGGAGATCCGCGGCGACCAGTTTGAGGCGAGGATTCTGCTCCCCGCAAATGAAAGAGATTTGTAAGGATTCTGCCAGAGAGAGGTAAGGTTTATCCGATATTCTGCTGCTGAAAGGCGGTGGAAGGGATGAGTAAGGAATGGCCGGATCGCCGGCGTGAGGAAGCTGTCCTGAGGGCAGCTTCTTTTTTGATTCCCACGGCAGCGGTGCTGATCGGGTATGCGGTTCGCGGGATTGCGCCGTTCGGGGATAAGACTCTGGCTGCGATTGACGGATGGGGGCAGTATTTCCCGATGCTTCGGGAGGCAAGGCGGGCGTTCCGCGCGGGGGAGACGTACTCGCTCGCGGCGGGATTCGGCTTCGACCTGCGGGCGATGAGCGCGTATTATACGAATTCGCCGCTGTGGATTCTGCTCTATGTTCTGCCGTGGGAGGTGACGCCGGCGGGAGTGCATCTGGTGGTGTGCCTGCGTTTCGGCCTGGCAGGGCTGACATTCGCGGCGTGGACGCGCGCGCTGCATCCGAGGATGCCTGCGGCCGGAGTCTGTGTGCTCTCGGCGGCCTACGCGCTCTCCGGCTATGCGCTCGCATATATTAACCAGTTCATGTGGATGGATGCGGTGTGGCTTCTGCCTGTGGCTGTCCTGGGGATCCGGCGGCTCGCCCGCGAGGGGAGATGGCTGCTCTACGCGGGAGCCCTTGCGTTTACCATCTGGTCGAATTTCTATATTGCATATATGGTCTGTATCTTCTCGTGCCTGTGGTTCGGGCTGGAGATGCTTTCGCTGCCGGCGGAGCTTCGGGGCGGGGCAAATGTATGGAAGAGGTGCCTGGCCTTCGCGGGGGCCTCGCTTGCCGCCGGCACGGTCTGCCTGCCGGTGCTGATCCCGACGGCAAGGGCGCTCTCGCGGACGATCGCCGCAGGAACTTCCGGCGCGGGGGAGGTTCGCTTCTACGGGACGCCCTGGGGATTCGCCGGGCGGCTTCTCCCTTTTATGAAGCCTTCGCTTGAGAGGAACCTGCCGAATATCTACTGCGGGCTGACAGCGGTGGCTCTTGCCGGGATCGAGCTGTACCGCGCGGTGAGGACAAGGAGCCGGAGAGGGCTCCTCCTATCGGGGCTTGCACTGTTCCTGGCGGTCAGCATGCAGTGCAGCCTGACGGATTATGTCTGGCACGGGTTTCATTTTCCGCACCAGCTGCCGATGCGGCAGAGCTTCCTGCTGATTTTCGTGATGCTTACACTAGCCGGGAGAGCGCTTGCGGCGATATTCCGATCGGAGAGTGCAAGACGCACCGCAAGGGTCCTTGTCCTCGCGCTGATTCTGGAGGTGAGCGCCAACGGGGTCTTTTTCTTCGCGCAGCGGTGCGTCGCCACCACGGTCAGCACGTCGCTTCTGCCGCAGGAGGAGGCATATGCGGAGCTGCTCTCGCTGCGGGAGGGGGAGATATTTGCCCGCACGGAGCAGATCCCGGCGAGGGATAACGGGGGGATGCTCCGGGGATTTGCGGGAATCTCGGATTATTCTTCGCTCATGAGCAAGGCGGAGTACCGGTTCTTCGTGATGATGGGCGGGGAGATCTATGCGCGGAATGTGAGCCATCGGTATACGGGGTCACGGTTGACGGACGCGATGTTTGCGGTGCGGTACCTGGTCTCGAAGGAGGAGGCCGGCGCCGGGCAGCGGGAGATCGGCCGTAGAGATGTGTGGCGGCTGCTGGAAAATGAAGAGGTGCTTCCGGCGGCTTATCTGGTGAGCCCGCAGATTCTGGAATTGCAGGAGGGGAGCGAGGGATTCGCGCTGCAGGAGGAGTTCTTCCTGAGGGCGGCCGGGCTGTGGCCGGCGGAGGAAAAGATGCTGGATGCGGAGGGGAATGTGATCCGTGAGGAGATATATCAGGAAGGACTTCGGAGGCTTCGGCGAGGCGGGGCCGGGCTGGCGCAGGAGAGAGGAAAGGAAGGCGCGGTCGTCCTGCGCGGCGGGCTGCAAAGCGACGGAGAAGGATATCTTCTGATGACCTTCCCTTATGCGGATGTCACGCTGTATGTGGACGGGAAGGAGGCGCAGACCGAGCCGGTGCTCGGGTATCTCGCGAGAAGCGCGGAGAGGATTCCGGCAGGGGCGCACGAGGTGGAGATCCGGCTGAAGCAGGGGGGAAGATAATTACACTTTGTGAGACGCAAGGAAAAAGTGTCTCACAAGCCTGCCTTGCGGCAGGCCGATTTTCCTTCGGAAAACCTGGTCATTATCACATGAAATACCTGATGGGTTTCACGTGATACGAAATGAAGGTATATATGGCCATATGAATCAGGGAAAGATATGCTTAGAGATAGACAAGGCAATAGCAGATATCTTTCCACGTATCGCTGATGATTCAGATGCATCGCAATACTGTAGAACAAGCTGGTATATTAGTTCTACAGCGCTTCCCCAGAGAGCTCGGATTTCAACAGATAGTAAAGAGAATTCTTCTGGCGTTTCCTCTTTGCGATTGCGCCTGCATTCATTTACCAAACACTCTTCTGTATAATCGAGTGAAGCAATAACGAATTCGCATTTTGATAATAATCTCAATTGTTCTACGGGGACACTAAGAACATACTGAACGAGATCTTTGTATTCATTGATTTCAGAGAGGTCTTTCTGGAGAGTCATTTGCCGCAGAATATGGAGGACTCGTTGTGCAAAGGATTCCTCCTGCGTCGCGAGGAATTGGGGCATTCCATCAGGATAGTGGTTGTAGAAAGTCGTCCGATTTATCCCGCTCATGCGCACAAGAGACATAACGGAGATCGATTCCGGCAAGGTGTGTAGCAGCAGGGAAGCGAAAGAATCATTCAAGGCCTGCTCGATGTTTCTATAGGAAGTATTTTTTTTCATTATAGTTATTGCGCAAACCAACATTAAGGCATGAATCTGATGACACATCAACATTTTTGACATTTTTGATGATTGGCAGCGCCCTCCTTCTTTTATATACTGTTTCCAGAGGATATTTAGCGATCGTGAATTCTCTATAAGCGCTATACGTCATTATAATTGTTTGGGAACATGATTACAAGAAGGAGAAAATGAAATGAAAACAAAAAATCGTATCAGCAGATTTCTGACGGTTATGTTAATTACAGCACTCATAATCTGAGTTCGTTGTATAATCATAAGGATACATCCTTGGATGCAAATTATTGCTGAAAAAAGCCATAAAAAAGGAGGATACTTATGAGGAACGCGCATGCTTTTATGACTTTCCCTTTTCCTCTGGGTATTCAGAGCGGCCGGATGGAAATCCTTGGGAGCATCTGTGTGATTCTCCTGATCATGGCGATCCTGGGGATTCTAGTGTTTCGCAGAGGAAGAAAATGGCCGGTGATTGTCGGCTGCATGGCAATCGGTGTGTTAGCTGTGTGGTTCTTAGTTCAGTTCCACACGGGTTACCGATGCGGACGACCGGGAGAGAGGACCACAGTCTCTGTGGGTGTTCAGTGGACGGAGGATGGAAAAGTGCACGAGGCAGAGCTGACAGAGGAAGAACAGAAGGAATTCTTTGAAGCGCTTTCTGCATGCAGGATTCGGAAGGACAGGGCAGGCCGGGACTTAAGTCAGGAGAAACCTCTTGAGTCGGCATCGGAAGTGTCAGTGGAGATTCGTTTCCTGGAGGGTGAGACAGTAAAGGACTCCGTCAGCCTGCAGCTGGGGAGTGCCCGAGGAACCTACAGCAATGATCTGTGGATCTTCGAGGATCAGCCGCTGATCGACTGGTGGGAGAGTGTAAGGACTGGCATGGATTAAGAAGGCTTTCCATAAAGACTGAAAGACGTATATGAAAAACAGCGATCTCGGTGACGAGTCGTGTCGTCGGGATCGCTGTTTGCGTCTTCAGATTGTGCCAGCCGCGCCTTACCGGTTCTTCATCGGCTGCTTATCGGAGATCTTAAGGAAGATGAATCCGAGTGCGAAGAAGACCGCGAGGGAAGCGACGGCGATGTTGATCGTTCCGCCGGCGAGCTTGACGGCCGCGATGACCGCGGAGCCGAGGAAGCTCGCGCCCTTGGCGAAGATATCGTAGAGACCGAAGTACTCGCCGGAGTTCTCCGGAGGGATGATCTTCGAATAGTAGGAGCGGGAGAGCGACTGGATCGAGCCCTGGAAGCAGCCGACGCCGAAGGCCAGGATGCCGAAGTGCCAGATCGTCGAGAGGGTCAGCGCGTAGAGGCAGACCGCGAAGTAACCGACGATGCAGACCAGGATCAGGGGCACGGTGTCGTGCTTTAAGGAGAGTCTGGCGAAGACCAGGGAGCCGATCCACGCGACGACCTGGGTGGCCAGCAGGAAGATGACCTGGCCGACGGTGTTGAGGCCTAAATCCGTGCCGATGTTGATACAGTTGTCGATGATCGTCCCGACGCCGTCGATGTAGAGGAAGAAGGCGATCAGGAAGAAGAGAACCTTCTTATCTTCCAGGGCGATCTTCTTCAGGGTGCGGCCGATCTTGGCAAATGCCTTGGCGATCGCGTGCTTCTCGGTCTCCACGTAGTTGCGCTGCTTGTAGTTCTTGATCAGCGGGAGGGTCACGAGGAACCACCAGATGCCGGTGACGGTGAAGCCGATGATCTTCGAGAGGTTCCCGGGGATCTTGCCGAACATGTCCGGGCCGAGCACGTAGGCGACCAGGGCTACCGTGAAGGGGATGCAGGAGCCGATGTAGCCCAATGCATAGCCATAGGAAGAGACCTGGTCCATGCGGTCCTCGGTGGTGACGTCATTTAACATCGAGTCGTAGAAGGTCAGGGAAGCCTGGTAGAAGATCTTCGCGAGAATATAGATGACGATGAAGGCGACCCAGGTGGTGGCGAAGCCGTTCAGGATGCAGCCGACGACGCCGAGCGCCACCGCGGTGGTGAAGAAGATCTTCTTCGTGTCCTTGTGGTCGGCGATCGCGCCGAGGATCGGGCCCAGCAGGGCTACGATGACCGTGACGATCGCGATGGACAGGGAATAATAGGCGGTGGCCTGGTCGCCGGTGATCTGGCCGGGGGCGGTGCCGATGGCCAGGCTCTTGAACCAGATGGGGATCAGGGAGCAGGCGAGCATCGTGAAGGCAGAGTTGCCGACGTCGTAGAGAACCCAGGCGCGTTCTTCTTTGGTAAGGTTTTTAAACATACTTTCTCCTTTGACGCGGTGCAGAGTAAAGTCACGATCCTGCACCGCTTTTTCATTTTTGCTGTCATGATTATAGCATATTGTTGCCCGGGAGAAAAGAAGCATCTTCTTGCGTTTGGCTTCTCGTTGTGACAGAATGTAAATAAGATAGAATGCGGGAGTGCCCGGGGAAGGAGGAGTCGCATGTCGGGGGAAAAGCGTGGGAGATATCTGCCTTCGAAGACCCGGTGGGATATCGCGTGGTTTGTGCTGATGATTGCCGCCGCGCTGGCGCTGAAGGCCGCGGGACAGACGTATGCGCCGCTGCGGAGCCTGAGCAGCCTGCTCTATGTCGGTATCATGATCGCGTGGATCCTGACGGTGAACCGGCGTGTTCCCCTGGACCATCTTCGCAGGGAGCTGATCGGAGCCGCGGGGCTGATCGCACTCCTGTTCCTGCTGCGGGTCCTGCGGATGGAGATCTTTGCCGGCGTGCCGGACGTCCTTCTGGTGCTCCGGAGGCTCTTCTTCGCGGTGATCACGGCTGCTGCGCTGCGGCTGTTCCTGGCGGGGGTGTATGGGTCCTGGGAGGAGAAGAAACCTTCCGACTGGCGGTTTGCCCTGTGGGGACTCTGGCTGGGACTTTCGGCGGCCTGCATGTTCTGCCCGGAGGAGGCACTGTTTACGATCGGCCCCCGCCTGGACAAGCCGGGGGCCGTCGGCTGTCTCGCCCTGGCCTGGGTCCTGCTGATGCTTGCCGGAGCATTTGCCGTGATCCGCCGCAGGCACGATTCTCGCAGCTATAAGAGGAACTGGAGGCTCTCCATGATCCCGGCGGCAGTGGGATATGTCCTGCTGATCGCAGACCTTCTGGGACTGGGGAGGCTTCTGCCGGGCGGGTCGAGGTCTTTTCTCGCGGAGTTTTGCGGTCTGCTCTTCATCGGTACCGTGGAGGTTATGCTCCAGACGGACCTGCTGCCAAGCAACGTGGAGTATGAGATGATCTTCCGGAATTCCGGCTATCCTGCACAGATGCGGGATCTTGCGGGAAGACCGGTGCTTCAGACGGCCGCGGGCGGAGAGATCCCCGCGAGACTTCCCATCCCGGAGGGAAACGTGCCGACCTATATCGATGCGGACCACCGTGTCTTCGCGAAACGCGTTACCGGAGGCTCGATTATCTGGGAGGAGAATATCAGTGAGATCCGCCGGCTGACGCATGAGCTGGAGGACGTGCTGGAAGTGGCCGGCGAGGAGAGACAGCTGCTGGAGCAGGAGCGCAGGATCCGCGAGGTCACGGCAGGGTACCGTGCGCAGAATGAGATCTATGTCCGGATCTCGAGGGCGATCTACCCGCAGCTTGTGAAGCTGGAGGAGGAGCTCGGAAGAGAGATTCCGAAGGACCTGGCGGAGAGGCGGAGGATGTTCCGGAGGATTCTGCTCCTGGGAGTGCAGGTGAAGCGGAAGTCGAACCTGATGCTTTCCACGCAGGATGGCCTGGTGGCATCGGAGGAGCTCTGCATCTCGATCCGGGAGGCGTTTCGGGTCATGGCGCGGTTCGGGGTGAACTGCGAGCTGTACGAGCGGCGGCGTGCCGGGATTCCGGTGGGACTTGCACTCGCGGCGGAGGACCTGCTGGAGGAGATGCTGGAGCACGGGGAGGAGAAGATGAAGAACCTCCTGATCTCTCTGGAGTGTGAGGGGGAGGCCTTCCACATGAGGCTGGAGTGCGATGATCCTGGGGCTGCACCAGAATCCGGCTGGAGAGCGGAGGAGCTCGCGGAAGCGGGGGCGGAGCTCTCTGTCCGGGAGGAGGATGGCCTGCTCTATGTCAGGCTGAACAAGAAGGGGGATGCGATATGACATTTTCAGAGGCGCCTCTTCTGGTGAGGCAGATCATTCTTGTATTGCTGACGGCCCAGGTGGCGATGGGGCTTGCCCTTCTGACGATGCAGATCTTTGAAGCATATTCGGTGCTGCGCCTGCTGCAGACTGCATTTACCGCACTGGCACTCTATGTGACGTTTCAGGAGCTGCTCCGGATGCACCTGGGAGACGCTGAATGGGACTGTCCGCTGTGGGCCGTGGCCGCGGTGCAGGCGATCCTGCTTATGCTTGAGGCAGTGATACTTACCGGCGGGCGGCGGTGGGCAAATAAGCATATCACGCCGCACTCGATCCGCGAGGGACTGAGGGTGATCCCTGCAGGGTATGCCTGCATGGAAGCGGACGGGGACGTCCTGCTCAGGAACCGGCAGATGCGTGACCTGACGGAGCGCGCGCTGGGAGAGAGAGGGCAGAGTCCGGCGGCTTTCCTCCACCTGATGGAGGGCTCGTGCGAGCTGCCGGGCGTACACATCCTGCTGCGGGAGGACCGGCGGATTCTGATGGAACTGGAGGACGGATCTGCCTGGGACCTGCAGCGGAAGGAGTTCGAGGTGGACGGACGGACGCTGACAGAGCTGAGGGCCTGCGATATCACGGAGGAGAACCGGATGCGGCGGGAGCTGCAGGAGAAGCAGGAGGTTCTTAAGAGAGTGAACCGGCGCCTGCGGGAGACGAACCAGGCGATCACACAGATGACGGTCGAGAAGGAGCTGCTGCGGGCCAAGCGCCGGATCCATGACGATCTGGGGCGGTCGATCTACGCGCTCCTGCGTGCGGTTGAGGACCCGGAGGGGACGGACCCGGCACCGATTCTGGAGGACTGGAGGCAGAACGTCCGGCTGATCGCCCGGGGCGGCGCAGACCGGCAGATGACTTCGGTGGAGGAGAGCCTGCGGACCGCGAAGCTTCTGGGTGTTGCCTGCGAGATCGAGGGGGCGCTGCCGGAGGAGCCCGGCCTGCAGGAGGTGATCGCGTCTGCGATCGCGGTCCACGCGGCCAACGTGTGCGCGCACGCGAAGGGGGATCTGGCCCGGATCCGCTGCGAGGAGAGAGAAGAAGACTGGGTGCTGACATTGACCAACAACGGGAAGGCGCCGGAGAGTGAGATCACGGAGGGCGGCGGCCTGCGCAACCTGCGGGCGCTGACCGAGGCGGCCGGGGGATCGATGACGATCCGGTCCCTGCCTGCTTATGAACTGCAGCTCGTGCTGCGCAAAGGAAACAAAGAGGAGCAAGCATATGAAGGCTAAGGTATTAATTGTGGATGATTATACGATGCCCCGCACCGTATTTGAGATTGCTATCGAGAAATCCAATCGTTTTGAGCTGGCGGCGTCGCTGTCCTCCGCGGAGGCTGCCGTGGCCTACTGCAACGAGAACCCGGTGGACCTGATCCTGATGGACATTGTGATGATCAGCGGGATCAGCGGGATGGAGGCCTCGAGGCGGATCAAGCAGGCCCACCCGGGCATCAAGATCATCCTGGTGACATCGATGCCGGAGGTCACATTCCTGCGCCGGGCCAGGGAGATCGGAGTGGAGAGCTTCTGGTATAAGGAAGTGCAGGAGATGCCGATCCTGGAGATCATGAACCGGACCATGGACGGAGAGAGCATCTATCCGGAGGCGGCTCCGGCGACGAAGCTCGGCAATATCCCGAGTTCGGACCTGACTCCGAGGGAGCTGGACGTGCTGCGGGAACTGACGGGCGGGCTGACCAACCAGGAGATCGCCGCGAAGATGAACGTGTCGGTTCAGGCGGTGAAGATGCATGTGACCAATATGCTCCAGAAGACCGGATTCCAGAGCCGGCTGGAGCTTGCGCTGCACGCGAGAATCGAGGGAATCGTGATCAAGGAATGACACTGTTCCGGCAGAAAATGACCGCCGGGAGCCTGTGCTGAGGCATGGGTTCCCGGCCTTTTTTTGATGCTTCATCCGCTGTCTTTTTGATAAAAAAATATCAGAGAATGAATTGCAAAAAATCGGGAAAAACGTAGACTTAAGTTTATTTTAATCGGGCTTAAATCGGATTACAATGTTCTACAAGATTAGAATAATAGGGGGAATAGTGCGCCCTTATGTGCGTCCTTATCATTGTTCTGATCGAGTAACTGTTATGCTGAGTGGTTTTTACAGGAATGATTGGGAAACCACTCATTCCTGAAATGATAAAACAGTCAGGAGGAGAAACATGAAGCATTCGTTCAGGGCTAAGAAAAGCGCTATCGTAATCAGTCTGCTGCTTGTGCTGATGATGGTACTTTCTCTTGCGATCCCGAAACTCACGAAGGCGGCTGCGGGAAGCACACCGCCGCACACAAAATTGCTCACGGACAATCACGACGGCACATACACTCTGTCGCTCGACGTGGTTGGCGAATCTGAGAGGAAACCGAACCCCGTAAACGTTACGGTGATCCTGGACCATTCCGGTTCCATGGACACGCGGACCGGCGGATATGGTTCGCAGACGCGTATGGCAGCGGCCCAAAACGCGGTGAACAACCTCGCCAGATCGCTTTTTAACTATAACACCACGGAGTTTCCTGAGCTGGTCGAGATGGCTCTCGTCGGCTTCTCCACAACCGGAGCAGTCACACAGAATCCTACGAACAGTTACAGCACGTTCTCCGGAGCCGTCAACCGGCTGGATGCCGACGGCGGCACCAACTGGGAGGATGCTCTTCAGGATGCCGCAAACATCAATTATGGCGACGAAGATCCCACTTACGTGATCTTCGTCTCCGACGGTAACCCGACGTTCC
>JAEEGL014549927.1_pt1 | contig 13498 bp, 12 predicted proteins | sample 9134231 | NCBI WGS metagenome assembly JAEEGL01 (sample SAMN16246548, study PRJNA631951) | gut metagenome | biome: gut microbiome; feature: rumen; material: fiber-attached | host: Bos | place: Iran: Karaj | collected 2018-10
AATTGATAGCAAAGAATTGCTTCGAAAGTGAAAGGTTGGCGGCGATACGGGATGCGTTGTTGCCGAAACTCATGAGTGGCGAAATTGATGTTTCAAACGTGGATATTTCGGCTCTCACTTCCACCGATAAATTATCATTTAGATGTCGATCACCACCCAAGAATATATCATATCGTTTCTCCTGTTATTTTCCTCTTAATTCGGTCATTTGTGACTTTTTCGTTCGGTAATTTGTGACTTTTTTGTTTGGCAAATTGTAAAAAAAATATCTTAAAGATAGAAATAAATAATATTTTCCCTGGTTACAATATTTGCGAATTTGACATGTTGAAATTTTTATCGTATTCTATCACCGGAAGGGACGATGTGGGTACATCGTTTCAATTAACCTACAAACAGTAAGGAGGTGATTAAATTGTTGGAAGCGTTAAATATGCTGACCTGGGTATCAAGGGGTAACACTATCTATAGCTATACTCAGGCTCGCAATTTAAATGATGTGATTAACATTACTATCCAATGTGCTATCACGGAATGCTTGTTGAATCAGGCAAAGAATAATATTGTTCGCAATCAATACCTTCTCCGGTAAAGGTTGCTTGAAAGGAGCTCGTTATGTTTAATAAGCATAACTGATATAGAGTGGAAAGGTAAAACTGACCACTCTTTTTTATGCCTTAAGTATATTTATTTACTAGATTTTTTACTCGGGTGACCAGGCAAGTGACCAGCCAGAAGTGACCAGTGACCAGCCAGAATTTTTCATAATCGCTCAAAACCCTTATGGAATAAGGGTTTCCGCAAAGGGGTGACCAGTAAACAAAAAGTCGTTTAACTAGATTTTCAGCGCGGCTTGCGGCCCCGCATACAAAAATTGCCAGGAAGGACCCGTTAAATTTTTCGCCGGCGATGAATATGTTGTATCAAAAGTTTTTTCTTTTTGACATCTCGCATTTTGCGGTGATAATTAAAGCAACTGTTATTTTTATAAAGGAGATAAAAAATGCCATACATTGAAGCAAAAATGAGTATTAAACTGGACGCGAGCCAGAAGGATGACTTGCAAAAGAAGCTGACCGGTGCCGTTTCCGCCGCGTTTGGCAAACCGAAAGCCTACATTATGGCGAACATTGAGGATGATAAAACGCTGTATATGGCGGAACGGAAACTTGAAAAGGGTGCGTATATCGCTATCCGACTGCTGGGCTCGGCGTCTAAATCGGCGTGTCAGGGCTTAACCGGCGAAATTTGTGACATTTTGCAAAGCGACTACGGAATTCCGAGCGCAAATGTTTATGTAACCTACCATCCGGCTGATCTCTGGGGCTGGAACGGAAGTATGTTTTAAGAACAGTTTTGAGGTTAATATCAAAAGGCGGTGGGAAAATGCCACCGCCTTTTGTGTTACCTGTTATATATACGTGCCGGTTTTGGCGAGATGATGCAATGCGAAATGCCAACCGCCCAGTTTTTTGCCTTTCTGGTTACACCAATCTGTTCGCTCGTAGTGCTCAAAGAAATGATCCACATCAATATCCATATTGTTATTTTTGACATACAATTCAACTTCCGATCGATCCGGAGGGAATTGTTTAAAATGGTATTTTAGTGGCGGAGGCTCCGTTTGCCGAGCAAAAATAGCCCCTAAGCTCACAAAACCACCGTTGTCCGGATCCGAAAAATTTCGCCTGCGCGTATAATTTTCTTTCCTTTTAAAATTATTCCCTGGTTTATTTTCTTTAGTCGTGAGCGCCTGCGGGTCGGGTTCCGAGCTCAAGTCGGGCTCAGGTCGGGCGCTGTCTTTATGCCGACGCGTTCGAAATCGCTGATATTTCAAATAGTTAGGCATTGAAATAAGTAGGGCGTTACCGAGGCGCATGGTCTTCACTTCGCCGTTATTTTTCAGTTTGGTCAGCAAGCGCTTGACTTCGTCGCGAGATTTGTGCAAATCCTCGCCCATATGCGCGTAACTGGTCACAAATTCGCCGGGGTTAATAGTACGCTCACCCCAAAACCGCGTTTATAATTGGTCCGCATTAACAAATAGCACATCATTTTCCACGCCGCATCATCGTGAAACAGCGGCCAACTTACAAATTCCCGGTCAATAGTAATAAAGCCATACTCAGACGGGCTTGTATCCGGAAACGCCAAGCGTCCAGATTTATTCTGATTTTCTGTTGTCATTGAATTTTCTCTTATTGTTTATTCTTGGCGAAAGCCGAACATTTTGCGCTGTTCGTTCCAATCCACCGGAATTGTGTTGCGAATCAGGTCTTTAAGTGTTAAATCACGCGGTTGCAGACCGGCCAGAATACTCTTGACAATATCCGGAGCCAGACAGGTCAGGCGAATGATTTTCCCCATATAACTGCGGTCCATCTGCTCAAGTTGCGCCAGTTCCTGAATATTTAAATTGCCGCGTTCCAGTTTATGTTGCCAGCCGAACGCTCGCACCAGTGCTACAATCATCTGTTTATCCTGATGCCGCTCTTCTGCCTCGTCGCCGACGTAAATCTCGGTTTGCTGTCGGCGCTTCAAAAACGCGACGTTTTCCGTCATTTCATAAGCCGAGGTTTCCGGATTATAAACCCATACGTTATTCTCAAGCAGGCTGTTTTGCACCAGTTTATCCATCGAATTTTTGAGCTGGATTTTGATTTTATCCGGCCAAATCGTAATCCGTGAGATAGCCAAATTGCAGAGTTGCTGACGCGTTTCGGCACTCAAAGAGTTAATCAGCTTGTTGCCCTGAACCACCTTAACCACATCGTATTCGGTTTTGTTCGGCACATGTTTAAGCACCTCTTTGGATAGCGAGTGCACCAACAACGGGTTGGTAATCAAGGTTTTGAGCTTGTTTATAACGTAATTTTCGAGTGTCAGCGCCGGCACCGATTTCACTTCGCAAAAGCGGTAACTCTTGCGAATGGCCTTGAGCGATGTGTAATAATAGTATTCCTTGTTGTGCTTAACCGCCTTGGTCGGCACCATCGCATAGCCGCAACAGCCGCAAAATAAAAGACCTTTAAGCGTTTTGAACTCAAAGGTCTTGTTGATTGGTCCTTTTTCGGAAACCGGCTTGTCTTTCAGCTTATGCACCTTATCCCATAGGGCTTGCGAGATTATTGCCTCGTGCTGTCCGTCGTAAAGCTCGCCTTTATAATAAATTTTACCGTTATACTCAATTTGCGCCGCACCTTTAATGCGCACGCGATGTTCCACGCCGTTATGGATTTTTACCAAAATCGTGCCGACACTCGGCAAACGCTCGTCTTTGATAAAAATCGGATTCCGGTATTCTTTCGAATTAAACATTTTAACCAGCATATTTTTTGTTTCCGGTTTCAAACCGCCGTATTTCAATTCCTGTAGCCTGTATCCGATACGGGATACGAAAAAAGCCTTACTGTTTGAACAATAAGGCTTATCAAAGTAGTCCAACTACATTTTCTGTAAATCTTTTAACGGATAGTCCTCTAAATTTTTCCAATTCATGGCATTCCTTTCTGTTGAACAATGAATGCTTGCTTTTCCTGAAAAATCAAGTCATTTCTTCAAGAAAAAACAGGCATAAAAAAAGGCCCTCGGAATTGCTCCGAAGGCCGGTTAAAATAGTCCGTTTAAAACGCAAAAAACGTGCGGAATTTGATGCTCTTCTTGCTTCGTAAGCTCGCGCTTTTTTGCGCTTGCTAACTTCGCTTCGGTCACTTGTTTTGTAAATTCGCCACGCTTCGCTTACGCTAGCTTGCTTATTAACAAAACTTCGCTGTTCCAAATAAAAACAACATTTTGAGGTTGTTTTTATTTTACACACGCTTCTCCCGAATTATATCAAAAAAACTAGCATAAAATGGCAAAAATGTTCTATCACAAATTGTTACAAATGCACTTTTTTGTGGATAACTTCGTATATTTTATACTTTTAAGAGTATAAACCGTTGATTCATAATGTTTTTATACTCTACCGCCAATTGTACCCAAAAAACTAGCATAAAACGCTTGCATTGTCACGGTCTAAAATGTCAATGACAAATTAGACAGGGGTAATTTTTTGTCACTTGCGCTTATTAAGAGTGCAAAATAAACACGAATTAAGTCATTACATTATTGCTGTTTTATATCTTTCTGGGTAGTATTTTTCTGTGTCTCGCAATTATCAATTTAAAGGTATCAGGTTTCGCCTTTGGGATATGTTTCCCCAGTATATGGCACATTTTGGAACAAAAATCGAGATATAGCGAAATTATATCGCAAATTCAAAGAATTAAAAAGAGAGTGATTTTCCACTACCGTTTCAGGCGTTTTAGTACAAACAAGGAATTTTTCATAAAAAAGCGTATGGATACGCGACCAGACCATTTTTCAAATTTTTGCGAACATCCCGCAAAATCGGGGCTTTCACGGCATAAAAAAATACCCACCGCAAAGGGTAGGTATTAACCGTTGGTCGGGGCGACATGATTCGAACACGCGACATCTTGGTCCCAAACCAAGCGCTCTACCAGCCTGAGCTACGCCCCGTCAACCAGACCTCATATTTACACCATATTTTTTATTTTGCAAGCATTTTTTTGCGTTTTTCTATTTTCATCTGTTCTTGAACCTTACTGTTAGGGATTAGTCCGGTCAGAGAAAAACTGAAATAGTCATTTCTGGTCACAATCAAGTGATCTACAATACTTATATCAACAGCCGTCAATTCTTCGCACAAGTTTTTAGTCAGCACTTTATCTTCTTCTGACGGTTTGCAATCGCCGTTCGGATGATTATGGCATAAAATGACGTTCATTGCTTTAGCATCAATGGCGTGGCGGAAAAATTCGCGACTATACACATGAGTTCGGTTGATGGTGCCTCGGCTAAGTAATTCTTCACCGATATAACGATATTGCTGGTCTAAATAAAATACGCGGAATTCTTCAACATCCAAATAGGCCATTTTGTGACGGCAGAACTCTATAACACTGTCTAAGTTTGATAAAATAATTGTTTTGCGGTCAGAAAAACAAGCGCTGGCCATGCGTGCGGCACAGGTGTTTACCAGCTTGAAAAGGGCGACAGGCATTTCACCAATCTTGAATTTTTCAGCCAGCATTTTCGGGTCGGCATGTAAAACGGCCCCTAAATCATGTTGATATGCAGCCAAGAGTTGTTTTGCCAAAGGTTTAACATCACGACGCGGGATGGCATAGGTCAGTAATAATTCCAAAACTTCGTAATCGTCCATGCTGAAACCGTCATCTTTCAAAAAGCGTTTACGCAGGCGTTCTCTATGTCCCAAATATAGAGGTTTTTCTTCTTTTGCTTCTTGCGTTGTCATGATAGTCCTTTAGTCTAGATTTGTATAATATTATTTATACGGTGGTTTATCCAGTCCTTTCGGCGAATAAGTGAACACTTCCACCCCATCTTTGGTAACGCCCATTGAGTGCTCAAATTGGGCTGACCAAGCATGATCGCAAGTGACTGCTGTCCAACCGTTAGATAGGATAACACCATCTTTTTTGCCGAGGTTAATCATCGGCTCAATCGTGAAAAACATACCTTCTTCCATGACAGGTCCGGTGCCTTTGCGGCCACAGTGTAACACATTCGGCTCATCGTGGAAAACTTTGCCCAGACCATGACCGCAAAACATATCTACCACCGAATAGCCGTATTTATGTGCGTATTCTTCAATAACGGCACCGATATCACCGAAATGCGCCCCCGGACGCACTACATCTATGCCGCGCATCAGGCACTCATAAGTTACTTCACACAGGCGTTTGCCTTTAATTTTCGGCTTGCCGGCATAATACATACGGCTGGTGTCGCCGTAATAGCCGTCAACAATGGCTGTTACATCTATATTCAAAATATCACCATCAGCCAACTTGCGTTCATAATCCGGAATGCCGTGACAAATGACCTGATTGATGGAAATGCAGGTGGCTTTCGGGTAACCGTGATAACCTAAACAAGCGGAAACAGCGCCTTTGCTTTCCATAAATTTGAGGCATAAATCATCTAATTCGCCGGTCGTGATGCCAACCTCTACATAATCGGTTATATAATCCAAGCACTCGGCGGCGACTTTCCCTGCTTTGCGCATACCTTCAAAATCTGCCGGATCATCATAAATTTTGATACCGTTTTTATTTGTATACAATGATTTTCTCCTTAAATGTTATCTTAACGAATATAACATTTACAAAAAAATTACAAGAGTAAATATGTCCCTAAGCTCTAATTTGTTTAAGCACGCTTCCAAGTGGTGCCGGCCGGACTGTCTTCCAAGATAATGCCGCGGTCTTTCAGTTGATTGCGAATGGTATCGGCTGAGACCCAATCTTTGTTCTTTTTGGCCTCTGTGCGTTGCGCTATGAGAGCTTCAATCTCTGCTGTTTCATCACTGGAATTTCCGCCTTTGAACCATGCCAGCGGTTCGTTATACAGCAAACCAAGCATTTCGGCATCGGCCAAAAACTGGGCTTTAGCGCATGCTTTTTCTTCTGGGGTTTCGGCTTTATTGAGCAAATTAACGTCTTCATGCAAATATGATAAAGCCAATGGTGTGTTTAAATCATCGGCCAAGGCGGCAATCAGTTTTTCGCTCGGTTCAGCTTTTGCTGCAGGAACGTCGGCGTTTTTTAATAAAGCATTATAGAATTTATCTAAAATGCCTTTTGCTTGTTCTAATCCCTCAAACGTGAAATTAAACGGCTGATGATAATGCGTGGTCAAAAACAGCAGACGCAGAGCCTCAGCCGGATATTTGGCCAATATTTCATCCACAGTATAAAAATTTCCGAGCGATTTGCTCATTTTAACGCCGTTAATCATCAGCATACCGGTATGCACCCAGTAGTGGGCAAAATGAGTGCCCGGAAAAGCGCCGCATGATTGCGCCAACTCGTTTTCATGGTGTGGAAAGATTAAGTCGGAGCCGCCGCCGTGAATATCAAAATCGTTGCCGAGTAATTTGGAACTCATAGCCGAGCATTCCAAATGCCAGCCCGGACGGCCATAGCCCCACGGGCTGTCCCAGCCCGGCTGATCGGCATCAGACGGTTTCCATAATATGAAATCGGCCGGATTTTTCTTATAATCAGCCACTTCAACGCGAGCACCGGCCAACATTTCTTTCATAGAACGGCCGGAAAGTGTGCCGTATTGCGGCATGGAGTCAACATCAAACAGCACTTGTTTATCGGCTTCATAGGCGTGGCCGTTTTCAAGCAACTTTTTAACCAGCTCAATCATATCGGCAATATATTCGGTGGCGCGCGGACGATAATTCGGCGCTTGCACGTTTAATTTAGCCATATCTTCAATATACCAATTATAGGTTTGCTCGGTAATTTCGCGGATTGATTTGCCGGTTTCTTTATGTTTGTTTAAAATCTTGTCATCAACATCAGTGATGTTTGAAACATAGGTAACGTGGTCGCGTCCGTAAACGTGGCACAGAAGACGATATAACACATCATAAACTACCGGCGTTTTGGCATTGCCGAGATGGGCTTTGTCATAAACCGTCGGACCACAGACATACATACGCACGTTATTTGAGTCAATCGGTATAAATTCTTGTTTGCGATTTTTCAAGGTGTTATGCAAATATATTTGTGTCATGTTGATTCCTTTTATATAGCCGAGATCCTCGTGTCAAGCACGAGGACGACTTTTTTATTTTATGCTTTTTGACCTTGCAAACGCGTTTTGGCTTTATCATAGCCAATCAGCGGTAACAAGGTTTTTAATTCCGGTCCGTTATCAAGTGCGGTTAAAGCTTTGCGAATCGGGTGAAACAGCTCTTTGCCTTTTTTACCGCTTTGCGCTTTAACTTCATTAAGCCAAGTGTTAAAGGTATTTTCATCCCACGGTTGTGGCGGCAATAACGAGGCGGCCAAATCGGTCAGCGCTTTATCTTCAATAATCGGTGTCAGCTCAGCATTACAAATGTTGTGCCAAAGTTCAATGTCGGTAACAACGTTTAAGTTCGGACGCACTTCGTTCCAAAAATCGGCACTGACATCAACGCGGTTTTTGACGCATTCATACGGCATATTGCGCACAAATTTGGTGTTGAAATGTTTGAGCTCTTCTTCATCAAATTTCGGTTGCGAGCGGCCGAGTTTGGAAAAATCCAAAGATTGTGCCAGCTCATCAAGCGAATAATATGGCTCAATGGCGTCAGAGGTGCCGAGTTTGGCTAAAAAGGAGCAAATTGCCATGGCTTCAACGCCTTCGGCTTTTAATTCGCGCACACCAAGGCTGCCCAAACGTTTGGAAAGTTTGCCCTCGGTGCCGGTTAAAAGCGGCAGGTGCGCAAAAGTCGGCACTTTCCCGCCGATGGCTTCAAACATTTGAATTTGTGCGGCTGTGTTGGTTACATGGTCTTCGCCGCGCACAATGTGCGTAATACCAAAATCGGAATCGTCTACACAAGACGGAAAGTGGTACAAATAACTGCCATCTTCGCGAATGATAATCGGATCGCTGAGCTTTTCGGCTTCATATTGGCAATGGCCGCGGACGATGTCATTCCATTCAATAATGCCCGGATTGAGCTTAAAACGATAGTGCGGCTTGCGCCCTTCGGCTTTAAAGCGAGCAATATCTTCCGGCGTATAGTGCAGGGCTTGGCGGTCATAAATCGGTGCCTGTCCTTTAGCCATGGCGCGTTTGCGTTTGATTTGCAACTCTTCCGGTGTGTCATAGCAAGCATAAATGCGGCCCTGTTGCATCAATTTGTCGCGCAATTCATCATAACGGGCAAAACGAGCCGATTGGCGAGCTTCTTCGCACCAATCAAAACCCAGCCATTTTAAGCTTTCGCGCATGGCATCTTCATATTCTTTTTTAGAGCGCAACGTATCGGTATCATCAATACGGAGCATAAATTTGCCGCCGAGTTTTTTGGCCAAGAGCCAGTTAAACAACGCCGTGCGGGTGTTGCCGATGTGCATAAAGCCGGTTGGGCTCGGCGCAAATCTTACTTTTATATCTGACATTGTATTATTATCCATTCTTTTATTTTCACTGCCGCATATCATAATGAGCTTGCGCGGCAAATTCAACCGAAAAATTCAGAGCAAGTTCAATTTTTGCGCATTTTTTTCTTCGGTATCTTGCGTGAGTGCGGTTAAATCTTCTAAAAACCAAGTCATATCGTCATCACTGTCTTCATGAATCATCTTATAAAAGCGGTCACGATATGATAGCAGCAGACTACTTTCTTCCACTTTGAGGTCACGCACCTGAACGTGACCGTTGGCGTCGGTTAATATAAACAAAACTTTGATACCGCTTTGCGATTGATTTTCAGCTGTTTTTTCAATTTGCGGAGCAAAAATGGTGCACCAAACTTCAACGCCTGTGGCAGTTTGTGAGGTTTTATCAATTTGAAAACGAATGGAATCGGTTTTGATGTCAAGCGGCACCGATTTATATAGTGCGCTGACATAGCGCTTAAACAGCGGCACATATTCGGCTTGTTGTTCGGGTGTCATTTGACGCCAATATTTGCCGACAACAAATCTGGCTGCGTGGTCAAGGTCAATATCTTGTGACAAAATGGCGTCAAGCTGTTCATATTTCTGCGCACTGCTCGGTGCCGATAGAATTTGCAAAATCTGTTCACCTTTGTTTTTTGCCCACTGCTCGGCAGCTTGAGGTGTCAGAGCGCTCGCATTTTCGGCAGAATAGCAAAAAATGCCGAAAAACAGTATAATAAGTTGCAAAAAAGATTTTATTTTCATTTCAAATCCTATACTATAATCACCAAAGATAACCTATTTTAACGCGAAAGTTTGCAAAATGAAAGTGTTTTTAAGTTTATTTTTAATGTTTTTCGCTTGGGCGGGGACGGCAAATGCGCAGGTGGAAGTGCGTAATATGCCGCGCTATGAAGCTTTTCCGCCGATTAAGGCGCAGCCGGCGCTGACGGTTTGGGAAAATACATCAGTGGAAGGTATTGTTAAGCGCAATGTGGTGCGTTGCGGCACAAATTTAAAGGTGAAATCTTATGCCTATCAGGAAAATAATATTTGGCACGGTATTGACGCCGATTTGTGTCGTGTAATTGCGCAGGCTACATTAGGTGATATGGAAAAAATTCAGATGGTGCATGTGCCGTCGGGGCAGGTGGTCCATGCTTTGGAAAACGGCAAAATTGATGTAATGTTGAGCGGTTCGGGATATTCGGCGCGTTTGGAAACGGCACACAAGGTGCTCAATGCCGGGCTTTTGTATTATGATTATCAATATGTTTTGGCACCGCAAGACGGTTCGGAAGATTTGGCCGACTATAAGGATAAGCGGATGTGTTTGTCGGGCGATTCTGACTATTTTCGGCATTTTCAAGACTATAATGCGCGCTACAATTTCGGTATTAAATATTTGACGTTTAACAGTTTTGAGCAGGCACGCGAAGCGCTTTTGTTAAAGCGTTGCAATTTATTAAGCGCCAGCGGTTTATTGCTTTACGGATTGCAAAACGAAATGCCGCAGATGAAAATGCGGGTTTTGCCAATCCGAATTTCGGTTCAGCCGACATACGCCACGGTTAAATACGGTAATGTGGACTTGCAGATTGCTCTTAAATGGGTGTTTAATGCTCTGTTGTTGGCCGAACAATACGGTATGAATATGCAAAATATGGGCTATTATGCTACCAATGATGATCCGGAAGTGCGCAATTTGCTCGGTGATAATCCGGAAATGTGGCGTAATTTGCATTTGCAACCGAATTGGCTTAGAGAAGTCATTACCAAACTTGGTAATTACGGCGATATTTATGAGCACAATTTAGGCAAAGAATCTGAGTTTAAGTTGCAACGCAACGAGGGTAATTTGCTTAAAAACGGCGGAACGATTTATCCGCTGCCGTTTATTTAAGAATTGCCGTAAAAAAACGAAAGCCGCTCCAATATGGGGCGGCTTTTTTAAGTTTAAACGGATTAACTTTCGGGCGAAACAGTGACCGATGCACGAAACATCTTCTGCAGTTTCGGATTTTCCAAGAAAATATATGCCATGTCCAGCGTATTGAAAACAGTTGGCGGCTCGCTTGCAAAAATCTGTTGCCAATATTTTTCGTCCGGCTTTTTCAGCAGAGTAATAATAGCCTTTGGTGCCAGATGTTTGCCAAGATCGGCAAAGATTTTGTATTGCTTTAAGTTCATCTCGGCCTGAGCTTCCGGTTCCAAAGTATTTTCCCTACAATACTCAGCCCACGCTTTTTCTTCTTGCTCATTTACCAAACCGCAAAAACAACGCACTTTGCGACATTGTTCATAGCACAGATTAGCTCTTTTCAACCGCTCTAAATCATAGAGCATACAACGGTTTTGCAGAGCATTCATGTCTGTTTCGGTTAGCTTATAACGCATAGCGTATGCTTCTAAAAAACGGATTTTCTGCTCGTAATAGGGTGAGTCAATCGTCACAAATTCAACAAAATCTCTTAAAGCGGCAATGCTTAACGCACCGTGGCGGATATATTCGTGTAGAATATCAAAGTGTCCGGATTGACGCAAATAAGTCAGCACATTTTGGCTAAAGCGAATTTGCGGCATTAGAGCATATAACTGTTCTTTGGAAAGTTGCTGAATTAGTGCAATATTTGCCTCGGAACTGAGCGCATTAAAGGTTTGAACCGTCGGAGAAATCTTGTTAAAGAAGCTCACTTGTTGCTTGGTTGAAAATTCTTGCAAATACGCGGCATCAGTCGGATCTAACCACCATTTGGCCCAACGAAAAGGCATTTTGAGCGCCAGATTGGCGTAGAAAGCATAAATGTTGGGACCGAAATAGGTTTTGTTTTTGGCCCACAGGTGTGTCAGGCGCGGAGAAAGCAGATTCAACACAAACATTGACAACGGGTTGCCGAAAGTAACAAACACAAAAAAGTCAATCACATCAACCAGAAAATGCCACATTCGGGTTGAAACAGGGAAATTTGATGTTGCCATAATTTACAGATTTGATGGCGCGCCGGTTCCAAACGGCGTAAATTTTGTTAAGCTGTCTTGCGGAACAACAAGCAACTGATTATCTCTAAGAGTGTTCGGTTTCACTGAGCCGCTGCTTATCAACTTCGGTTGTTAATCCTCGTTCATAATAGTTCAGCAAAATAATCTACTATCAATTATAAATAATCGGGGGCAAAGTAACAAAAAATCTGGCATAAGTCAAGGCTTTTTACGGCAAATTTGTTTGGGCGCGGCGTTTTTAGGTTGTGAATAAAAGAACAAAAGTGTGTCGTGGCGCAAAAAATGTGTTACAACAAGCGCAGGAGAAAAAATATGCTTCAAGAAGCTTATGATTTATTGGAAAAAGAATATCAAAAGTGTTTTGCCTATGTGCAAAAAGATAAGGCTTTTGCGGCGTTCGCCAAAGAAAAACGACGCCATTCATTTCAGGTAGCCGGCGCAGGTAATTATTTGTTGCGGCATATTGAATGGATGCACTGTCAGACGGCAGAATTTGTGGAGCTTGTTAAAACGGCAATATTTTTGCATGATATTTGTCGGTTTGCCGAAATTTGTAAATTGTTTGACGGCGTGCGTGGTTTTGACCACGGCGAGGCGGGGGCAAAATTTTTGCAATCAATACCAATGTTTAACGATATACGTATTTGGTTGCCGATTAAGCACCACGGGCATTTGATTAATGCACTGTATGACGATGAGGTTTATCAAAGCATTAAAGACAAAGAATTGCAGGCTCAAGTGCAGAAAATTTGTTTTATTATTCGCGATGCCGACAAAATCGCTAATCTGAATATGGTAACGCACGAGGACAATATTTGGTTTTTGTTTTTCGGCAAAGAAAAAGCTGACTATAATCCGGCGGTGGACGGTGCGGTTTCGGAGCTTATTCAAAAAGAGGCGTTTGAGGATATTACGGTCAGTCGCAAACCAAATGCAACAGTAGCTGATCGCAGTATCGGACTCTTATCGTGGTTTACCGATATCAATTATCAGGCGGCAATAGATTATTGCAAAGCTTTAGATGTGATATCGCGATTGGTGCGGATTTTTGAATATTGTTGCAGTGACGGAGAGTTTAAGCAGCGCTATTTGGCGCATTTTGAAGATTATTTGGCCAAGCGACAATATTTGCCCTAAGATATATGAGAAAAATGTGTTTCGGTAAAAAAATGCAATGTGGCAAAAAAAATGCTTGATTTATGCGCCGGAAAAGTGTATGAACAATATGACTTATAAAAATAAGCCAGATTTAGGGGTATAGCTCAGTTGGTAGAGCATCGGTCTCCAAAACCGAGTGTCGAGAGTTCGAATCTTTCTGCCCCTGCCAAAAACAAAATCCACCCGCTTGGGTGGTTTTTTTGTTTTTGTGTGGGGAGAAGATTCGAACTCGGAAAAGAGAGCGCGAGGATAAAAACAACCTTAAAATGTTGTTTTTACCGCAAGCGGCGAAGTTTTGTTAATGAGCAAGGGCGGCGTGAGCAACCGCGGCGCATTTACAAAACGAGTGACCGAAG
>JAEEGL015711053.1_pt1 | contig 13498 bp, 17 predicted proteins | sample 9134231 | NCBI WGS metagenome assembly JAEEGL01 (sample SAMN16246548, study PRJNA631951) | gut metagenome | biome: gut microbiome; feature: rumen; material: fiber-attached | host: Bos | place: Iran: Karaj | collected 2018-10
AACATATTAAGACATATCGTAATTAGAGAAGAGGAGTAATAATATGAATAAAATTATTTTAGTAGGAAGATTAACAAAGGATCCTGAAATTAGAAGTACTAGTGCTGGATTTGCAACTGCTAATTTTACAGTAGCTGTTAATAGAAGATATAAGAATAAAGAAGGCGGATATGATGCTGATTTCTTACCTTGTGTAGCTTTCAGATCAACTGCTGAATTTATTGGTAAATTCTTCAAAAAAGGAAGTATGATTGGACTAGAAGGAAGTGTACAAACTAGAAATTATGACGCTCCAGATGGAACAAAGAGATATATTACTGAAGTTAATGTTGAGAACGTTGAATTTGTAGGTGGTAAAAATGATTCTTCTACATCAGTATCAAGTGGTGATTATGTAGATGCACCAGCAGATGCTCCAATTGATGATATTCCAGAATATGATGTACCAAGTCAAGATCCTTATGAAAATTATGATAAAGAAGTATCACTAAGTGATAACGATTTACCATTTTAAGGAGGAATATAATAATGGCAGAATTTTATAGAAGAAAAAAAGTATGTCAAATGTGCGCAGGTAAAGACGTAGATTATAAAGATGTTATGATCGTTTCTAAATATATTAATGAAAAAGGTAAAATATTACCAAGAAGAATGACTGGTGCTTGTGCTAAACATCAAAGACATATAGCAAATCAAATTAAAAGAGCAAGATATATGGCTTTATTACCATATACAAAATAATGATAGTTTATACTATCATTTTTTTATGCAAAAAAAATAGAAGAATTATCTTCTATTTCTACTTATTAAGAATAAACGAAGTATTTGAGCTGCAGTTGCTACAAAACTTGCTACATAAGTTAAAGCAGCTGCTTTTAACACTTTATTAATACCTTTTCTATCTTGTTTATGAACAAAACCAAGACTTTCTAATTGTTTTCTTGCTCTTGAAGAAGCATTAAATTCAACAGGTAATGTTATAAATTGAAATAATAAACTTACTGACATTAATGCTAGACCTATATATAATAGATTACCAGATCCTAAAAAGAAACCTAATAATACAAATATATAAGAAACTTTTGATGTTAAATTAACTGTTGGTACCATAGATGATCTAAATCTTAAAAAACTATAAGCTTCTTTATCTTGAATTGCATGACCACATTCATGAGCTGCTACTGAAATAGCTGATATTGAATTTGATTCATATATTTCTTCAGATAAGTTAATCATTTTATTTTTAGGATTATAATGATCACTTAGAAAACCATACGTTTTATTTACTTTTACATAAGAAATACCATTCATTTCTAATATTTTTTGTGCTACTTCACGACCAGTCATATTAACACTATTTTTTATTTTAGAATATTTTTTATAATTATGATTAACACTGAATTGAGCTATTATTGGAAAAAATAGTATTATTAATATTAAAATTAATTCCTCTACATACATACTTATCACCAATACAATTTTATCATATTTTAAGACATAAAAAAAGAATGCTTATTGCATTCCCTTTTAGTAAACAAACATTGTAACTATAGTAGCTACAATAACTAGTACGAATAATGATAGAACTAGTTTCCAAGATTTCTTAAGCCATTCTTTATAAGAAATACCTAAATAACTTAATCCTAAAGCTAACATTGTACTAGTTGGTGCTACGAACATTGTTACACCATAAATTCCTTGAGCTAGAATTCCAACTGTTTGAGTAGTAGCTCCTGTAGAAGCAATTTGTGGTATAGCATAGTTAGCAACATATAGCATATCTACATGTAATGCAGAACCGATAATCATTGTTAATGTAGCAAAGAAAATATTGAATTTACTAGTTACATTTAATAATAGATTAGCTAATGTTGGAAAGAACATTGTATTTCCTGAAAAATAGATAACAGCATATATAACCATTACTAAGAATGCAGGTCTTAATAATTTCTTAGCACCATCAGCCATTACTTCAAATAGATTTTTAATTCTATAACGTAATCCTAAGATTAAAGAAGCTAATAAACACATAACTGACATTTCTGCATAATACCAATCACCAAATGGTGAAACAGTACCAAGTATTTTACTAAATATAGCTATTTTTTTAGTACCATAATCAACTCCGGTTGTTGTTATATGGAAATATGGAAGTTTAAATTCTGCTGATGTTAATGTTTCTTTAAAATCACTGAATACTTTTACTCCAAATGTGTTTTCCCATGATGTGCAACCTAGGACTAATATTACAAATAATAATGTGAATATTATAATTACTGGTGCTACAGAATATTTATTTGATGATTTTTCACCAATAAACATGTCATCTTCACTATCTTTGTCATTCTTTTTATTTCTTTTAGCTTTAGCTAAGAATATAAATTCAACAACAATAGCAAGTATTAATAAAACAATTTTTACTACTAATGCATTACTTGAATCAGCAGCAATTAAATTATTAATAACTCCAGTAGTGTTATATCCAGTTGTACTACCAATAGTACCAACTAGAACAGAACCAAATGTTGCTAATAAAGCTGTAAATTTATCATAACCCATTGCAAGAATAATGCTAATTAGTAATGGGAAAAAGATAAATAATGAAAAGCCATAATCAAATACTGAAGTAACAGTAGCAATTAAGAAAGCAACACATAATAGGAATATTAATTCAGAACCAGCAAATTTCTTAGTTATTTTTTCTACCCAAGCTCTATACTTTCCAGTTTTACCAAGTACTTCATATAAAGCACCAACTGCAAGTATTAATAATAGAATTTGAATAAAATATTGAAATTCAAAAGTTCCAAATAATAATTGCCAATAATCAAAGAATCCTATGTTATACATTTCTAATTCTGATAAGCTTCCATTAGAATAGTATGAAGCAGAGAAAATCCAAGTAGCAACTATTATTCCTAGTAATATAAACATTACTATTTTAAATAATCCAGTTTTTTTCATTTCCATTCCTCCTCAATTAATTATTATATAAAAAAAAGACTAATAATACAACAATTTTACTAGTCTTTTTTCTTAGTTAATTCAATTCTTTAATATGATTTTTTAATGTTTCAATGCAATTAAAAAATTCATTTTCATTTTTACAAATAGCAAACTTATTTTTTAGTTCTTTAGTACCAGGAATATTTTTTAAATAAGCTAATACATGAGTTTTAATATCTAAAATAGCTTTATGATCTCCTTCGTTCTCTTTTATTAAATTATAATGCTTAATAATAGTATTTATTATTTCATCATAATTAGGTTTATCAATTATTTTATTATTTTCAATATATTCTACACATTCTTTTATAAACCAAGGATTACCAATAGCAGCTCTTCCAATCATAATAGCATCACAATTAGTTTCATCTAACATTCTTTTAGCATCTTCTATTGTTTTAATATCACCATTTCCTATTACTGGAATATTAACACATTCTTTTACTTTTTTAATGTAAGACCAATCAGCATTACCACTATATCCTTGTTCTCTAGTTCTAGGATGAATAGCAATAGCACTAGCACCAGCTTTTTCAATTAATTTAGCAACTTCAACACAGTTAATAGTATTATTATTCCAGCCAAGTCTAATCTTTACTGTTATTGGTGTACTAGTATTTTTAACAACACTTGAAACAATATCATATATCTTTTGTGGATCTTTTAGTAAACCGGACCCAGCTTGTGATTTTAATGCAACTTTTGGAACAGGACACCCCATATTAATATCAATAATATCAGGATGAGAATATTCTTCAACAAATTTAGCAGCTTTTACAAAAGATTCAACATCACTACCAAATATTTGTATACTAATAGGTCTTTCATTATCATCTATTTTTAACATATCAATTGTTTTTTTACTATTATAAACAATCCCCATAGTACTAACCATTTCAGAATAAATAAGACCACATCCCATTTCTTTTATAATAGTCCTATAACTTTTATTTGAAATGCCTGCCATTGGAGCTAAAACAATTCTATTATTAATTTTTACATCTGCTATCTTCCACATATTTTTTCCTCATGCATAATTTATCATTTTATATTGTTTTTTTCAATAAAAAAGTTTTCATTAAGAAAACTTTTATTCTAATGGTTTAGCTTCTTCAGTAATTCTACAATTAATATTCTTTGATACTCCCATCCAAGTAAATGTATAACCATTACTTATAGGTGAAATATCAGGTATTTGTGAATCACAACTTAATTTAGGAATAGTTTCTACACCTTCTAATATTGAAATAGTTAATGTAGCAGTACTTCCTTCTTCAACATCCATTTCATCAGATCCTTGTGTAATAGCAAATTTCTCTTTAATATTTGCATCTTCTGAATTTGTAATACGTATAAGATGTTTTTTAACTGTAGACTTAGTAAATTCTAAAGTACATTTTGTATTACTTGTAAGTTCTTGAATAGAAAAGTTATTGCTTTCATATGATGCTTGTTGATTATTTGTACAGTTTATTACAGTTCCTTTTTTAAATTCATATCTATCTTGTGGATAAATAATATATGATAAACTTTCTCCATAATATTCTTCTGATTTAATCTTTCCAGCATCACAATAATTTTCACACTTACCATTTTTAACTGTTAATTCAAAAGATAATTTCTTTTGAGTAAATGTAACTTTACAAGCAACATCACTACTAACAGCACTTATTTTTAATATATTTTTTGAAGTATCATATTTAGCAACTTTATCATTTGAACATTGAGATTCTAAATATTCATAACCAATATCTGGCATTATTTTAAATTCACCATCAGTAAATCTCTCTACAAAGTAATTATTATTCTCATCAGCAACGCCTTTGATAACTGTTAATTTAACTTCATATTTATTTTTATTAAAGTATAAACTACATTCAGCTTCAGTATCTGCGCTAGGAATAAATTTCCATTCCTCAGTATTAAATTCTCCTGTAACTCCATTAGTACATTTTTGTTCATCAAATCTATATAGAGGTTCTTCTTCAGTTTCATTAGTTTCGTTAGTTTCATCTTTCTTTTTATTAGTAGGCATTTCACTAACTTCAACACCCTCTAAAAAATATTTATATTTAATATGTTTATCTACTATTGTTTCATTTGTATTTGGATTTACTTCTATTTCAGGTTCTTTTTTACTTTTTGTGTAACCTAAAACAGCACATGTACATGACACTACAAAAAGAAATAATACAAATATAGTTAATGATTTTAAAGATTTGTATGTCATAACCAACTCCTATTATATAAATAATTGTATAATGTATTATTTTTAAAGTCAAGAAATGAATATATAGATTATCGTAAAAAATGCATAAAATGGGCAAAAAACATTTGACTTTTTATATTTCATTTTATATAATAATCCCGGTACATTTTGAAGGAGATGCAATTTCTGTGGGAAAGAAAATCATAGTTGCAAATATGATGGCATTTAATTCAAAGAAGGGATTGTAAAAATATGAAAACATTTATGTTAAAAAAAGAAGAAGTTGAACATAAGTGGTATGTTATAGATGCAGAAGGAAAGACTTTAGGTAAAGTTGCTGCATTAGCTGCTCATGTATTGAGAGGAAAAAACAAACCAACTTATACACCACATGTAGCATGTGGAGATAATGTAATTATTATCAATGCTGAAAAAGTAAAATTAACTGGAAATAAATTAGAAGATAAGATGTATTATAATCATAGTGGATATCCAGGTGGATTAAGAGAAAGAAATGCTAAAACTATGATTGAAAAATATCCAGTTGAAATGGTAGAAAGAGCTGTTAAAGGAATGCTTCCAAAAACAACATTAGGAAGACAAATGTTTAGACAATTATTTGTTTATGCAGGTAGTGAACATAAACATGAAGCTCAAAAACCAGAAAGTTTAGAGGTAAAGTAATATGGCAAAAGAAGAAAAATATACTGCTATCGGTAGAAGAAAAAGAAGCGTTGCTAAAGTAACTATTACTAAAGGAACTGGTAAGATAACTGTTAATGATAAAGATGTTAATGAATATATGCCTTATGAAACTTTAGTTATGGATTTAGTTCAACCATTAGAATTAGTTGATGGCAAAGATAAATATGATATTAACGTAGTTGTTAAAGGTGGAGGATTCAGTGGACAAACTGGAGCTATTAGATTAGGTATTACAAGAGCTCTTATGTTAGTTAACGGAGAAAATAGACCAACACTTAAAGCAGCTGGAATGGTAACTCGTGATGCTAGAATTAAAGAAAGAAAGAAATATGGTCTTAAGAAAGCACGTAGAGCACCACAATTCAGTAAGAGATAATATAAACTTATTTCAACAAATAAAAGCCTGTTTTCAGGCTTTTTTAATTGAAAAAAATTACAAAAGTGATATAATAATGTCCCGAAAGGGAGGATATATATTATGATAGCCAAAGCTATTCCAGAAGATATTTTTAATACAGATGCAAATCATATTGCATTTGCTGTTAATACAGAAGGATATAATGATTCAGGTTTTGCAGGAAAAGTATCAAGTAAGTGTTGGCCTGAATTAGCAATTTGTGGGGAACATACATTAGGAACAGTATTATCTAAAAAAGTTGGTAATAAAACTTTTCATGCATTAGTTTGTCATTCATTACATAAAGGTTGGGGTGATGATCAAGCGGAAATAATTAAAGAGTGTTTTGATAAAATACCATCTAATGGTGAACCAGTTGCCACTATTGCTATTGGTACAGGATTTGTTGGAATAATGAGTGGTGCTAATTTTAGACAAATATTATGTGGAATGCATGACTCAGATCAAGAAATTATTTTACATGCAAATTATAAAATGGAAGATATAATGCGTTGTTATTTTGAAGAAAAAGGTAATAAAAGAAAGAAACAAATAAATAATGGAAAAAATAGATGCTGAAAAAATAATATTTAAATTCATTCAAAAAATGAAATATCTAGAAAATGAACATATATTAGGATGTTTCTTTTGTGGTAGTTTTCTTACAGGATTTAATAGTAATGGATCTGATATAGATTTACAAGTTGTAAGAGATAATAGTGACCCAAATTATTTAGTTAGAGGAAACATGTTTATTGATGGAGTAAGAGTAGAATACTTTGAAAAACCAATTAGTGATTTATATATGTCAGTAGATAATGAATTTAATAGTCAAGGAAATGCAGTATTATCTATTTTTGGTCATTCTAAGATAATATTTGATAAAACTGGTGAATTACAAGAATTACAACAATATACTCGTACTGTGTTTTCAAAACCGCTAAAACCATTAGATCCAGAAGCAGCAAGAGAAAGAGCTTCTATATTAACTAATAGAGTTGATGAATTAAAAAAAGCATATCTTAATGATAGCCCATATTTTTATCACTTATATCATTTCACAATAGAACAAATAAGAGATTTTTATCATAAATTAAATGCTATTCCTACAGTTCAAATATCTAAAGCATTTAAAGTATATACAGATGAAAACTATAGAAAAGCATTATGTATAAAAGATATACCAGATAATGAATTTCTAGAAATGTATTTTGATGCAATATGTGATAATAGTTTAGATAAAGAAAGTAAATTTGAAAAAGTATTAAAACTATTTAATTATACAAAGAAAGATATTTCTTTAGGTGATGAATATAGAATATTAATTATAAGTAGAAATAAAAGTTCTAAAAAATAATGTGTAAAGAGTTCGATTATTCGAACTTTTTTATTTTTTTAATATGCTATAATTATTATGAAAATAGGTGAATAAATGAAAAATAAAAAGAAAATATCTATAATATGTGGCATATTAATAATATTTATTTTAATTGTTATGATATTTCGTTTAGGAATGGTTGCTCAAGAGTTTTCTAATCATCCAGAGTGGAGTTTAGGTGCTGAGGGTGCTGTTAGAATAACATCTATTCCATATTGTATAGCAATAAGTATTATTACTATTGTTTTAGTATTAATAAATGTACGAGAAAAGAAATAGGTGAAGATATGTATCTTGATTTTACTGATGAAAAATATAAACAATTTGCTTTAAGTAGAAAAAATGTTAATTATGAGAATAATATAACTGCAAAAGATGCATTTATAATTCTACTAAGTGATTTAGATTACCAATCAATAGATAATTTATGTTTTGAAACTTCTAAAAAAGTATCAGTTGAACCAAAACAAATATATGAAATGATTCAAAGTGGTCAATGTGATGATAATTTTAAATATGTTTTATTAAAAACAGCATATGAATTAATTCATTCAAATAGAAGAGTTGGTACCAAAGCAAAAGAAAATGGTAGATCTTTGACTTCTTGGATATCACATTGTTTATTTGAAGGAGAAGTAGCATCACAATTAGCAGAAAGTATGGGATTAAACCCAGATACAGCAATGAAACTTGGTATTATTCATGATGTAGGAAGAAAAATAATTCAAGGATTTCAACATACTATATTAGGATTTGAATACTTAGTTGATAATGGATTAAAAGATGAATCGTTTTGTACGCTTACACATTCATTTTTAACTGAAGAAGTAAATAGAACGTTAAAAGGAAATAGAAATGCAATGTGTGATTTTCCAACAGAAGGTTTTTATGTTGATAAAGATGGTAAAGGTATTATTACAGATGGTTATAAAAAGGATGATATGACTCAATTTCTAGAAAATTATGAATATAGTGCATATGATATTATTATTAATATTTCTGATTTAATGGCAATGTCTTCTAAAATAACTTCTCCATATGAAAGATTATTAGATGTTTATACCAGAAGAAAACCAAATTTAGATAATAGTTTATTTTTTAAAGTATGTTTCATTAATACCATGAATAGGATAATGTATGCAATAAAAAAAGATAATGATTATTTTACATTATTAAATATTAATGATATAAAATCTGAAAAAGAATTAAATGATTTATTAATTAAAACATCAAATGATTTTATGGAAACATATAATAGAGTAGTTAATCATGAGGATAGTATGACATTATAGAAAAATATAATAAAAAAAGTCCAAATCGGACTTTTTATTTTAATGACATTGTTTGTTCATTAAGATCTGGATGAACAAAAACATCATAATCATCTGGACTTAATCCTGCAAGTTCACTTTTTCTATATCTAAATTGTTTATATACAAGAGTTGCACATTTTTCTGCAAAATATGGATATTCATCTATTATTTCTCTGATATCATCAACAGGCTCACTTTCTTCTAATTCAAATTTACCATTATTATTAACAATTCTATATCCTACATATCTATGATGATAAAGCCTTGTTAAACCTGTATTGTTATAATAATTTGGATTACTTGTCCATCCATCATGATGTACAACATAAGTGTTAAGATGTGTATTACCATCAGAGTCAATTGAAATACTTGTCTCAACAGTATCATATTCATAATAAAATGATAAGTAATCATGGTTATTAGCCATTACATTATATAAATAATCCCAGTTATCAGAACCTAAAAATAAGTTATGTTTATTTAATAATTTATATAATTTTTCATCAAATTTAGTTATTTCAATATAATCATTAGTCCAATCATATTGTCCAATAATTACTTTTTCACTATCTCTATATTGTTCTATTGTAATATCATCAGTTACTTGTCTTACATATTTGTGAACATGTCTTGATGGAATTTCACAATCTGATTTTGGACCACATCCACCAAGAGCAATTATTCCAGCAGCAGCAATTCCTGTTAATATTTTACTTTTAATTTCATTATTCATTTAATAATATCCCCCTTTAAATCGGCACATATTATACCATAATTCAGTCAATTAGTCAAATTGACTTTTTAGTGAGAATATGATATAATATGCGCGGTTTAAAAAGGGGGGATTCTTATGTCAAATACTCAAGCACAAGCAGATAATTTTGATTTAACAAGTGGACATAAAGAATATGATGCAAAAATAAAAGATATACAAGGAATTTTTAATAAAATTGAAAAAATTATAGATTTATCTAAATATAAGGAAGAATTTAATGAAGTATTAAGTGATGCTAAAAAAGATCCAGCATTATCTAATGAATTTGCTTATCCAAGTATACAAATGACTTATGAAGGATTTGTATATGATAAATATTCAAATAGATTAGATGAAATAATAAAAAAACTAAATAAAGAAGAAATGCCATTTTATGAGTTATATTTATTATCTAATAAAATTGATGACTCATTAAGTAAAGTATCAGGTGAAAATATTGGTGATATTATTAGTCAGGCAAAATTTTTATTAAATAGATTAAATGAACTTGATACACACAATAAAAAAGAAAAAAATAATATTATAGATTTAGCATATAAAACTATATATCAAGTAATAGTAATTGAGGAATTATTTGATAGAAGTGATGTTTTAGATTATGTTAAAAGATTAAATATTCCTGTTAATATTGAAAATATAGGAAGATTACTTACTAAAGATTTAGGTAATATTGATAAAAGAAATCTAATAGATTTAGATTTAAAGAATCTTAAAACTGAAGGTCTTGGATATGATTATTTAGATAGAAATGTAATTAGAGTAATTACAAAAAAAACTATTGGGAATGTGGATTCTGATTATCAAGAAAGAAGAAAGAAAGCTTTTGATTATATAAATTTAAAAGAAAAGAGTATTAGAACAGAATTAAGTAGTGAAGAAGGATCACTAGAAAGAAGAAAAGATAATATTAAACGCAGAAAAAAAGAATTAATAAAATGTAGAGCTGCAGTCTTATCTTTATTTGCTGTGCCAGTAATTTTATCAGCAGTTGGTGGAGCAGTTGGCAAAAAAGAATCTAATAAAATAGATGAATACAAAACAGTTACAAGAACAGTAAATGCTATTACAGGTGAAGTAATAGGTGCTCCTGAAGAAACATATGATGAAAAAGAAACAACATATGTTGCTACTTTTACAGTACAAGAACCATGGCAATTAACATCAAGTGGTAGATATGTAAGAAAAGTTACTGCATATGATTATGTACCTCAAGATGTATCACAAATTAATAATAGTCGTAGTTATGTAGATATGTTTGAAAGTAATGTTGTTGAAAAATATAAATATTTAGAAACTAAAGAAACACTTGATGAAAATGATAATACTGAAGATAGCACTATCTTAATAACAGAAACTTTTCAAGATAAAACAGATACAATAAAAAGTACAAAGTATACTATGCCATTTGCAGCAACTGGAGTAATTTTAGGATTATTATTTGATTTATTTATTATAATTCAAAAATTTGATGGTGTTTATAATATGACTTATGTTTTAGATACTTTAAAAAAAGATGTAAAAAGTTCTAAACTTAGTGAAAAACAAATAATAGATAGAATAGAAACTTTAAAAAAGGAATTGTTATTATTAGAAAAAGAACGTGAAGAAGCTATTATGAGATATGGTAAATTAGGTGAAACATTTGCTTTTGAAGAATTTAGTGATTTAGATAATTATGAAAAAAGATTAATATAAAAATAATAAAAAGTCCAATTTGGACTTTTTTAATTTATAACAAAATAATATGTTATAATAATTATATAAGATAACAATGTAAAGGAGAGGTATGAAAAAAATTAAAAAATTATTTAATCAAAGAGATATTAATGTAAGAGTTAAAGAAATAGCAAAAGAGATGTATAAGGAATATGGTAAAAAAGAAGTAGTATTTATATGTACATTAAAAGGAGCTGTTTTCTTTGCTTGTGATCTATTAAAGAATTATAAAGGGAATGCTAGGATGGAATTTGTTAGAGCATCAAGCTATTCTGGTACTGAATCTACAGGAAAAATAGAATTAAATCTTTCAATATCAGAAGAAAATATAGCTAATAAAGAAGTAGTTATTATAGAAGATATTGTAGACACTGGAAGAACACTTAAATTTCTTAAAAACTATATAAATGAAATGAAACCTAATTCCTTAAAAATATGTACACTTCTTGATAAGAAAGCTAGAAGAGTAGTAGATATAGATACAGATTATGTTGGTTTTGAAATAGAAGATTTATTTGTAGTAGGATATGGTCTTGATTATAATCAACAGTATCGTAATTTACCATATATTGGTGTTATAGAATAGTAAATATGATATAATTATTTAGTTAATAGAAGGAGAACAATATGATTAAATTAGTTTTAGTTAGACATGGACAAAGTGCATGGAATTTAGAAAACAGATTTACAGGATGGACAGATGTTGATTTATCTGAACAAGGTGTAGAAGAGGCTATTGAAGCTGGAAAAGTATTAAAAGAAAATGGATATACTTTTGATGTAGCATATACATCAGTATTAAAAAGAGCAAATCGTACTTTAGATATTATATTAGAAGAATTAAATGAAAAAGATATACCAATTCATAAACATTGGAGATTAAATGAAAGACATTATGGTGCTTTACAAGGATTAAATAAAAAAGATACAGCTGATAAATATGGTGATGAACAAGTACATATTTGGAGAAGAAGTTATGATGTTCAACCACCAGCTTTAGATGATAATGATGAAAGATATTTAGAAATGAAGAATAATTATAGTGAATATATTCCTCATACTGAATGTTTAAAAGATACAGTTGAAAGAGTATTACCATATTGGGAATCAGATATTTTACCAAGTTTAAAAGAAAATAAAAAAGTAATAATAGTTGCTCATGGTAATAGTTTAAGAGGACTTATTAAATACTTAGATAATATATCTGATGATGAAATTGTTGGTTTAGAAATACCTACAGGAAATCCACTAGTATATGAATTAGATGATAATTTTAAACCAATAAAGCATTATTATTTAAAAAAGTAGGTTTATATGAAGAAATGGATAGTATTAGTATTAGCATTATTAATTTTATGTAGTTGCTCAAAAGAAGAAGAGAGCAATGTTATTTCATGTGTAGATTTTTATAAGAATAATTATAAAATTATTTTCTATTCAGATAATGAAAAATTAAGCGAAATGAATATATGCCCATTATGTGATAAAGTTGAAGATTTACCAATACCTGATAAAAAAGGTTTTGTATTCAATGGATGGTATTATGATGAGTTATTTTTAACTAAAGTAGAAGGAAATACAACATCTAATATAACACCAAATATAAAGAGAAGTGTTAATGGTTGCGATGAATCATATAATGATATTAATTTATACGCATTATGGATTGAAAAATAGTATGTCAAGTTGATTAAAAATATATTTAAATATAAGTTATAAATGATATAATCTATTTATAATAGAAAGGTGTGAAAAATGGGAGCTAAAGTATTCAGAACAATTGATGAACAATTGGATATCCTTAAAAGCAAAGGTTTAACAATTGAAGATTACGATAGAGCTAGTGAAATCATTTTAAGAGAAAACTATTTCTTTTTGAATGGTTATAGAGGACCTTTCTTAGCTGTAGGATCTAAAAGATTTATTGATGGGGCAACATTTGAAGAAATGTATGCTTTATTTACTTTTGATAGATTCTTCAGAAATATTATATTTAAAA
>JAEEGL016184426.1_pt1 | contig 13498 bp, 14 predicted proteins | sample 9134231 | NCBI WGS metagenome assembly JAEEGL01 (sample SAMN16246548, study PRJNA631951) | gut metagenome | biome: gut microbiome; feature: rumen; material: fiber-attached | host: Bos | place: Iran: Karaj | collected 2018-10
CTTTCGTTATTCGTTGTCCGGTTCAAAGCAGAGGATGTCGCCGACCTCGCAATCGAGCGCTTTGCAGATCGCGTCGAGCGTGGTAAAGCGGATCGCCTTTGCCTTGTTGTTCTTGAGAATCGAAAGATTCGCGAGCGTGATACCGACCTTGTCGGACAGCGTATTCAGCGACATCTTGCGCTTCGCCATCATCACATCGAGATTCACGGTAATCATAGAGGCACCTCAGATGGTCGCGTCGTTTTCTTCCTTCAGCGCGGTCGCCTTTTCGATGACCTGCTTGACGACGCGCAGCACGACGCCGAGGAAGAGCCCGACAAAGGAAACAAACAAAGCGGAACGGAACAGAATGAAATAGAGCGGAAACGCAAGAACGCCGGCAAAGATCGACGCCCACGAGATCACGCGGAGAAGCGTGACGCTCGATTGCGTGAAAATCGCTTCGTGCCGAATGTTCCGTAAAAGCAGAAACAGACATATGTCCGCCAGTATAACCAGAGCTATGACAAGATAGCTGAGAAGATAGGCAAGGACAATGTGCTGCTGCGCAGCCGGAACGGTTGCAAGACGGTTGAGCCGAAGAATCGGCGCGGCAATTGCAAAGACGACCATCACAACGAGCCCTGCAATACAGAATGCATAGGAAAGAAATAGGGAAAAGCGTTTCATACGAACCTCCTTTTCCCACATTATACCATAAAATGCATGAATGTCAATATGAAATTATCGAATAACAATATATTTCGATCGAAAATCAATCGGACAGCGTCGCCTGATAGAAGTTGGCGTACAGCCCGTTCTGCTTGAGAAGCTCCTCATGCGTGCCGCGCTCGCGGATGCCCTGTTCGTCGATGACAATGATCTCATTTGCATTGCGCACGGTAGAAAGCCGGTGTGCAATGATCAGCGTCGTGCGCCCTACGGTCAGCTCGTCGAAGCTCTTTTGAATGTCATACTCGGTCACGGTATCGAGCGCGGAGGTCGCCTCGTCCAGAATCAGAATGCGCGGATTCTTGAGGAACAGCCGCGCGATCGAAATGCGCTGGTGCTGTCCGCAGGAAAGTTTTACTCCGCGCTCACCTACGGTGGTAGGATACTGATCCGGAAACGACATGATCTCATCGTGAATATGCGCGCGGATCGCCGCCTGCACAACCTCCTCATCGGTTGCGTCAAGCCGTCCGTAGCGAATATTCTCAAGGATGGAACCGGCGAACAGGAAAACATCCTGCTGTACAATGCCAATGCTGCGGCGCAGGGATTCCTGCGTAAGGTCGCGGATATCCGTTCCGTCGACACATATGCTGCCTTCGGTGACGTCGTAGAAACGCATGATAAGATGACAGAGCGTCGTTTTGCCGCCGCCGGACGGACCTACGAGCGCGAGTGTTTTGCCCGGTTCGATCGTCAGGTTAATATGTTCAAGCACCGCGTGACCGCTCGTATAGGCAAAGCCGACATCCTTGAGCTCGATCCTGCCCTGTACATCAGCCAGTTCCTTTGCATCGGGACGATCGACTATATCACTCCTGGTGTCCATGATTTCCAGGAATCGGGTGAAACCCGCCATACCCATCATATATTGCTCAAAGAACGCCGCAAAGCGCTTTAAGGGCGTAGTGAACGCCGAAACATAGAGCATAAAGGTGATGAATGTGATCGAACGGAAACCCGTCTGTTTGATGATGAGCATACCGCCGACGATCAGCACGACGATGTTAAACAGCGCAATAAAGAAATCCGTACCGCTGTTGAAGATTGCCATGGTGCGGTAAAAACGGTCCTTTGCGTGCAGAAACTGGCGGTTGCCTTCTTCGAACTTCTCTATTTCATACTCCTCATTCGCAAATGCTTTCGCTACTCGCGCGCCGGAGATGGAGGATTCAATGCCCGCGTTAATGTTTGCCATCTGTTCCTTAACGGCTTTGCTCGTCTGCTTCATGGAAAAGCGTGTGCGCATAACAAACAGAAGACACAGCGGCATGATGACAAGCATTGCAAGCGCGATCCGCCATTCCACAAAGAACATAGCGACGAATGCGCCGATGATGGTCAATGTCGAGATCAAAAAGTCTTCGGGACCGTGATGCGCAAGCTCGGAAATATCGAACAGGTCCGTCGTTGCGCGGGAGAGAAGCTTCCCGGTGCGAATTCTATCGTAAAAGCTGAACGGCAGCGTTTGAATGTGAGAAAAGATATCGCGACGCATGTCGGCTTCGATGCGAACGCCCAGGAGATGCCCCCAGTAGTTGACTATATAGAGCATTGCCGTGCGCAAAAGATAAGCGCAAAGCAGCGCAACCATCAACACGACAAACAGCGTCACAAGCTGCGGCAACGGCCCAGACTGTTCAAACTGCGGGAATAGCTGCTTCATGATATAATTCGTCAGCAACGGAAAACCGACGTCGACTGCGGAGACGAGTGCCGCGCAGCCGATGTCAAGAAGAAACAGACCGATATGCGGCTTGTAATAATGTGCAAAGCGTTTAATCTTATTCATGCGATTATCTTACATGATTCATTTGATTTTGTCCATATCGGAAAACAAGAATACGCGCAAAATAATCGGCATATGGTGAACCAAAAGGAAAATCGGGAGGTTTCTATGGACAGAACGGCTCTTTATCGGGATATGCTGGAACGAACGCACGGGGATGTGTATCTCGGCGTTATCGGACCGGTTCGGACAGGGAAATCGACGTTTATCAAACGCTTTACGGAGTTGTTTGTATTGCCGAACATCGAGGATGAAAACGTCAGATCGCGCTTGATCGACGAACTTCCGCAAAGCGGAACGGGCAAAAGCATCATGACGACACAACCGAAGTTTGTACCGAATGAAGCTGTTGAAGTGCATCTGGATGAAACCATGACGGCTCGCATCCGCCTGGTCGATTGTGTGGGATTCCTTGTCCCCGGTGCGATCGGCTCGGAGGAGGAGGGAGCGACTCGCATGGTGACGACGCCGTGGTTCGACGAAGATATTCCGTTTGAACAGGCTGCAGAAATCGGGACACGAAAAGTGATTGAAGATCACGCGACGGTGGGCGTCGTTATATTGACAGACGGGACAATCACGGATCTTGATCGCGAAGCATACCGAGAGGCAGAGCAAAAATGTATGAACGCTGTGACGGAAACCGGCAAACCGTTTGTCGTGCTGCTGAACACAAAGGATCCAAACGGCGATCTTGCCGTCAGAACGGCGGAGGAAATTGAACAAAATTTCGGTGTTTCGCCGATGATTGTCGATCTGCTGCATCTTTCGGAGAGGACGCTGCAAAGCATTCTGAACGAGATGCTTCTGGCATTTCCGATCAAACGAATCGAGTTGAACGGTCCGAGTTTTCTGCGTGCTTTACCGGCAGAGCATCCGCTTTTGAATGAGATGCTTTCTTCTCTCGGTGAGCGCTTGGCGGATGTGCATTGCGTACGTGACGTAAATGCGGTGTCGGACGCACTTTCGGAACTGGATGCATTCTCGAATGTATCGGTACAAAGCCTTGATCTCGGCAGCGGTAAAGCCGTGATCTGTCTGCAGACAGAGGAGCATGTGTTCTATTCAATTCTGAGCGACGCATGCGGCATGGAGATTGCAAATGATTATCAGCTGATGTCTGCGGTCACGGATTTTGTGCGAGCAAAACAGGCTTATGACAGACTGTCGGATGCTCTTGAGCAGGCAAACCGAACTGGTTACGGTATTGTTAAGCCAAGCGAAGACTGTATTGAAGTCGGCGAACCGGAGATCTTTCATATCGGATCGAAATGCGGCGTCCGCATGCACGCAAAAGCAAGCGGCATGCATCTCATTCGCGTTGATCTTGAAAGCGATATCCAACCGATGCTCGGCACGGAAGAGCAATGCAGCGATTTTATCGCGTATCTCATGGATGCGCAAACGGACGAGGATGGTTATCCCGATACGAATATCTTCGGAAAATCGCTTCACGAACTGATATCGGAAAGCATGCAATCCAAAGGAACGAGCATGAATGATCAGGTATGCATGAAACTGCAAAATGCCGTTCAGAAGATCGCAAACGACGGCTGCAACGGTATGATCTGTATTATGCTCTGAGATTCGGGAACACTATAACTCGGCATTAGCCGAGTTTTTTATTTCGGAGGACCATGTGAGAACTGATCTTGCCAAGGAATCCAGAATGCAGATACCGAATCTCAAAGGCATCAGGGAACAGACTGAGACCGTAAACGGTACGGAGATTCAGAGAATCGACATTCTGACCGAGCGAACCGCACAGCTGCTTGATAAACCGATCGGCAGATACATTACCGTCACAGCAAGTAAATCGGATATGATGGATCGCGAGAGAAGGACACAGCTTTCCGAATTGCTTGCAGACGAGATCCATACCATGTGCGGTAAGATACAAAATGCAATGGTGATCGGACTCGGCAATCGCTATGTCGCAGCAGATGCGCTCGGCACCAAGACTGCGGAACATGTATTTGTAACGAGACATATCCATGCACATATGAAGGATATCCTTCCGAAGGGTACGCCTGTTGTTTCGGCATTTTGCGCGGGGGTGCTCGGCGTCACCGGACTGGAAACAGTTGAGGTTGTTTCCGCGTTGGTCGGCGAGACAAAGCCCGATTTGGTGATTCTTATCGATTCGCTTGCAGCATCCGAGATCAAGCATCTCGGATGTGTCATGCAATGCAACGACAGCGGAATCGCGCCGGGGTCCGGCGTCGGTAATTATCGACATGTGCTCTCAAAGGATACATTGCATGTTCCGGTACTTGCAATCGGCGTGCCGCTTGTGGTAAGCGCTGAGACCATTCTTGAAAATTTCGGCTGCGATCAACCGATTCATGACGACCTGCGCTATATGATTGTCGCGCCGAAGGAGATCGACGCCATGGTAAAGGACGCATCGCGCGTACTGACCGACGCCGTCAATTTGGCGCTGTTCGGTGACAACTATACCGAACTCGAAAAATTACTGCGATAAATAGCTGCACCGCCGCATACAATACAGCGGAGGTGCAAGATGAAACGAGCCTATAACACGCATCACATGATTCATCAACATGAACGTCAGACGCATTCCTTTACGGAATGGGTGCTGCTTACCGTTTCATGGATTGTCGTGCTGCCGATCGCGGCGCTTTGCGTACATTCCGTGTGGTTTGATCTGAAACCGAAATCATCCGATACAACCGTTTTTTGTGAAAACACTTCACTGCATGCGCAGGATACAAATTCGGCGGATATAGTACCGGCGTTCGCTGTGCCAGAACCTGCATCATTCGATGTACAGTTTCGATATACAGACGCATTGAACGCCCTGCGCAGATCGGAGCCGACGATCCTGATCTATCATACGCATACAACGGAAGCTTATCTGCAAACCGAACAGAATCCGTACAGGGAAACCTCTCGCTGGCGTACCGATGACAATACAAAGAATATCGTTGCAGTCGGAGAAAAACTCAAAGAGCTTTTGGAACAGGATTACGGTTTTACCGTTATTCACGATACGACGGACCATGAGCCGCCGAAGCTTGCATCTTCTTATGAACGCAGCCTGAAAACAATGGAAGCATATCATCAGAAATACCCGTCGATCGTTCTGTTCATTGATTTGCATAGAGACGCATATCAGGATACGGATGTACCGACCGATTATGTGACTGTCAACGGCGTTCAAACGGCACGTATGATGCTGGTCATCGGTAAAGGCGAAAAGTACACGGAAAAACCGGTATTTGAAACGAATTATGCGCTTGCAAGCCGTATGACATCATATCTACAATCGATCGATGCAAAGCTTGCGCGTCCGATCCGCGTCAAGACCGGCAGATACAATCAACATGTTTCGACAAACTGCATTCTTGTGGAGGTCGGGCACAATGCAAACACCCTTGAACAGGCGCTTGCAGCAATGCCTTATCTTGCGGAAAGCATCGCATATGCTTTTCCGTCGTATCGTGTCGAACCGCTGTGGGTCCCGAATTGACAAGCGTGCATGATAATGATATACTATTTATGGATTGAAACAGGAGGTTATTACCGGTGAATCGGATTCGTATTGCAATCGTCGGCGCAACCGGCATGGTAGGCAGAATGTTCCTGCGCGTGCTCGAGGAACGCGCAATCGATGCGGATTATACCTTGTTCGCATCTGCAAGAAGCGCGGGCAGCACACTGACCTTTTTCGGCAGAGAATATTCGGTACATGAATTGACGGAGGATTGCTTTAAGGACCAGGGCTTCCGTTATGCGTTGTTTTCGGCGGGCGGTTCAATCAGCGAACGGTTTGCGCCGCTTGCGGCGAAAGAAGGCGCGATCGTGATTGACAATTCCAGCTGTTGGCGCATGAACCCGAACGTACCTTTGGTGGTGCCGGAGGTCAATTCGGAAGCGCTGCACAGCATTCCGATCGGTATCGTCGCAAACCCGAACTGTTCGACAATTCAGGCGGTTGTACCATTGAAAGCACTTGATGATGCGTACGGTATCGAACGTATCGTCTATTCCACCTATCAGGCGGTTTCCGGCGCAGGACAGCGCGGCTATCAGGATCTGGAGGACGGACTCTGCGGTGCGCTGCCGAAAAAGTTTCCGCATCCGATCGCGGGTAACTGCATCCCGCATATAGATGTATTCTTACCGAACGGAAACACCAAGGAAGAACAAAAGATGATCGATGAGACGCGTAAGATTCTGAACCGACCGAATCTGCGTGTAACGGCAACCTGTGTGCGCGTTCCGGTTTATCATGGACACAGCGAAAGCATCAATGTCGAACTGAAAAAGCCGTATGATGTGCAGGATGTCAAAAAGCTCTTTGAAAAAACGGAGGGCGTGATTGTGCGCGATGATCCCGCGAACAACGTTTATCCGATGCCGATTGAAGCAGCGGGTACCGATCCGGTCTATGTCGGACGTATTCGCAGAGACGAATCTTTGGAGAACGGATTGAATTTCTGGTGTGTTGCAGACAACATCCGAAAAGGTGCGGCGACCAATGCCGTTCAGATTTTACAAGTATTGTTGAGGGGGGAAAACAAATGAGTATCTTTACCGGTTCTGCAGTTGCCTTGATTACGCCGTTTCATGACGGCGCAGTCGATTATCAATCCTTAACAAACCTGGTTGAGCTTCAGATCGCTTCCGGCACAGACGCAATCGTTGCGCTCGGCACCACGGGTGAAGCGGCGACACTGACCGCTGACGAACGTGAGGAGGTCATCCGTTTCATTGTGGAGCGCGTCTCCAACCGCATTCCGGTCATCGTCGGCACAGGCAGCAACAACACCGAGGACGCAATTCAAAAGAGCCGCTTTGCGGAAGCAGTCGGCGCGGACGGGCTGTTGATAGTTACGCCGTTCTACAACAAGACCACGCAGGAAGGTCTGCTTGCACATTACAGCTCAATCGCCGAACAAGTACGTTTACCGATCATCATCTATAACGTGCCGTCCCGTACCGGCCTGAATATCCTGCCCGAGACGGTCAACAAGCTAGTCAAGTCCTGTGAGAACATTGTGGGCATCAAGGAAGCGAGCGGAAACATCGAACAAATCGTTAAACTTGCAGCGCTTTGTCCGGAGTGTGATATCTATTCCGGCAACGACGATCATGTCGTGCCGATCCTTTCGGTCGGCGGCAAAGGTGTTATCTCAACGGTCGCGAACATCATTCCGGAGGTCATGCACCTGATGTGCAAGGCATACTTCGACGGCGACGTGCAGGAAGCGAAGCGCCTGCAGCTTGCTTTGTTGCCACTGGCACAGGCGGCGTTCTGCGAAGTCAACCCGATTCCGATCAAAACCATGATGTCGCTTTTGAAACTCTGCGATTCCGAAGTGCGTCTGCCGCTCGTAAAACCTTCCATCGAGCATTATGAACTTATGGAGACGACACTTAAAGAGAACGGCATGCTGTGAGGCACCTATGAAACGCGTTTTGATCAACGGCGTCGGCGGACAGATGGGACACGCGCTGCTTGCCTCCTTTGCTGATCGGAAAGACGAATGGACGGTCGTAGGCGGGGTAGATCCGTTCTGTAAGGATCAGTACCCGTTTCCGGTCTTCGCAACGGCAGAAGCGATTAACGTAGAACCGGATATTATTATCGACTTTTCCGTACCCGATGCAACGAAACAGATACTTGACTATGCGCTGTTGCATAAAAAGCCGATCGTCATCTGCACCACGGCTTTGTCGGATTCACTGATCGACAGAATCAGCGAGGCAAGCAAAACGATTCCGATCTTTCGCTCCGGAAACATGTCGCTCGGCATCAATCTGATGATGCGACTGATTGCGGATACTCGTCGCATGCTCGGCGATGCGTTCGATATAGAAATCATCGAAGCGCATCACAACCGCAAAAAGGATGCGCCGAGCGGAACAGCGCTGATGCTCGGTGAAGCGATTCGAAACGCCGATCATAAGGAGCATCCATATGTATACGGACGAAGCGAGAAAGACCGAAGAAGAACGTCTGACGAAATCGGTTTTCACAGTATTCGAGGCGGTACGGTCGTGGGCGAGCACGAGGTTCGTTTCCTCGGACCGGATGAGGAGCTTTCAATCCTGCACCGCGCATCCTCCAAACGCGTCTTTGCTTCCGGCGCAATTCAGGCTGCGGACTTTCTGCTGAGACATGAGAGCGGGCTTTACAGCATGGATGACATCGTCGCCGAATTCCTGCATGAATAGCGAAACAAAAAGTGAGCGCATTCTTTTATGATGCGCTCCTTTTTTCTTGCATCGTACGGCTTGACATGATATAATACATTGATGTTTTGTGGGGAGGGTTCGAATGCGCATCTTGGGAATCGATCCGGGCTATGCGATTATGGGCTACGGCGTTGTCGAAAAGAACGGACAATCGGTCATCCCGATCGATTTCGGCGTTGTTGAGACCGATGCGAAAGCGCCGTTTCCGGAACGGCTCGAACGTCTTTATCTCGGAACGCGACAGCTTGTCGAGCTCTTCCATCCCGATATGGCAGCGTTTGAGGAACTGTTCTTCTACCACAACATCACAACTGCGATCTCTGTCGGTTCCGGTCGCGGCGTTTCGCTGCTTGCGGTGCAGCAGTCCGGCGTTCCGATGTATGAATTCACACCGATGGAGATCAAACAGTCGGTTTGCGGCAACGGTCACGCGGATAAAAAGCAGGTGCAGCAGATGATCCGCGTGCTGCTTGGATTAAAGACTGAGCCGAAACCGGATGACGCAGCGGACGCGCTTGCAGCTGCCTTGTGCCTTGCGTTCCATACAGGACCTGCGCAGGAGGAATACCGCATCCGATAGGAGGACCTATGTACGCATATATCAAAGGAATTGTAGATGAAACGACGGCGGATCGCGCGATTCTCGAAGCGTGCGGTGTTGGCTATGAGTTGTTCTGCAGCACAATCACTTTGAAAACGTTGATCTTGGGCGAAGAGGCCAAGCTTTATACGCATCTGCATCTTGCTGAAGGCGTACAGGCACTGTACGGATTTGCAGATACAGAAGAACGTGAAATGTTCCGAAAGCTTTTGAGCGTATCGCGTGTCGGTCCGAAATTGGCGATCTCAGTGCTGTCATCGATGACACCGGATGATGTGCGAGCCGCGATCGTAACAGACAACCCCGCAGCGTTTGATCGTGTCGTCGGAATGGGACGCAAAACCGCGCAGCGCGTGATTTTAGAGCTCGGTGAAACGATCCGGCAGGAATCGACAGGCATGATATCGGTGAAGAAGACAGAAGAAGCGCCTTCGATGCCTTCCATGCAAACCGAGGCAGTCGCTGCCTTAACAACGCTAGGTTACGACGGATTGACCGCTTCCCGCGCAGTTGCCAAGATCAAAGAAGCTGCAAGTGTCGAAGAACTGATTACAAAAGCTTTGCGGAGCATGGTAAAGGGGTAATACATGCAGGATAACCGGCTGATTTCCTCCTCATTGCAGGAGGATGACGTAAAGAACGAATACAGCATACGCCCGCATTTCCTTTCCGAGTATATCGGACAGGACAGCGTAAAGGAACATATGCAGATCTATATTGCAGCTGCAAAGGCGCGCGGCGAGTCACTCGATCATGCGCTTCTGTACGGACCTCCGGGTCTCGGCAAAACGACGCTTGCGGGTATCATCGCCAACGAAATGGGCGTGAATCTGCGTGTAACAAGCGGTCCCGCAATCACGCATGCCGGCGACCTTGCGGCGCTTCTCACAAACCTCGGTCCGGGTGATGTTCTGTTTATTGATGAGATCCATCGGTTAAACCCAAATGTAGAAGAAGTCCTTTATCCCGCGATGGAGGATTTTGCGATCGACATCATCATCGGTAAAGGGCCCGGCGCACGTTCGGTGCGCATTGATCTGCCGCGCTTTACGCTGATTGGCGCAACGACGCGTCTCGGGATGCTTTCTTCACCGCTGCGCGATCGCTTCGGTATAAAAGAACAACTGGAGCTATACACGCCTGAGAGTTTAAAGGAAATTGTTGTTCGCAGCGCGGATATTCTGCATATTGAAATCGACGAGGAAGGCGCTCTGGAGATCGCTTCTCGCTCACGCGGTACGCCGCGTATTGCAAATCGTCTTCTGCGCCGCGTACGCGACTATTCGCAGGTGCGCGGAAGCGGCGTAATTGATCTTCCTACCGCACAAGGTGCGCTTGCCATGCTGAAGATAGACGAATTGGGATTGGACGCGGTTGACCGAAAGATGCTGACCGCAATGATCGAGATATTCCGCGGCGGACCGGTCGGTCTAGATACGATTGCCGCCTATACCGGCGAGGATGCGGGCACGGTCGAGGATGTTTACGAACCGTATCTATTGAAGCTCGGATTTATCGCGCGCACCACCCGCGGGAGAGTAGTTTTGCCGGACGCCTACCGGCACTTGGATTATCCTGTTCCGACATCGGTGCAGCAGGGAAGCTTGGAGGTATAGCATGTTCGGAAAAAAGAAACGCATCATTGAAGAGCAACAGATCAAAATTTCGGAACTCGAAGAACGCATTGAGGACCTGCTTGCGGAGAATCAAAAACTTTCTCTGCATATCACGGATGTGGAACGCAGGGAGAGCAGCATCGGACGTGCAATCAGTGAAGCAACGGTTGCTGCAGAAAAGCTCGTCAATGATGCACAGCGTCAAGCGGGAGCTATGTTAGAACAGGCGCAAGCAGATACCGATGCGGCAAAACGTGATGCAGAGATCATGGTGGATGACGCATACCGCAATGCGCGCGACATCGTGAAGGAGGCGGAAACCGAAGGTGAACGCAGATTGACTGAGGTGCAGGAACGCATCGATACCTACGCGACGCTGCTCAACACCTATGATCGAATGGTTCAGGAACAGATTCAAATTGCGCAGGACAATGCCAGACGCTTTGCAGAGCTTTCGCGAGCGCTGCATGAAGCCGTACCGCAGATTCTGTCCGCTGAAGGAACGTTGCTTGAGCCGGCAGACGATCAGATGGAACCGAAGGAAGCGACACAGGAGAGCACGGACGAAAAGCTTTGGACTGTCGATGAGATCGCAAAGGACGCAGGGGAAGCGCATGTCGATACGATTATCGATGAGATTCTGACTGCGACGGAGGATACGCAATGAGACTGACGCTGTTAGGCGTTTACGGACCGTTTCCGGTCTCATGCGGAGGCTGTTCGTCATATCTGATCGAGGATGATGATACACATATCCTTCTGGATTGCGGCAGCGGCGCACTTTCACGTCTTCTCCGGCGAATCCCGCTGACTGCGCTCGATGCGGTTGTGCTTTCGCATATGCACGCAGACCATGCCGGTGAAATCGATCTCATCCGATATGCGCTTGAATTCGGACAGGGGAAGACTCCGATGCGCGTGTATTCTCCTGAGATTGAAACGCTCAAAAGATCGGTTTTCGAACCGATCGAAGCAGTCGACGGCATGATAATACAAATCGGTTCGCTTACGCTGCAGTTCTTTACAATGCACCACGCAGTTCCGACAGTGGGTGTACGCATCACGGACAGAATGGGTCACGTGTTGTTCTATACCGGCGATACGGCATATTTCGAAGGACTGATCGAAGCTGCAAGAAACGCCGATTTACTGCTTGCCGACGCATGCCTTGCAGATGAATCTAACACGAAGGCACTGCGAAATCACATGACCGGCGAACAAGTCGCGATGCTGGGTCACAAGGCAAACTGCAAGCGCATTCTTTTCACGCATCGTTTCGGCGCAAATCCGGTCTATCCGTTGCCGAAGAACGCAGAGAACTGTGCATTTGCGGAGGAAGGCACAGTCTGCGAAATCTGAAATGACGCGGTAAATCGCTTCATGATACCAGTATTTTAAGAAAGGAATATAAAACTATGGCAAAAAAGACGATCGAAGATGTCAACGTAACCGGCAAGAGAGTTCTCGTGCGCGTCGACTTTAATGTCCCGCTTGCAGAGGACGGAACCGTTTCGGACGATAAGCGCATCGTTGCGGCGCTGCCCACGATCCGCTATCTCCTCGACCACAAGGCGAAGGTCATACTTTGCTCGCATCTCGGCAGGCCCAAAGGAGAGGTCAATCCGAAGTACTCCCTTGAGCCGGTCGGTCAGCGTCTTGCGGAGCTGCTGCCCGATACCCGCGTCTGGTTTGCGACCGACACAATCGGCGAAAGCGCAAAGACCGCGATCGCGGACATGAAGGAAGGAGAGATCGTCCTGCTTGAAAACACGCGCTTCTACAAGGAAGAGGAGAAGAACGATCCGGAATTTGCAAAGCAGCTTGCGTCACTCGCAGATATCTTTGTTTCCGATGCGTTTGGTACCGTGCATCGCGCACATGCGTCCACGGCAGGCGTCGCGGATTACATTCCGGCGGTTGCGGGCTATCTGATCGGAAAGGAACTCGGCGTTATGGGCAAAGCGCTCGAAAACCCGGAGCGTCCGTTTGTGGCGATCCTCGGCGGCGCAAAGGTCGCGGACAAGATCGGCGTCATTACGAATCTCCTGCAGAAGTGCGACAGCCTGATCATCGGCGGCGGCATGGCGTATACCTTCTTCAAGGCGATGGGCTATGAGATCGGCACCTCGCTGCTCGACGAAAACAGCATCGAGCTAGCAAAGGACCTGATGGCGCAGGCGAAGGAGCGCGGCGTCAACCTGCTGCTTCCGGTCGACACCGTGGTTGCGAAAGAATTCGCGGCGGACGCGGAGCACAAGACCGTTCCGTCGAACGAGATCCCCGAGGGCTGGATGGGTCTCGACATCGGCGAAAAGACCTGCGAGCTCTATCGCAAAACGATCCTCGAAGCCAAGACGGTCATCTGGAACGGCCCGATGGGCGTGTTCGAATTCCCGGCGTTTGCGGTCGGCACCAAGAAGGTCGCGGAGGCATGTGCGGACTGCGAAGGCACGACGATCATCGGCGGCGGCGATTCCGCTTCCGCGGTCAAGAAGCTCGGCTTTGCTTCGAAGATGACGCACATTTCCACCGGCGGCGGCGCGTCGCTCGAATTCC
>JAEEGL017265679.1_pt1 | contig 13498 bp, 18 predicted proteins | sample 9134231 | NCBI WGS metagenome assembly JAEEGL01 (sample SAMN16246548, study PRJNA631951) | gut metagenome | biome: gut microbiome; feature: rumen; material: fiber-attached | host: Bos | place: Iran: Karaj | collected 2018-10
ACATGTTCTTTATCGAGCTAACATGGGAAAGGATTTATGTTATAGAAATCTTTTTCCATATTCTCATATCAAAATTGAATGATGGGCCAGGAACTAAAATTGTAAAATCAACTACCTCACTAACAGGATATTGATTGTCTCTTAGCCAAGTTCTGACTAACTTGTTATTAGCAACGGTGCCACTCCATGCGGTGCCCGTGTAAATGTAAGCGGAACTCTGGGACGCGCTCATTCCAAAAAATGGGAAAGTCACGGAAGTCGCCGAATTATCATAAAATTTATGCTGTGGTATAGTAAATGATAATCCTAAACCAGTTAGTCGAAGGTCACATATTTCTATAAAAGCATCATCACTAACACCCTGAATAAATGCTAATATATGAGACGCTAAGGCCTCTAACGCCTCTGCCCAGTTTGTGCCTGTAACAGCAAAAGAATGTGTATGCTGGTCGAAAAGTACATAACAGTTATTTAATCCGCTTTCCAATTCATCTGTACGCGAGTCAAGATCATTAATCTGATTCTGAAGTGACCCTGCAACATCACCGTCCTTCATATCGTCAATCTGGTCCTGAAGCGCCTGACAATAGGCCTGAGCATAACCCTGATCGTACCAGTATTCAGGATTGAGAGCAGGGCTCCCTATATTATCAGGCACCAACTTTTTAGACTGGTATGAATGTAGATTAGGAAGTGATACAATCGTCAAGGGATCATATCTAACATTAGGTTCCCATTCTGATGATGTGGGGTCCTGTGAATTTTGATAATATGTTGGGACAAATCTTGGTCCTATGTACTGTCTCATAATTTAATACCTCCTAATGTCAATTATTGAGAATCAATAAGATAATGTTAAGTGGCCGTATTCAACACCAGCAGGGAAATCATCAAACCCACTAGTTCCAAAAGTAATATCATCCCAGCTATCCGGAATATATGCCACAAAGTATCCGTCATCTGTTAAGCCAAAAAACACTGTCTTTATTGCACAACCAATGATGTCAACAGTATGGTCAACAGTCCACCTATAAAGCGCATCTTCCATTTCTGGCGTGAAATTACCTGCAATCAAATCATCATAAAGCTGTTTAAGTTCCTGGTATTCAATCTCATGCTCTTCTTTCCAATTGTTGATGTTGTCAACAATTTCAAGCATTTCTTTTGTTGCTGATATCAACCAATCCGCATTAAGCTCATGAAAATCTGTATACGGGTATTTATTAAAGAAGAAATCCAATAATCTTCCCATGTTTATACCTCCCCCTGAATGGATCCGGAAACACGCGCCCACTGTGCAGGTGTTTCTGATGGTATGCCAACACGTGAAGCACTTAGGGCACTAATTGGAAGGTATATTTTTGTGTTTTCTGTGACAACCTCACCAGCCTCATAATCAACACCCAGCTCAAATTCCATAGATCCATCAACACTGTTGACGTGACATTTTGTACATTTGTCAATAGGTATTAACTGTCTTGTAGCCATTGCCTGTACCTCCTTTATTTAATCATACAACATTATACAAAATTCTGATATAAATAAATCAGTGATCTGCTGCACAATATTGAATCGTGCTATATCAAGCTCACTCTGCAACATCTGCTGAGTAGTAGTAACACCGATATTTCCGTGAATCCTGCCGTTATGGGTTGCCCTTATTTCATCTGATACAGTACCCGTATGGTCAGTGGTATCTGTTCCGGTATGATCAAGGGTATCAGTACCGGTGTGGTCAAGGGTATCAGTACCCGTGTGACCTGTGGTTTCTGTTCCTGTTTTATCCAGGGTATCAGTTCCGGTATGATCTGCCGTCTCTGTACCTGTTTTGTCCAGGGTATCAGTTCCGGTATGACCTGCGGTTTCTGTTCCTGTCTTTTCAAGGGTATCAGTACCCGTATGGTCAGCTGTCTCTGTTCCTGTCTTGTCAAGTGTATCAGTACCAGTATGGTCAGTGGTATCAGTACCAGTGTGGTCAAGGGTATCAGTACCGGTATGGTCAAGGGTATCAGTTCCGGTATGGTCCATAGTATCAGTACCAGTATGGGCCATAGTATCTGTACCTGTGCCGTTTACTGTAACGTCTCCGCCCTCATGCTCAGTATCTTTTGTTGAAGGCTGATAAGTTGAAGCGTCATAAGCAGATACCTCATGCTCGGTTGTGGTAGTCTTATCGAATGTTGTTTTATCCTGTATGTTTCTTGTTTGCTGGTCCTGAGTATTAAGTGTTCTCTTATCCTCAGTATCAAGTGTTCTCTCCTCCGTAGTATCAAGAGTACGCTTATCCTGGGTTGCAAGAGTAGTCTTATCCTGTGTTGCCAGAGTCCTTTTATCCTCAGTATCAAATGTTGTCTCATCCTTAGTATCAAGAGTCCTTTTATCCTCAGTATCAAATGTAGTCTGGTCCTGAGTATCAAGGGTCCTTTTATCCTCAGTATCAAATGTAGTCTGGTCCTGAGTATCAAGGGTCCTTTTATCCTCAGTATCAAATGTTGTCTCATCCTGAGTATCAAGTGTCCTTTGTTCCTGGGTATCAAGTGTACGTTTGTCCTGTGTATCAAGTGTTGTCTTGTCCTGAGTATCAAGTGTGCGCTTATTATCAGAGCTATCACCCCAACTTTCCACACGGTCATAATTCTCAAGTGGATTATACTGAATATCAAGGGCAGCCTGCCACTTGTTAAAAGTACGATAATGTTTTCTTGACCATACACCAATTGAGAGTCTTAAAAACTCAGGATCCGGATATAATACCTCAAAATCTCCAGACTCAAGAATAATATTATCGACAACATCATCCTTATTAATACCGGTTGGTAGGTCCATGAGATCGAAAACAGACTCATTCTTCCGCGATAATGCCGTCTCCATCCCTATCAATGTAACTTTCATAATCGACATTTTCGGACACCTCCCATCTCAATTTAAATGTAATTTCCAGAGCCGGATATAATTTTTTTATGTCCAATAAACTGGACTCAATGCACCTTTTCCATACAAGGCTCCTGGCCTGTCCATCTGCTACCTTAGACTTAGACTCATATTCCGTTTCACGTTCCTTTTTCTGGTATGGTACTGTAGGAATACCAATTTCACTATCAAAGTCTGACAAAATGGTGTGAAGGTCCAGAAGTTGATCCGTGGTAAGATATGACTGTTTAAGATTTTCCCTGGTCCATGACTGGAAGGGACTGTCTTTGCTCTGCTGATCGTCAACGACACGGCTGTCAAGAAAAACAGCAGGTTCGCCAGAATTAATCTTATCCATCATCTTTTTGAGTGTCTGAACAGCTGCCTTTGTCTTACCTGCCAGTATAAATGCAAACTTATTATTAATGATGCTCATATTGATTGCATTATCCAGTTCGGAAAGCATTTCAGCGTATCTGTAAATAACATCAAAAATACCCATGTAATCAGGTGTCATTTTAAGTAGTGCACAGTCTTTTCCTATGTCAAGCTCATAACTTTCTTTAAGTACCGGATTAGATAAGATTGACTTTGTAGGCTGCAAATAGAAATTATAACCTGACAAGCCGGTAGGGAAAAAACATGTCCCTATCTCGTCACCTTCATCACTTTTTCCGGTGAGGTCCTGGATTGAAATATATCCATATTTAAGCAAACAATAATACCAAAAATCTGAAATAGGACCTTGCCAAAACTCAGGAAGTCCAAAAATCATTGTACTTGCTGCCCTATGAAAGAGAGTCCTGACCCAGTAATCAAATGAAGCATTGTTACACGCTTTTACAGGTGAAGGCTGCACAGTACCTTCTATTAAATTAATTTTTTCATAATTAAGCGGTAAATACATCACAACCCCCTATTTTAAAATAGGTGGCAGCTGTTAAACTGCCACCTGTTGAGAAGGATTTAAAAGGCCTGAAATGTGGGAGCAGGCTTTTATTCTTTCTTTGATCTGGTACTGCCAAGGCCGGCAGGATCCTCCATAGTAAAGAGGATGCACTTCTCCGTAAAATCGTTCATTCCATTACGAGCCATCGCATACCATGTATTACGGAATCTCTTTCTGGCCTCCAGAGGTGTTGTGTTAACATCATCAAGCTGGAAGTCTGTCATGATAGCATCTTCATCATAGAGAACACCAACAACATAATCGAGTGCAACAGCAGTTCCGGTTGTCTGAGTACCGTAAGTGAAATCAGGAATAGAAGGTACAACAGAAATTGCGCTGGGATTGTTTTCGTTCTGCCACCACATCACAGACTCATACTGTTTTTCAATGTCAAGGTACTCAGGCCTGAAGATCTCCGGAAGTACCTGTGCCTCTGACTCAATAAAGAGTGGCTTATAAAGAATAACGCGCTGCCTGTTATATGGCGTGTGTCTGAGCAGATGATATGTGTCGCTGCCTACAGTCTCAGTCATATCAAGATGATAATTGACAGAGCTATGTTTCATATTCTCAGAGTAGGTCTTGAACTCACTTACAAAGAATGCCAGGAACTCCTTGAGATATGTTGTACGCAGCTGTGCGCTGGTGTAGCTTGTGCCGAATCTTGTGTTATATGCAGCGGTGAGGTTTACAACCTTAGGGCCAACAGCTTTAAGGTCATAAATACCTGCAAGGAAGTTAAGAAGAATAGCACGCCTGAAAGCGTTCTTTTCTCTTTTAATATCGTTTGCGTTTTCAACAAGGGCACCCTCCCAGAATCTGAGGAACTCACTTTCTGATGTCCATGCAAGCTTGTCCTGGTCTTTGTGCCATGTAATACCATGATCCCAGACTGAGCTGCCACCGAAAGTTAGCTCTTTAGGAACTACAGGGCACTGTTCCCACTGTGATTTAGTTGACTGTGGTGTGCCTCCACTATTAGGATTCTGTCCTGCTGTAAAGCCTGCTGCAAGGTTTGTAAATAACTGTGTGTTAAATGATCCGGCAGGCTTGGCATATCTTGAAAGATAAGAAATCTTTCTCATACGATTGGAATACATTCCACTATCAAGTGCATTGATAATGAGAAGTTCCTCGTCCATTGAACGGGCTGCAATAAGTGTTCTAAGTAGCGGAATTGAAAGAGCGTCGTATACATTCTCTTTTGGGTATGTGTTGATAAGCTCACCAACAGAAACAAAATTATCAGTAGTTACCTGCTGAATACTGTTATCCTGTCCGGTAAGCTCCTTTACCACCAGATTAACGATGGCGTGTGCATCTCTTGGTGTATAAGTTCTTGCCATTTGCTTTTCCTCCTTATGAAATGTCTCTTAATACGGACTCCGCAAAAGAAAGCGCCAGCTCCTCATCACTCTTTAAGTCCTGAGGGTCCTTTTGTCCTTCTATGCGTTTCTGATTGTTTTGCTGCAACTTCTCGCGCAACTTCTTTTCTTTTTCATATAGCTCCTTATAATCAACGCTCTCAGCATCTTCGGTTGAGGTCTCAGTGACCTGGGCCGATTTATGATCCTCCGGCTTTTCCTGCTCCTTGTTTTCACCTTCATCATCACCCTGCTGCTCTTCTGACTTTGCATCATCAAAAGTGCTGACAAGTTTTTTGATATCAGGCAACTTATAGCCGGATCCGGCAAGCGCCATTATATCATCCTTATTAAATTTGTTTTCATCCAGGACGGAAAGTTCCGCGATGTCATTAGGCTTAAAGCCTTTTGTAGCCAGTTTTACATGGTCAGTAAAAGTAAATTCCATTTTGCACACCCTCCTTATTTTTAAAAGGGGCCTTGTCAGTGGCTAACTGAAACGGTGTAATAGGGAACATCCCTAGCGCCATACACCTCAGCCCCTATAATTAATATAGAACAAACACATGTTTTCTGTCAATTATTCGATATAGAAACCACTGTTTAACATTGTATCTATCGCGTTGAGTTCTCCTGCCATTGCAGGCGCATCAACGTGAGCGTTAGCACACTGACAATATCCGCTGCACTGTGATAGTTGCAGCGGTTTCATTGTAGGTATTCCCATAGTAGGCTGCATATCTGCCGGTGGTATAACTGTGGGATGTGCTACTGTATAACATACACAATCACGGCCCTGGCCTATGCCGGCCCCACCACCAACACCACCAACACAAGATACATGTGTCGTATTCATTGCATTGGCAACATCATATGATGTATCAAACGCCTCCATACCAAGGGAAACGCCACCAACGGCCCATGCAGCAGGATTAATCGATGAACCTGCGGTGATTGCTGTTGAGGCCATCTTTTCAACACCGCCAATGAGTGACTGAAATATCTCGCCTGCACTGGCCTGCTGTGCAAGTCCCATAGGATAGTTTGCGCTGCATTGTCCTGCGTAGGTGCCTATGATCTCGCCACCACATTTCAGTTTATAAGTTATAACACCATCGGTAAATGTGACAGACCAATGTATTGTAATCTGGTTTGCATGTGTAATTGAATCGCCTGATATTGGAACCAGGCCAACAAGCGGAAGATATAAGTATACATCCTCACATAAGGACCTGCGCCAGTCGGCGTAGTGCCAGGGTATATCGACTGTGTTTTGTCCTGTTACTGCATCCGATGTAATAGGAATACCAAGCTGCTGAGTATCATATACACCTAAATATATACTGTTACTTACACCAGATGCCACCGGTGCAAGTGCATAATCAAATGGGACCCATATACAAGAACGTATGCACTGCGGTGCGTTCTGGTATGCGTTACCAATAAAGCCGGTGTCAATAGCAGCATCACCAACGGACGCCAGTGTAGCACCTATTTTATCCTGAATATCTGTAAACGCATCGCCTATACTCTCAAAAACATCTTTTAACTGTTCAAATAAGGCATTAAAACACTGTGCCTGTGTTGCTCCTGATGGTAGCGACTGAACTGTTGCCGGTGTATAAGAAGATGATGGGTTTTGTAATTTAGAAAATGCGTTGTTAATACCATCATCGCGCCAGTTTTGTATCTCGTCCAGAATTGCAGCAAGTATAGACTGTGACTGTATTACATAAGAAGTGCAGGCACTTTTGCCAACAACAGTTAAAACATAGCATCCGATTGTGGATAGAATACCGGTTAATGATGATCTGCTGTCAACAAGAGTTTGTTTGGTAATAGGTATTCTTGTATCTGGTAGCCATGTGCCACCACTCACACTGGAATATGAAACAAACTGTGTACTTGCCAGGATCTCTGTTTTATATGTTGCCAGTACATCCATGATGCAATCTACCTGTACAAGATCCTCATGGATTGATGTGATATTTTCAATAAAATAATATCTGCCATCCCATAGGCAATAGTTATAATCAAAGTTATTGCCTGTTATTGTAAATGATGGGTGGTCAATGCTTGTTGGTTCTTTTAGTTTTACGTCTCTGACATCTGGCAAAGATAACGGCTGTTTTGTTGAGTTCCTGCGTTTTGAAAAAATACCGAATGATACCTGCGCCATAGTAACCTCCTTATTAAAAGAGCCGGCACACTCCTATACTAGAATGTACCGGCTACACAAGTGTATGAGCGTACGGGTGTGCTCAACACTATATTACCATATTAAATTATACAATCTCAAGTGTGATGAACTCACGGCCTGCATTAGACTTTGAAGCGTTAACTTTAACCTCGCAGTCTGTCAGCTGCTCATCGTTCATGTACTCGATAATAAGCTCAAGGCCCTTTATAGCTGTTGCTGAGATTGACGAAAATGTTCCCTGATCTGTGGAAAGAAGTCCGACCTTCTTTTCTTCTCCTGTCTCCTCATCTGGTCTGAATGTGATAGCTGCACCGGTAACTTTAAGCACCTGGCCCTTTACCTTCTGAAGTGGTGTAGCTGAAACGCTGTTGATCTCGTCTTTTTTGGTGAAATTGTATGCACTTGTCATTGCTTTGTCCTCCTTGTTTTGATTTGCGACTGTTTCAAGTGATTTTATATGATAAACGCCCGTACTCGTTTATTCCTTATTGATATTTTTATGAAATTCAGCAGCATTTGAAACACATTTTTCAATATAACAGGTCTTACTTGCTGCCTCTTCCATTCTCACCAGGTAGTAAAGTACATCAATCTTGTTCATTCCACGGTCCTTTACTTTATCAAAAAACCGAATTATAGCCTGGTGCTTGGGGTTCTCCTCATTGAGTTTAAAATATAGACTTTTCATAATCTTATTCATGTTTTAATACCTCTATTATCTGCTCTACTTCTTGGCCTCTCTGGAACCGGATCCGCTCAAGCTCAAATATAATTGCCCTCTTATGTGAGATTTCTTTTTTAAGTATTTCTATTTCAGTAAGCAGCTGGGCAATTTCTGTTTCTTTAGCTGCAAGCATCTTGTAGCGGTCTGCCAGAATTTCAGCTTTTATTATTGTGTCGTGCATTTTAGATCCTCCGATTTTCTTCTATCTTCATTGATATAATATGTAATAATCAATCCTATTTCTGCACTATTTATTTTAAACCTATACCATAAATGATTCATTACAGCGTTATATAACTCAGGTGTCTTATCACAGTATGATACTAGATATCTAATATCTTCTCTATTCATTTAATTGCTCCTTTAGTTCTTCTATTTCGTAATATAAATCAGTATCTTTATCCAGGAGAGTGTGCATCTGATTTTTTAATTTAGTTGTTATACGTGTTAAACACATAATTTCCTGATAATTAGCTTCACGCTCTTTTTCTTTTGCTTCAATGGCAGCTTCAATGTTTGCTTTTAACATATTTTACCTCAATCAATCTGAATAGTGAAAAACTCATCAAATCCCAGTGACATACTCGCAGTAGTAACACGGTCTGATATATAAACTCTTGTATCATCTGTTGAGATATCAACAGTCTCCGGAAATTTACAATCAATAACACCGTCATGGAAATAATATATCTTTGATCCCATATCAAGCGCGCAATCTGAATAATCATTATCTAATCCATATATTGTTATACTCATATTTTTCACCTCATATAATAGGAATACATCCGATTACTATATCACCCTCAAAATCAAATTTAATGTCAATAGCATTAAAGCCGTTTGCTGTAATATCATCCAATGCATCTTTCATGTGATCCACACTATATTGTGTCATTAAATGATTAGATGATAAATTAATTACATGTATTGTCCTCATAACCCGTACCTCGCTTTTCTTTTGTTAAGGATATCCTAACATATAGGATATTCCCTGTCAAGTCATACATCATATAATTTTTTATAATTTATTATCAGGTCATACATGGAATATTTTTCAAACTTAAAACGCTCCTCTATACATGCCTCTCTCAGATCCAGGACCCAGTTATAATAAAATCTCTTTTGCTCGTTCTCTCTGGCCAGGTCATAATGTTCTTGAACCTTATAGTCTTGCGACGTCATGTAATAGCGTGCTTTATCTTCATTATATAAAATGACATACTCATGCCTTTTATAACATACACCGACAACAGGTTTATATCTTTTCAATGATCGCTGGACAATATTACTGAAATCATTATGCACAAACAAACCGCCAAAAGCTTTGTCATGCCACTCTGTACCCTCCATTCCTATGTAAATATCATCTTTTTCATCTTCTGTTATCGGTATCTCATCATTAGTGATGTGGTGCAGCAGGATCCGGCGTTTTTCAGAATACCAGTGTGTTTCTGTGGTCCTATAGTTAAGGTATGCCATTGAATCAACTATTTCCAGCTCTCTGGTGGCAGGTACCGCTATCTCTTCCGCGTTTGCAAACATGACAAGTTTAAGGCTTCCTCTGCCTCTTTTCATTCTGTCACGTCTTACTGTCATATAGAGGTCAAGAAGGTTTTCACCCTCTGATTTATACATACGTTCACCCTTTTGGGCGATAAACTCGTCAAAACAGATAAACTCTACCGCGCTGAAATCATAACCCTTATACTTCTGGACCTTTTTAAATGATATGACATAACATAGTAATCTTCCGGGCTGACCTTCTTCATCTTTTTCATAAAAGGCACCTAGTCCTGGATCCTCTTCAACACCTATTACCTCTATATGTTTGTCTCTTTTAAGTGGCGCATATGGTGAAGGGTCAAACTTTCCATGCTCAGCCTCTTTTAATATCATAGAGACATCACTATCATTTCTTTTCATATAGATAAATGGTATCTGATTATAGTAGCAAAACCACAAAAACGAGTATGTTTTACCTGGGCCACGCTTTGACCATACTGCATAAAGCCATGCCTTGGGATATAACAGCAGGTCCTTGATAAAATGGTAATAACCATCATCAACAGTTTCATATCTCTCCCAGTCTGGTCTTATAAATGGGAAATTGTCTTTTGCTGATACTTTTAAAAACTTAATCAGCGCATTATCAGTCAAAGTATTCAATCTCTATTTCCTCCTCAAATAATGAATCAAGGTCAAACTTATCGGTGATATCAAGTTCATAATCACATGGTAGCAGGTCGATACTGTCAGCTGTTTCGTTTCCGTTTTCATCTATATAGATAGGTGAAGAAAAATAAACATGTGTAAGTTTTCCAGTTTGTTTACCTCTGAACTTATGGCCCTTGGTAAAATTGTTAAGGTCATTGTCTAGTGATAACGCGCCCTTTTTAGGCACTCCTGCAACAGTTATATGTATCTCACCATCCTCTACACACCGGCCTGCATAGCGTTTTGCCCCTAAAACTTTAAACTCTGTATAATCGTCCTTTAGTGGTTTATGCTCAGCAATACCCAGTGTGAATGTATTACCATCTATCTCTATGGGCTTATAGTTGTTTGCTGCCAGCAGTTTAACACAGTTATCATTGTATGCCTGTATCTTGTCAAGATCCCACCCTGCAGCGTAGCCCGAATCAGTGTCATTATATAAAAGTAGACCTTCCTTTTTTATACACTTATTGAGTTCGTGAAGATTTCTAAAGGCGTAAGATGTGACCCAGCAGCCCCACGAATAAATAAGAATGTTGCTTTTTTTGTCCAGGTATTTCTTATACTCTTTCTTTTCCTGTTTGATACGCTCTTTTGAATCCTCAGGAACATCTGTTATATATTCACCTGTTTTATAATCTTCCAGTATGATATCTCTAATAGATTTCATTACAGACATTCCATAGCAGCCGTTAATTTTGCTTTTGTCCATTTTGTAGGCCACTTCATCTGTACCCAAAGATGAAACACACTTATTATAGAAAAGATTGTAAACAAAATCAGTGAACCATCGTGGTAAGTAGTTCTTTAATGCACACTCACATTCTACACAAATGGATGCACTCAGGTCATACTGTTCATCAATAACCTGGAGGTCAATCTCATTTAACCATATTTCACAGTAATCACATTCGATGATACGCCCGTTATCAATTACCGGATTGATGCAGGTGCGTGGTACGCACTTGGAATACTGTAGAGCAGGCATAACATGGTCTTTTTCCTTTAGATGTGGCTTCCATACACATAACTTAAACATGAAACAGTATTCATCTGCATCATGTAATATCTGCTCAACTGTTCTGTCATCACATTTATGGAAAGCCTCTGCCTGGTATTTATACGCCAACATGCAAAATGGATAGGATGATGTAAAGTCGTAACACTGTATAAGGCCAAACATAAACTCATCTATAAGAACGTCTATATAAAATCTGTTTGCGTGGGTAAAACCTCCGTGAAACAATTTCGTAAGTTTTATATATTGCTCGTATGTTGGTGCCAGTCTATTAAAATACTCATTTGCGTTGTTGGCCTTGCCTATCTCCTGCATTTCTGAGCGTATAATACCTGTTGCGGTAAATGGCATTGAATAAATATGTTTGCTTAGTCTGTCCATTAAGATGTTGAGACATTCCACACCGGCGAGTGTGTCATGTTCAATATATTCAATCTCATCCGGTGTGAAATCCTCGTCTTGGTTGCGGAACTTGTTATAATTCCATTTACCAACGGCTTTTTTATGCTCGGCGCCCATATCCTCGGCCCATTTCTCAAGTTTACGCTGCGCAAGTGCTAAACTGTCACGGATCTCTATCCCATTAGCAAAACGCATAAATAGAGGATAGTGAGGTTTAATATTTAACTGTGTGTTAGGTGTTCCCAGTTCTTTATATAAGAACTGTCGAATAAACCAGTGGTCATACGGCATATTGTGAGCGTACATTATTGTAATATCTCCGCGCATATGCTCATGTATTTTTTTCATACAATGCACCAAACTTGTAGGTTTATGTCCGTAGAGTGTTACAATGTTGGTATTAAAAGCCCTGATTGATATGGTCCAAGCAACAACATGATTTTCTCTGGCTTTTAGCTTTGTTGGCATCACATTGACCTGCGGAGATGTGGAAACCTTTTTCCTACTGGTCTCGGTGTCAAACATTATGAATACATCATTATATGATTTAGGTTTGGCCCCCTTTTTCCTTCTGCCTGGCCTCGTTTTATACATTATGTTGTCAAGGATCTCATAACGCCACAGTGAGTGGTGTATACATTCATATGGTATATTTTCCTGCATCCATGCTTGGCGCAAGGCATAGAGCTGCTTTTGTGTCATGTTCCTCAGATCCTCTCAAGTAATCTTTTGACATCTTTCTTATAATAACGTAGAAACTTGTTAGCAGTTTCCTCAACAGTGAGTGACCCGTCAGTTTTTCCTGTTCCTGGATCGTCTGTGATATGTACTGATATTGGTTTACCACCTTTAAGTGCTTTGATTACATCCTTTTTATTGGCCTGTATTGTAGCTATGGCCTTGAGTGCTGTTTTAGATCCGTATTGTCTTGAGACTTTTTCATATAATATAGAGTTGAATATATCGCCCACATTTGACCATGATACGTTAACACCGTAGCGCTCATTTATTGTCTGTGCCCTTTTACTATAAATCTCATCAATACCCTGTTTACTTGATGTCGGAGACTCTAGGAAATTTAAAACACGGTTGATATCTTTGTATATGCTGTTAAAGTTATCAGGTATTTTTCTATTAAATCTCCTGGCATCTTCGCCCCACTCTGCGCGTATGTCACGCATAGCCTGTCTATAGGCCCATTGTGTGACCTCTCTATATCCCTGTTTCTTCGAAAGTGACTCAAGGTTTACAAGTCTTTGGTCTGCTGCCTTAGCTATCTGTTTATAGAAGTCCTTTAAATAATCTCTCCTCTGATCATCACTAAGGCCTTTCATATCACGTTGTAGAGCGTCAAACCTGCGCCTATAATCAACTTGCTGGCCTACCTTGCTTTTTCCTTTGCCTATACGTCCTGATACATCTTTTGGTTTCCTATAATATCTACTCATATGCTATACCTCCATGTTATAAGGATATCCCAGTATTAACAATAAATCAATCAGAACATATGTATCGAACACTTGTTCTCTATGTTTCACATGAAACATCACAGAGGCCTTGGCGATATGCCAGGGCCTTTTGTTTTGCGTTGATCTGCGATGGCCTGCGCGAACGTTCAGCGTGAGTGTTGTGTAAGAGTCATGTGTGAGGGTTGTGTGCGGTGTCTGGAGGAGCATGGGGGAAGTGGGTCGAGGGCAGATGTGTTCTATTCTATCAC
>JAEEGL010955229.1_pt1 | contig 13497 bp, 13 predicted proteins | sample 9134231 | NCBI WGS metagenome assembly JAEEGL01 (sample SAMN16246548, study PRJNA631951) | gut metagenome | biome: gut microbiome; feature: rumen; material: fiber-attached | host: Bos | place: Iran: Karaj | collected 2018-10
AGAATGTAGCAACAGGTCCTCTACCACGAGTAAGTTGAGCCTCAATTACAGTACCCATACCTAATCTATTAGGATTAGCTCTATAATTTTGTAATTCACTAATCATAAGAATTGTTTCAAGTAAATCATCAACACCCTTACCACTTAAAGCACTGATGTTAACAAATTCTGTATTTCCACCCCATTCAGATGGAACAAGATTATATGTAGCTAATTCTTGTTTTACTTTATCAGGATTTGCTTGAGGTTTATCAATCTTATTTACAGCAACAATAATAGGAACTCCAGCAGCATTAGCGTGATCAATTGCTTCTTTAGTTTGAGGCATTACACCATCATCAGCAGCAACTACTAATACAACAATATCAGTAACCATGGCACCACGAGCTCTCATTTCAGTAAATGCAGCATGTCCTGGTGTATCAATAAATGTAATCTTTTGATCATGAATAGTTACTTGGTAAGCACCAATATGTTGAGTAATACCACCAGCTTCACCTAAAACAACTTTAGTATTTCTAATTGTATCAAGTAAAGTAGTTTTACCATGGTCAACATGACCCATAATAGTAACAATTGGAGGTCTAGATACTAAATCTTTTTCATCATCTTCAATTGTCATCTCTTCAAACTTAGTAATATCATCATTAACTTGATCTTTTAATTTGAATCCATAATCATCAGCTAAAAATTCAATAACTTCTCTTTCGATAGGTTGACTAATAGATACCATATATCCTAAAGTAATAAGCTTTTTAACAATCTCGCCACTACCAATACCAATAGCATCCGCTAAAGCGCCAGCAGTCATTCCAGGAGTATATATAACTTCATTAGTCTTTAACTCTTTTTTAACTGGAGTATTACTTTGTCTATTTTCATTATTTTTAGATTTCTTTTTAACATTTTTAATACGAGTATATTGTTTTTCTTTCTTATCGTATTCATCATACTTATCGTCATAAACTCTACTTAATTCAACATCTTTAGGTTTATTCTCTTTAACTTGTTTATTTTGACTTGTTTGATTATTTTCTTTATTAGGTTTAACTTCTTTAGTTTGTTGATTTGAAACTGGTTTAGTATCTTTAACTTGTTTATTATTGTTATTTTGTTTATTAACATCTTTATTACTACTATTCTTAGTTTCTTCAACTGGTTTATTAACAGGTTTAGGAGCATTTACTTTAACTTCTTCAACTGGTTTACTTATAACTTTAGTATCCTTTTTAACAGGTTTAGCCTTAATCTCTTTACCATCATTGAATTTTTTAGCTAATGCTTTCATAATATTATTTTTAGGATCAATATCATAATCTAATGTAATTTCATCATCACTTACATTTTCTAGTAATCCCTTTATCTTTTCAAAAGAAACTTGTTTATTATTTTCTTCTAAAATCTTTATAATTTCACTAACCTTCATTAACCTTATCCTCCTTATATTTTAAATAATTCTCAATTATAGTTTTTGATAATCCTTTATCTGAAATGGATAATAATTTAATATTTTCCTTACCAATTATATTAGATAATTCACATGTATTAAATATAGTTATATATGTAATATCATAAAAATTACATTTATCACTAAATTTTTTAATAGTTTCTAAAGATGCATCATTTGCAATAAATACAATACATGCTTTTCTAGATTGAATTTCTTTTATAACAGTATCAGAACCACTCTTAAGCTTATTTGCTCTTTTAGATATTCCAACTAAATCTAAAATCTTTTGCTTAAAGTTCATAATTAATCACCATTAATAATTTTTTCTATCTCATCATACACTTCATTAGGTACATTAACTTCAAGTGCTCTATCTAAACATTTTCTTTTTTTACATATTTCTAAAGCATTTAAAGATTTTGATATATATGCACCTCTACCATTAACTTTACCCTTTTGGTCAACAACAACATTACCTTCAGGAGTTCTTACAATTCTTAATAAATCCTTTTTAGGAAATACTTCGTTTGTTGCAAGACATTTTCTCAATGGGTTTTTTTTATTATGCATACTATTCATAATTCACCTATAATTTTTGAATTACATTATAAGAGAAGCTAATTCCTTCACTTAAAGCTTGACTTAAACTCTTTATATCAATCTTCCAATCAATTGCATAAGCAGCAAGTCTAACGTTTTGACCAGCTTTACCAATAGCTAAACTGTATTGATCATCACGAACAATAACTAATGCTTTCTTTTCTTTTTCATCTTGAATAACAACACTTAAACTTCTTGCTGGAAGTAGTGCTTCAGCAATTAAATCAACAGGATTTTCTTTCCATGTGAAGATATCAATCTTTTCATTATTTAATGCTGTATTAATAGCTTTAATTCTTAAACCACCTTGACCAACACAAGCACCTTTTGGATCAAGATTTGGTTTAGTTGCCATAACACCAATCTTAGTTCTACTACCAGCTTCACGAGCAAGACCCATAATTTCAATAGAACCATCCATAATTTCAGGAATAGCATTTTCAAATATCTTCTTAACCATATCTTTACTGCTACGAGTAATAAATACTTTAGGTCCTTTTGTTGTTTTTTCTACTTTATTAATGAATACTTTTACTTGACTACCATTTTCTAAAGTCTCTTGACCAATTAATTCTGTAATAGGCATTGATGCAAATGTTCCTTTACCAATGTTAAAAGTAACAAATCTATTATTAGTATCAATAACAGTAGCATTAATAACTTCACCAACTCTTTCACTAAAGAATTGATAAGCTTCTTCTCTTTCAAGTAATCTAATTTCATTATTAAAAGTGTTTTTGAATTTACTTACTTGTTTTCTACCAAGTTTAGAAAAATCAATTTCACTTCTTAAATCATCACCAATTTTAGCGCTTTTCTTAATTAATTTAGCTTCTTCTAGTAATATTTCTCCCTTATTACCTTCAGTTAATTCACTAACAACATATTTATGTTCATAAACTTTAATTCTTTTCTTTTCAAAATCAACGTCAAGTTTGATATCTCCAGTGTGTATTTCATCTCTACAAGCAACACCCATAGCAACCTCAACCTTTGATAAAATATATTCAATAGGTAATGCTCTCTCTTCAGCTATAGCTTCAACTGATTCAAAAAATGTTTTACTAGTCATATTATCCTCCTAAAATTTAATAGCAAGTCTTATAAAACTTACATTATCCATAGTAACATTTATATTCTTAATTCTACCTTTTTGGTTAATTCTAATTTCAAGTATTCCATCATTGAAACTTAAAAAGTCACCATATACTTCATTTAAGCCACTAACTTTTTCTTTAAACTCACAATAGATATACTCACCAACACTATTTTTAACATCATCTAATGTTCTAAGTTCTTTCTCTAATCCCTCACTTGATACCTCAAGATAATATTCATCATCAATAAAATCATCGTTATCAAGGGCAAGACTAATAGCTTCGTTTAAACTAGTAGCTTCATCAATACCAAATCCATTATCACTATCACCGATAACTCTTAAAATATTGATACCATTCTCAAAAACATAATCAACATCAAGTATTTTAAAACCTAACGAATCAGCACATTTAGTACATAATGCTTTTGCTTTTTCAATAATTTCTTGCTTTTCCATTATTCACCTCAAACAATTTGAAAGGAGTGAGAAATTCTCACTCCTTGTTTTCAACTATATTAGTATTATATCATACTTTTACATGATTGTAAAGTAATTTATTTTACTCATTCCTACTCCAATTAGCATAAAACACTGTACCATCAACAAAATTTGCTTTATCATTGTCAGTAAAAACTATTTTATTTTCTTTATTAATTAAGACAGATTTAATAGACTGAGTTAATAAACTATGTTGATAATTCATAGTTTTAACTAAATAATTAGAATCAGTTTCACCTTCCACTTTAGTAAAACCTAAAAAAGTATATCCATCTTTATGAGGTATCTCAGGAACTAATTCAAAAACTTTCTCTAAAATACTATAAATACCATTATCATTATCAGATTGATTATCATATGTAGTTTTATAATAATAATTCCAAAAATCTTTATTTGAAGAATCAGTATATTTACATACCTTCCATGACATAACCATATCATTTTCAATAGTACAATCATAGAAAATAGCCCATCTTGGATTTACATAATCTAGATGTTCTCCCTTTCTTGTATAGAAATATCTTTTAATACAATCATTATTAATATCAAAACTTATTTCTTTAACAGTTGACTTAACATCTGTATATACACAATCTGTAATAAATGGGGAAACTCCAATTGCATCATAAGTATCATATAAAATTATAGATGCAAAACAATAACAAAAAGAAGCATTTCCTATTTTTTTAACAGATTTAGGTATCACTACATATTCAATTTTTGAACAATGATAAAATGCACGTTCGCCAATTTCATATAAACCATCTTTCAAAACAAAATGATTTAAATCATAGCAATATCCAAAAGCATCATTTTTTATAGCAAGATTTGTTGTATTAAACTCTAGATTAACAATACTACTTTCATAAAAAGCTTTTTCGCCAATCACTTCAATTTGAGAAGGAACAACAAAATCAGTAATAGGAGAATTCATAAATGCTTCTTCTCCAATAGATATAACATAATCAGGAATTGTTATATCAAATGTTCCATAAACTAATTCATTTTTATTCTTATCTATTAAACAACCAGTAACAAAATCATACTTATTAGAGCCATTCTTAAAATTAAATACACGTACTGGACATTCTTCAAATGCCTTAATACTAATACTTTCTAATGTTGAAGGCAAATTAACAGTAGTCAAATTTGGACAATCAAAACATAAATTGTCAATACTAGTAATACCCTCACTAAGCGTTATTGTTTCTAGATTAGGCATCTCATAAAAACATTTATTAATCTCACTAACATTAGACGGAATTGTTATTTCTTTAATTCTTAATCCCCTAAAAGCATTAATATCTATTCCAACAACATCATTAGGTATAATAACACTTTCTAATGCTGAAACAATATGCTTATTTTCTTTTTTAATAATACATCCACTTTCAAAATAATAATTTTCATTATCACTATCAATAATAACTTCACTCAAACTAGTGCATCCACCAAAACAATTACCACTAAAGTAATTTAAATTTTTTCCAATCTTAACCTTTTGCAAGCTGGTATCATCTAAGAATACATCTCCAGTAATATTTTCAATATACTCAATGTTTATTTCTTTTAATTTAGTACATAATGCAAATGTTTCATCATATAAACTTTTAATATTTTTAGATAATCTGACTCTAGTTAGATTACTACAATTTCTAAAACTTACAATTTTTGTTATATTATCATTAATATATAAAGTTGTTATACCAAGATTACTACCATTCACAAAATAAATAACTGGTCTTCTATCACAATAATCAGGAATAATAAGTTTTCCAGTAACTTGACTTTCATCCTTTATAGAAAGTTTAACTTGTCTTCTAGCTTTATCTAAATATTCAGCTTCAAAACAATCACTATAATCATTAACAGTAAAACTTGTTTTAATAGAATTACCTGAATCAAGATATTTATCCCCATCACCATAAGCCATTACTTCAAAATTATATGTACCATAATTATTAGTTAATTCAAATATATCTAAATAATTCTCTTTTGTTTCAAATTCTTTTATAGAATCATTATAACTCATAATAACTTTATACTTAGTAGAATTACTAACACTATCCCAACTTAATATTTCATCATCACTAATAGAACAATTAGTTGGAATATCTAATGTTACTTGTTTTTTACAACCAGTTAAAAACAAATAACAAAACAACATACAAATACAAATAAATTGTAACTTAAATAACTTAATTTTATTCATAAAAATCCCTCCTTTTTTTATTATTCTATTTGAAAACATATCAAAAGTCAAATAAGAATAAAAAAACTTGTATAAAAAATACAAGTTTATTTTTTTAATCTAAGTTGTCTATTATATTCATTTAGAATAATTCCACCAGCAACACCAACGTTTAAAGACTCAATGTTATTAATTTCAATGTATATATTTTTATCAGTAATATTTAAAATATCTTTACTAATTCCATTACCCTCATTACCAAGAATAATGCATACTTTATCATTAAAAGATATCTTATCTAAACTAATTCCATTAACTAAACTAGTTCCATAAATACAATAATTATTATTCCTTAAAGTATTTATTACATTAATTAAATCTTGTTTATGTATATTTATATTAAATATAGCACCTTGACTAGATCTAATAACTTTATCATTATAGATATCACAACATTCATTATTTAATACAATATCATTAAAACCAAAAGCAACACAAGTTCTTAAAAGTGTACCAATATTACCTGGGTCTTGTAAATTATCTAAACATAATACTTTATCTTGATAAATATTATTATCATCCATTATTTTACATACACCAACAATACCTTGAGGATTCATAGTATTAGATAGTTTCTTAATAATAGCATCATTAACCTTGTAATAATTAACATTATCTAAAACAGGAATATCTTTTAAATCAGTATAAAATACATATACCAATCTATCTTTTGCCATTTCAACTAAATGATATCCTTCTATAATAAACATTTTCTTTAAATCACGATACTTTTTCTCATTTAGTTTAGATATTTCTTTAATTAATTCATTATTACAAGAAGTAATTATATTATTTATAGGCACTTATTGTAGTAGTAAATATAATAATAGAAGGAATCATAGCAAGTAAATCGCATAAACTAAATATCAAAAATACAAAAAATCTTTTCTTTGCATCAATACTTTTTCTTCTTTTGATAAAAAAGATAGTATTAGTAACAATTAAATATAAAATACTTAAACAAGTATATACAATATAGTATAAAATCAATCCATCTATTCCTAACATAAAATCAGATTTCATAGAAGGCATAAGAAGTTCATAAAAAGTCATTGGTAAATAAGGACTAACAGGATAAATATTTAAAAGGAAAACAACGAAGAAAAGAATAACTCCCCAGATAGGCATTTGACCAATAAAACTACCATCAAATTTACTCTTTTGTAATTTTCTTATACAAGAATAAGCTTTCTTTTCTAATTTCTTAATACGATAATATTCATCAAAATTAAATCCTTTTTCAATAATATCTTGTTCAGTTAAATTTTGATCATAATATACCATTAATTCATTTTCTAACTTTTCAAGTTGAATATTACATAATTCAGCAATTTCTCTCAACTCTTCTTCATTTAATACTTCTAACTTTTCAATGTCAATATTTAATTTTTCCATATGTAATCCTCTAAATTTCTATTTTATCATCATCAAAGACTGAATACTTATTTGTTGCATTTAAAGAAATAACTTTTGTTTCATTAATAGCTTCATCAATTAAACTAGACATATCACATTTATCTTCTTCCTTTTTTACAAGATCAATATTAGGCTTAATAATAGGATGTTCAGGAACAAATACAGTACAACAATCCTCATATGGTCTAATAGATATATCATATGTTTTAATCTTACGAGCAATATCAATAATTTCTTCTTTATCATAAGTTGCTAAAGGTCTAATAATAGGAACATTAGTTACTTCATTAACGACCTTCATACTTTCAAGAGTCTGACTAGCAACCTGACCAATACTTTCTCCATTGACAATAACACTTATATTATCTCTATTACATATACTAGATGCTATTTTATACATAGCCCTACGCATTAAAGTAACCATATATGTGTTATTAGCCTTTTCATGAATTCTATCTTGAACCTTAGTAAAAGGAACAATATATAATTCAATAGATTCTAAATTATTATATTTACAAATAACTTGTAATAAATCAACAACCTTCTGTAAAGCATTTAAAGAAGTATATGGTGGAGAAAAATAATGAATAGCCTTTAAATTAACTCCTTTTTTCATAGTTAAGAATCCAGCAACAGGACTATCAAGTCCCCCACTCATCATAAGAATTCCACTTCCACCAATTCCACTAGGATATCCACCTAACCCTTTAATTTCATTTAAATATACATATGTACCTTCACATCTTAAATCAATATGTAAGACGACATCAGGATTATGAACATCTACACTTAATCCACTAACATTTGGTAAGACCCTTTTAGCAACTTCTTGACTAATTTGAATAGAAGTATAAGGAAATCTTTTATCACCTCTATTAGTTTCAACTTTAAAAGTCTTATTTTTATTATTTAATTCATCTTTTAATAAATCAATACTAATATTACTAATCTCATCAAAATCTTTTCCAACTTCTTTACATAAACTATAAGAATATAAACCAGGAATTTCATTTAACTTATCGATAACAAGATTATAATCCACACCATTTAAATAAATATAAAATCTATAATCAGTACTAAAATACTTTAAACCATTAAATACCTTTAATTTATGTTTTATATTATCATTCATTTGCTTTAAAAAAGTCTTATAATTTTTCTTTTTTAAAGTCATTTCTCCATATCTTACTAAAATCAATTCGTAATTCATTATATACTCCTATAATTTATTAACTTCATCAACTAATTTCATAACTTCATCTTTTGTTGTTAAATAAGATAAAGATATTCTAATAGTAGATATTGCTTTATCATAACTATCAGATATAGCCATAATAGTCTTTTCAGGTTTTTTTAATTTAGATGAACAACTAGAACCAGTTGATACATATATATCTTTAGCCTCAAGTAAGTGAACAATAGTCTCACCATTAGTATTTAAAACACTAATATTAATAATATAAGGTGAACAATTATCATTACTATTAAAACTAACTTTACTATTTTTAATATTATTAACAAATAAATCTCTTAATTCTTTAACATATTTAAAATTCTTATCAAGTAAATTACAATACTTTTTTAATGCTTTAGCACAACATACAACAAGACCTAAATCAAAAGTACCTGGTTTAATACCAAATTGAGCATTAGATCCAAATAATCTCTTGTCTAAATTAAAGTTCTTTTTATATCCTAAAACACCAATTCCTTTAGGACCATAAAACTTATGAGCACTAAAAGTAAATAAATCGATATCATCAAAACTAAAATTTGGTTTAATTTTAGTTATACCTTGTACACAATCAACATGTAATTTAATCTTTTTATAAGGTTTAATTAATTCAATAACTTTATCAATTGGTTGAATACTACCAATTATATTATTTACCCACATAATAGATACTAATAAAACATCATTATTTAAATAACTCTTCAATTCATCTAAATCAATAATACCATTACTATCTACATTAAGATATTTAACATCATATCCATTATTTTCTAAATGTTGAAAAACTTCATACACAGAAGGATGTTCTATTTTTGTTGTGATAATTGTACCTTTTTTATTTTCAACACAACCCATGATAGCTAAATTATTAGCTTCAGTTGCATTAGATGTAAATACAATATCATGATTACAATTTAAAACATGTTTTATTTCATCAATCATTTGAAGATAAATATTATTACTTTTTTGTCCCAATAAATGAAGAGATGTTGTATTAGCAAAATACTTCTTTTGTATCATGCAATAAGTATCAATTATTTCTTCATCCATGGGTGTAGTTGCAGTATAATCAAAATACATAATAGATATCTCCTTATTTATTAATTATAACATATTAATAACTAAAAATAAAGTTTAGAATAGTTGTATTTTGTCATAAAATGTTGTAAAATAACAAAAACGGAGGTTTTCTATGAAACATGTTGATTACATTCCTCAAGGAGTATGTTCAAAAAAGATAAGTTTTGATATTGATGATAATAATAAAATAAGAAATCTTACATTCTTATATGGTTGTAATGGTAACCTAAAAGCTATTGGTAAATTATGCGAAGGAAAAGATGCATTAGAGATAGCCAATATATTAGAAAATAATACTTGTGGGTTTAAACAAACAAGTTGTGCTGACCAATTATCAAAAGCAATTAAAGAAAATATATAAAAAAAGTGGTTTTAAAACCACTTTTTCTTTTATTATCTGTTGTAGAATTCTACAATTAGATTTTCTTGGATTTCAGGTAAGAATTCTTCTCTTTCAGGTTTACGAACTAAAGTTCCTTCCATCTTGTTTTCATCAAATGAAACATATTCTTTTCTAGAAACAACTGCTTCTAATGCTTCTTTAATGATTACTAAATTCTTAGATGCTTCTTTAACTCCAATAGTTTGACCAACTTTAACAATGTAAGATGGAATATCTAATTTATTTCCATCAACTGTAATGTGTCCATGGTTAACTAATTGACGAGCTTGTTTTCTAGTTGTAGCTAAACCTAAACGATAAACAAGGTTATCTAATCTGCATTCTAATAATACTAAGAAATTATCACCATGTTTACCTGGCATCTTTTCAGCCATAGCAAAAAATCTCTTAAATTGTTTTTCGTTAACTCCATAAGTAAAACGAACTTTTTGTTTTTCTTGTAATTGAACTCCATATTCACTTAATTTACCACGACGTTTACCGTGTTGACCAGGAGCAAAATTACGTTTCTTTAATTCTTTACCAGTTTCAGTGATAGAATAACCTAATCTTCTTGAAACTTTGTAATCAGAACCAGTAAATCTTGACATGTTTATATCCTCCATTATTTAAAAATTTCGCTTAAATATAACATAAGCATAGATATCATTTAGTCTTCATCAAACAGCATGACTACTAACTCCTCTACAGGTAGATCTATTTATCTTACATTTATTTTAAGTGCTGTTCCATGTCTGAAACTGTTATTATTATACCAAATTTCCTATTCAATGTCAAGAAAAATATAAATTATTAAAAAAGAAGTACTTTCGTACTTCTTATATTTTATTTTATAGCAGCATTAACTAATGTAATAAAATCATCAGCTTTTAAACTTGCTCCACCAATTAATGCACCATCAATATTAGGCATAGACATTAATTCATCAATATTAGATGTCTTAACACTTCCACCATATTGAATTCTAATTGCTTCACTTGTTTCTTTATCATATAATTCTTCAATTGTTTTTCTAATAAATCCACAAGTTTCATCAGCGATTTGACTAGTAGCAGTTTTACCTGTACCAATTGCCCAAATTGGTTCATAAGCAATTACTAAATCTCTAACTTGATCTTTAGTTAAATTAGCAAGGTCAGCAACTAATTGATCTTTAATTTTCTTTTCAGTTAAATTATTTTCTCTTTCTTCTAAAGATTCACCAACACAAAGAATTGGATTTAATTCAACTTCAAATGCTTTATGAAGCTTTTTATTAATATCACTATCAGTTTCATTAAACATAGCTCTTCTTTCACTATGTCCAATAATAACATAAGCAACACCAATACTCTTAATCATTAAACCGCTAACTTCACCAGTATAAGCACCTTCATCAGCGAAATGCATATTTTGTGCTCCAATCTTTAATTCATCACCTTGTCTCTTAACTAAATCTCTTAAAACAGTGAATTGAGCACATACAACACTATCAACTAATTTGTTTGAAGGCATTTTTTCATTAACTTGATACATAAAGTTTAAAGCCTCATCACGAGTTTTAAACATTTTCCAGTTTCCGGCAATAATTGGTTTTCTCATTTTAATTCTCCTATAATTATTTATTATTGATTACTTCTACACCAGGTAAAGCTTTACCTTCTAAATATTCAAGGCTAGCTCCTCCTCCTGTAGAAATATGAGTAAATTTAGATGCATAACCTAATTTAATAGCTGCAGCAGCACTATCACCACCACCAATAATAGTTGTAGCATTCTTAAGTTCTGCTAATGCTTTACAAATACCATTAGTACCAACAGCAAACTTATCAAATTCAAATACACCAGCTGGTCCATTCCAAACAACAGTCTTAGCACCAACTAATTCTTTAGCAAATAAATCTAATGTCTTTGGTCCAATATCCATACCCATCTTATCAGCAGGGATCTTATCAACATCACAAATCATTGAATCAGCATCTTCTTTGAATTCACTAACAACAACAGTATCAACTGGTAAAACAATCTTACCATTTGCTTTTTCTAATAAACCTTTAGCAAAATCAACGAAATCTAATTCACATTTACTAGTTCCAACTTCATATCCTTTAGCTTTGTAGAATGTATAAGCCATAGCTCCACAAATTAAAATCTTATCAGCTTTATTTAATAAGTTTTCAATTACACTAATCTTATCAGAAACTTTAGCTCCACCTAAAATAGCAACGAATGGTCTAACTGGTTCATCAACTGCATTTCCAATAAATGTAATTTCTTTTTCCATTAAGAAACCAGCAACTGTAGTCTTTATATTTGCAGCAATACCAGCATTTGAAGCATGAGCACGGTGTGCAGTACCAAATGCATCATTTACAAATACATCCCCTAGACTTGCCCAGTAAGCACCTAATTCAGGATCATTTCCAGATTCTTTCTTACCATTAATATCTTCGAATCTTGTATTTTCAAACATAACAATATCACGATTGTTCATATTCTTAATTGCATCTTCTAAAGCTTTTCCTCTAGTTTCAGGAATAAAAGTAACTTTTTGTTCTAATAATTCACTTAATCTAGCAGCAACAGGTGCTAAACTATTAGTTGCCTTATCAGCTTCAGTTTTAACTCTTCCTAAATGAGAGAATAATACTAATTTTGCATCATGTTCTAAAGCATATTTAATTGTTGGTAATGCTTGAATGATACGATTTTCATCAGTAATCTTGCAATCCTTCATAGGAACATTAAAGTCAACTCTCATCAAAACAACTTTGTTTTTTAAGTCAACATCTTTGATAGTCATTTTTTTCATAAATATTTGTCCTTTCGATTTTAAATTAATATTTAACTAATATCAAAACTGTTTATATTCATAAACAAGAATATTATATCACATTTTATTCTGTTTGTATATAAAAATAAAAAATCACTTTAGAAATACTAAAGTGATTTAAATTCATATTATCTTCTGATTCTTTGTTCAGTTTCAGAATCAAAGAAATGGCATTTTTCCATATTAATGCATAATTCTACTTCATCATTTGAATGTAAGTCAACTCTAGCATCAACTTTAGCAACTAAAGATTGACCATTTAATAATGCATAGATATTTGTTTCAGCACCTAATAATTCAGATACTTCAACCTTCATCTTAGCTTTACTATCTTTATACTTTTCAAACAATTCAGGTGTATCATGAATATCTTCAGGACGAATACCCATAATTAATGGTTTATCAATATAATTTAATTGATCTAATAGTTTGAATTTGTTTTCAGGGATTCTTAATCTTGTTTCACCAACTTTATGATCTCCGATAACAAACCATCCATCTTCAGTAGCTTTACCTTCGATAAAGTTCATTGGAGGTGTTCCAATGAATCCACCAACGAATGTATTATTTGGTGTATCATAAATTTCTTTTGGTGTACCAACTTGTTGAATGAAACCATCTCTCATAACAACAATTCTTGATGCCATTGTCATG
>JAEEGL011722214.1_pt1 | contig 13497 bp, 7 predicted proteins | sample 9134231 | NCBI WGS metagenome assembly JAEEGL01 (sample SAMN16246548, study PRJNA631951) | gut metagenome | biome: gut microbiome; feature: rumen; material: fiber-attached | host: Bos | place: Iran: Karaj | collected 2018-10
ATTAGAATATTAATTAATGAAATTAATCTTAATATAATTTCTGAAAAAACTGACAAAGACAATCTCCTTTTAGAAAGTTTAAATAGATTTTTATCAATACCAAAATTTGAAATTTTCCAAAATGAATATATAAATGTTAAAGAATATGTTACTAATTACTTAAATAAATTATTTTATGAAATGAATGCTATAAATGTTAATGATTGGAAAATTTATCAACAAATGAAATTATTACTTGATATTAAGTTTAATATTCACTTAAATAAAATAGAAACTTTTTTACCAATAAAACATATAGAACAACAAATAGATTTAATTTATATTGTAGAAAATATTTATTCATTTATAAATTCATACCATTATAACTTTAATGAAAATATTTTTATAGAAGATATGAATAATAATCATATTTCAAATTCAAATATAATAAAAGAAGAAAATATAATTTACTCTTTGAATACTCATGGAATAGGAATAATAAATAGTATAATAAATAAATTATATCAAATCATTTCACTTCATTTAAAAAATATTTTAGAAATTGCAGTTGATGATTATATTAAATTTCTTTTAATTTCAGAAGAAAAAAATTGGATTAATAGAATTAATAAAGGAGAAAATTATTTTAGTATAGAAAAAAGTAGTCAAATATTATCTGAAAATGAAAATATAATAAGTGAATTATATTCAGAAATAAAATACATTGGAAATATTATTTCTTTAATTAGAATGATTAAAACTGCTTTAATGAAATACAGTGAAATATTATTTATTTATAATGACTCTTCAAAATTGAATAATTTAAATTTAATTAAAAGTGAAAATGAACAAATTCAAAAAACTTTTTATCCAAATAATATTTTATATAATAATATAGTTTCCACAATTAAAGAAATAACAAATAAAAATTTCTTATTGCTAATGGTTAAATCCTTTGAAGGAGTATTTGATAAATTTTTAAATGATTTAAAATATTTTAGCTTTATTATTCCATCAATAACTTTATATCATATAAAACAAATTATATTATCAAAACAAAATTTATCTAGAAAAATATTAAGAGAAGGAGAAAAAGGTTTTTTTTGTGATGATGGTTTTATATTTGGATTAGTATATTTAATAAAAATATTCCAAATAGAAAAAAATTTCGAATCAATTCATTGGTTAACAAAAAGACAAGAAGTAAAAGAAGAAAAATCAATATTTCTAAATTTAAAAGAAATATATTTTGAATTAAATTATATTACATTAATATATGAAACTACAACACTGTTATTTGAAAAATAAAAATAATTTTTAGATTAAATTAAATTATAATAATCATTATTGAAGTACTTTAATTAATTTCATTATAAGAAAAAGATAAATTTATTTTTTCATAATTTTAATTAAAACTTTTTTAATATTTTCATAAGTATTAATTTGAAGTATCTAAAATATTAAAATTTTCTTCTTCATAACTAATATCGTCCCATTTAATTTATCTTTTATAATCTTTTAAAATAATATCATTAAGGAAATCTGATTTATTATCTTTTTCTTTTTCATAATTTATTTTTTCTTTGAAAGAATATTGTTATTCAGTAAAATTTCTTTTAAAACAAATTGACTTTTTTTTCATATATTCGAACTTTTAATAATTTCATCTTTTAAATTTTTTAAATAATCAATTGAATTCTTTTTAGTAAAATTAGTATTATTAAATTGAATATGTTCATTAATAATATTTAAATCTTGTTTAGAAGAATATAAAAGATATTTTTTAGAAAGATTATCATTAATTAATTTTCGAAAATCTTTTTTTCATTAGCATAAACACAATTAAAAAAGGAAAGAGGAATTGTTTTTATCTTCTTGATTTAAATTCTTAATTTCAATTCCTTCTAAAAAATTATCTTTTGTTGAAAATACTTCTTCATTTTTCATTCATGGTGAAAAAGTTAAAAAAATAAATAAAAACAAAGAATTAATAAAAATATATTTTTTTCAAAAAAAAAAGATAAAAAAAAGGAAAAAATAATTTTCCTTTAATTTTTTATAAAAAAGGAAAAATAATTTTCCTTTAATTTTTTATAAAAAAAGGAAAATGTAATAATAATAAAAATTAAAAAATCATAATAAAAAATATATGAAATTTATTCATCTTGAAACAAAAGAAGCAATAGACAAAATTTATTTTCAAAAATAATAAACAAAATAATAAACAAAATGAGTAATAATAATGGCTATTTTTTCAACAAAAAAATCCTAATATATTTTTATTTAATATTATTAGATGATAATTGAAAAGATGCTTTCATTAATAGATTCATAAACAAAAAAAATAAATTTGGATGGAAAAAGAAAAATAAAGTAAGTAATTTAAAAAATTATTTTTAAAAATAATAATTCAATAACTAATAATATTATTTTGAATTAAAAGAAACTAAAAAATAACATTTAAATTAAAATAGAAAAAAATTAAAACCAAAAAATCCTTAAATAACTTTAAAACTTGAATTAAAATTTAATAAAAAAACCCTAAAGAGAAATGTGATATAAGATACTTAAAAAAACACAATACTTTTAAGCTTTATTTTGAGATAATTCAACATCAGGGTTTTTTTCTTCTTGTTCCTTCGCGACTAAATCTCTATATCTAGTGTAGCAAGAACATAATAAGCTTAAGTATCCAAGGAAGAAATAGAAAATAGTGCATTTCCAAGCAAAAGTAGGATTAGTAGCTTTCATTCTATCATTAATGAATCCATAAATGATAGGACCAGGTAAATTACCAGCAAGAGTACTAATAAGTAAATTAAGTGAACTTCCTGCTCCTTTATGTGCCTTTGGAATAGAAGAAATAATGTATCCTACTATAGTTGGTAATACTGCACTTGCACAGAAGAAGAAACCAAAGAGACATGCTCCTACTATTTTCATTGATGTTGCAAATGCTAATGGGAATGTCATTAAGAGAGTTAATGAACCAAATACTATACATACCCATACACTCTTCTTATTCTCATATCCTCCTACTGATGTTGATACAAAACCTCCAAAACTTCCTCCTAATGTTGGCCCTAAAACTGATGCTGGACCATAATATTTGAGAATCTCTTTCTTATCTTGAATTTTTAATCCATTTGTTACATAATCTGTTATGAAAAGATGAATTACTTGGAAAATAAATAATAAATTAGCTCTTGTATAACTAGAAAAAATAAAAGCTCCTTTTTTTAAAATTTCCAACATAGAACCACCTTTAGCTTTTTGTTTAACTTTAATTTCTCCTGAAGCAAAAATAGAATTACCAGTTCTTTCATTAGGAGCAGAGACTAATTTATCATTATCTTGATATCCAACCCAGCTATATCTAGCAGAGAAATATTTACTGGGTGAGATAATAATGACAGAACCAATTCCCCAAATTAAACAACCAACAAGAGCGAAGCTATAAGGCCATTTTTCAGGAACATTGAAAGTACCAATAGCATAACCAACAACTTGTCCTAAAGGACTGGTAATATTAATAACAGTCATCATGAGAGTTTTAAGAGGTTTAACACCAAATTGATCAACCCATACTGGAATATAAATATGAGGGTAAATTCTAACAGTTCCAATGGTGAATCTAACACCAAAAAGAATAAATTTATTTTTTGTAATTAAATAAACAAAGAACATTGAAGCATTAACGGCTAAACAACATACAGTAAGTAATTTCCTATTATCAGTTGCTAAGAGACCCATAAATACTAAAGATCCTATTATTCTTCCTGTTGAAGGTATTGAACCAAAAAGTCCATATTCAGAATCTGATAATCCTAAATCTTTCTTTATCATCTTTGATGATGATGATAATACTCCGTTATCTCCTGACATTACAATTGATAATGCCACAAATGTTACAAATATTAATAAACGCATTAAACGAGATAATTCTACATGCTCTATTTTCTCGTCTTCTTTTTTATCTACTAATGGTGATTCCATTTTTTTGGTTTTTTATATGATTTTTATTTTTTATTTTTGGATTTTTTATTTTTTATTTTTTTATTTTTTTAAGAGATATTTTTTCTGATTTTTTTTAAGTTTTTTACTTTGATATTATAATTTTTTATTAATTTTTCCAAGATATTTTTAAATAAAATTTATATTTAATTTTTAAATAAAAGTAAAAATTTAGAAAATTAATTTATTTTTAAAAAAATGAAAAATTTAAATAACAATGGATCAAGGTAACTTTATAAAACTTAGGAAGGATTACTATGCATATAAAAATGATTCATTTGTAAACAAAGTGAAAGAATCAGTTTTTGGAATAATATATGTATTATTAAATGATCAAAGTGAAGGAGAAGGAGGTTTTTTAGACACAATATTAGAATTTATAGAATTTCTTGAATTTTTAGCATTTCCCTTTCATGAGAAATTAAAAGATGTATGGAATAATGATACAATAATTGATAAAATGAATATTATTTTTGATAAATTATCTATAGTTAATTTTCTTGAAGGTTCTCCTGCTTTTTTATATTTAACCGTTTATTATTTAAGTATGTTTTCAATAACTTTAGTTTTACTTGATATTGGTTATGTTTCATATTCATTTAATAGAAAATACTTTACTGTAACTTGGCCTTTGTATGTATTAAAAAATGTAACTAAAATTTTTTTAACAGGGTTATTTAATCCTTTATTAGAATTAAATTTATCAATATTAATATGTGAGAAAGATGATGAATCAAAAGAATATATATTAACAACAACAAAGCATGTTAAATGTTATAATACAACATATTTTATTCATTTAGTAATAGGAATGATAATAACAATATGTTTTACAACAATATGTTTTTTTGTTGCTTTAACATTATTTGAAAATTCAGAAAAAACAGGAGGCGAAGGAGCTAAGGAAAATTCAAGAGCGGATTTTGTAAATATTTGTTCTAAAATATTATCTACTGTTGTTAGTTCTTTTTTCGTTAATAAAAATTATCAATGGTTATTAGTTACTATTCATTTTTCTTGTTCTGCTTTTCAATTTAGTAAATTATATTTTGATAGACCTTATTTTGATTTTAAACAACAACAATTATTAATATTATATAATGGAACATATTTATGGACAACAACAATGTTATTAATATGTAAAATATTTGAAAAATATCATTTTAAAACTGGATTTTATATTTGGGGCTTTGGAATTCCATTTGTAGGAGTTTTTATTTATAGAAAAAGTTATGATGTTTCAAGAGTGTTATCAAAAGACATAAATTTATGTAAAAGTTCATCTGAATTACAAAGACATTTAAGATATCTTTTAACAATAAGTGAACATAGTAATCAAAGAGATAGAGAAAATATGATCTTACAAGGTTATATATATAATCATTCATGTCAAGATGCTAATTGTTCTTTATGTCAATTAAAAGAAAGAAATTCAAGTAATAATGAAATAGTGAAAAAATATTTATATCAATATATAGAAAATAATTATGAAAAAGGAGTTTCAAAATTTCCAAATTCAACTTCTTTAAGAGTAGCATTTGCAATGTTTTTATCAGAATGGAAAGAAGATAAAGCTTTAGCATATCAACAATTAAATTTTGCTGAGAAATATAATGCTTTTTTTGATGAAGCCTTTATAATATATAGATATAAAAAAATGATATTAGAAGAAAATGAGAAATTATTAAACAATCAAAATTTCTTACATAATGAAAAGCAAATTCAAGAAAATGAAGAATTAGATGTAGTAACATCAATTGCATATGATTCTCATTTTAGATTATGTTTATATAATATTAAAAAAAGTGCTGAATTATATATAAATTTCTGGGAAAAAATAATAAATGGAACAGGACAAGATTTATCAGTATTAAATGAATTAGCAATGGATATAAATTCATCAAATAAAAATATTGAAATTCATTGGAAAAATATGTGTGATATAAAACCAAATGATCCAAAAGCTTTTAAAATGTATGGTGAATATGTTAAAAATGTTTTAAATGATGTTGATAGAGGAAATGAATTATTAGCTATTTTTTATGAAAAAAGCGATAAAAAACCTAATTCAATTGGTTATTTAAATTTTGAAATAGATGAAGAATATATTTTACTTTCTAAAGAAGGAAATGCTTTTATTATTTGTTCTAATGAAGATGATGATTTTGGAAAAATTATTAAATGTAGTAAAACAACAACTAAATTTTTAGGTTATACTGAAAAAGAAATTATGCAAAATGAAAATATTAAAAATTTATTTGTTGAATGTTATAATAAAATATTTTTACATTATGTTCAAATTGAATTAGATAAGAATAATGATAGTACAATTCATCCTAAGAAATATTTATTATTTGTAAGACATAAATCAAATAAGCCAAAAGCAGTTTATATTCATTTTAAAAAATATAATGGGAAATATTTTTCAAAAAAATGTTTTGTATGTATATTTAATTATGATATAGAAAAAAGAGAAAATTTAAAAAAATTTATAAAAAAAAGTTATTTCGTAGTAGATCAAGATTTTAAAATGAAATATATAACAGAAGAAGCAATAGAATTAGCAAATATATTAAAAAGAAAAATACCAGATGACTTAGGAAATTTTTATAATATATTTCCTGAATTTGAATTTGATATAGGAGAAGAACAAAATGAAAATCCAAAAAAAGAAAATGAAGAAAATGAAGATGAAATTTGGGACGATTTACCTTCTATTCATTCACAAAAGCAATTTTCTTCTTTAAATGAAAAAATAGGTTGTAAAGCAGAAATTGGAATTTTAGAATTTTATCAAAGTGATGAAGGAAAATTATTTATTATTAAATTAGAATATATGCCTCTTGAAAAAGTAAAAAAAACTAATAATATATTAAATAGAAATATCAATATTAAACCTACTTTTATTTATCCTAAATTTAATTTAATGAAAAAACAAATTGATATTGAAGATGAAGAAGAAGAAATAAATGAAAATAATAAAGTTGAAAAATTATATGAATTTTCTAATAATGAAAAACCAGTTAGTTTAAATTTGTTTAAAAATAATTATATTGAAGAAAGTTATTCAAGTTCATTTCAATTTAATGATTATTCTAAAGATTTAAGCAATGGAAGTTTTGACGATGAATATTATTCGGATGAAATAAAAGATGATGTTTTACCTTTAACAAGAACAGATCAAAATGATAGTGAATTTTATTTAAGAAATAAACAAAATTTAGAAAATTTAACTTCTGAAGAATTTAAAAAAAAATTAGAAAGTTTAAAAAATTATGGTAAAATTGTTAAAAAATTTTTCATTATTAAAATAGGAAAAAATGAAGTTCAAAATGTTGATAATTATATTCCAAAAGTAACTGAAGTTGTAAGAGATAAAAAAAATTCTTTAACAATAAAAGATTCAATTTCATTAAATGACAGTTCTTCAATAGAAAAAACAGTAAATATTCCTTCAGTAGGACAAAAAAATCATGTTTTTACAGTAGTTAAATTTTTAACATATATATCAATTTTAGCTTTAATTATTTTTTTAACATGTTCAATATTAAATTATTATTTCGATGAAACTTTCTTAAATAGGAAAATTATTCATTTTGAAGTTTTATCAATTTTCTTTGATTCAATTCAATATTTTCATAATAGTCAAAGAATAATAAGAAGAATTATTTTTTCCTTAAATGAAAATTATACTTGTTATCAAGGAACTCAAAGTGAATTTATTAAAGAAAGTTTATATGAAATAAATCAATATATAACTTATTTAGGAGAAATACATGATAATATTACTATTAAAAGTAAAAAATTGTTAGGTTCTCAAAAAAAACTTTTTCAAGAAAAAAATGTTCCTTTTATGAGTACTTTTACAGGAGAAAATATTCCTGATTCTATTAATTATACTTATCTTTATTCTTTTAGAATGCAAACTAATTTATTAACTTCTATTATTCCTTTAAATTCTTCAGAATTTAGTTATGATAATAATTTTATATATGAATATTTATATAATAATTTAAATGACTTTTTAATGGTTAGTATTAATAATATTAATAACTTTTATCAAATTAGTCAAAATATTGTAACAAATGAAATTACTTTTGATTGTGTTTCTTGCTTTTTTATGTTAGTCATTGATATTGTTTGTATTATTTTTCTATATAAATTAATTGCTTTTATTGAAATTGAAAGAACTAAAGTTTTAAAAAGTTTTTATCATATACCTAAAATTTATTTAAGGAATTTATCAGAAAGAGTGAAAAATTTTTTACAAAAATTAGAAAATTCAGGAATGGAAGAATTACAAAATATAAATGGGAATAATTCTTTAAAATCAGAAGAATCAAGTTTAAATTCAATAAATAATGATTCTGAAAAAACTAATTTAAAAGAAAATCAAAAAATAAATTATACAACAATTTCAGACACAGAATCAAGTAATAAAGGAAATATATATTTAAGAAATGCAATATTAACTATAATATTTTTTGTGGGATATTATTCAATATCATTAATAACAAACACAGTAATAACATTAAATATAAAAATCTTAAATACTGATTTTTATTATAATTCATATGATTATGTAAATGCGACAATAATGTTAAATATAATATTAGAAAAATTTATTCAACATGATATATTAGTTTTCAAAGAAAAAAGTTTAGATATATTAAATACAACATTTGAACAATATTCAAAATTACATATTGAAATATCAGAAGCAGATTCAGATAGTTATAGTATATTTAGTAATGAATTAATTAAAACTTTAAATTTACTTAAATTTGGTGATATTTGTCAAAATTCTCAAATTAAAGAACAAATTGATGATTGTGATACTGAATTAAATGCTATTTCTAATTTCGGTGGAAATATTATGATTGCTGAATTTAGAGAAAATTTAAAAATTGCTTTAGACAATGATATTATTTATAAAAATATTACTGATTTAAATAGCTATATCTTAATTTTAAATACTTATCCTTATCAAGCTTTAACTATTTTAATTGGGAAGTTTTTAAAAGTTTATTTAAATTATTGGAAAAAGAAATTATATGATTTTATTATTAATTATTTAAATAATCAGATAAATTTAAATTTGATTTTCTTAGTTATACATGATATATTAATTCCTGTTTTATATATTATTTTCTGGATTCCTTTTCTTTTTTCTTTACAAGATAGTATAGTTCAAACTCAAAAAATGATTGATGTAATACCAGAAGAAATAATATCAAAAATAGGATTTAATGAAAATGATTAAATTAATAAATTAAAAATAAATAAAAATAAATTTAATAAATAAATAAATATTAAAAATAATAAAAATTAATATTTTTCCTGATTTTTCTCCATAAATAATGTTCCAAATAATATTTCTTTTAATAACGTTATCAAAATCCATAAAAGAAAAATATATAAAACTTCCATTTTACACAATAAATCATTATTTATCAAAAGATCCAAAAACTTTAATAAAAGAAAATTTCTATAATGACATATATACATATATAAAAGTAGGAAGTAAATCAGAAAAAATTCCAGTATCAATAAAACTTCAAAGTTATCCTTTTTATATATTAGGAGAAAATTTAAGATCAGATTTAAATAAAGATATTTTCCATCAATCAAAATCAAATACATATAAATCAAATTTAGATTTTTATGCTTATGGAGGAGAAGATTTTATGAATGGAACTTTATCAAATGATAAAATATATTTTGATAATATTGAAAATAATTTAGATTTCGTATTAGCAAAAACTTTAAATGAAAAAATGAAAGTTTATCAAGGAGGAAGTCTAGGATTTAAATTACATAATATAAACTCAGCAAAAATTCAAAATGTAAGTTTAATAAATTTATTAAAAGAAAATAAATTAATATCCAAAAAAGTTTTTTCTTTTAATTATTATGACTCAAATGAAAAAGGAGATTTAATAATAGGACTTAAACAACATGAAATAAATGAAAATTATTTAGAAGATGATTTTATTTCTTGTAAAGCTAAAATTACAGAAGGAGAAATTATTTGGGGATATGAATTTAATAATATTACTATTGATGGGAAAGAAATAAGTAAATCTAATTCTAAATTAGCTGAATTTAGAATTGAATATAATTATATTGTTGCTGGGTTAAATATTTTCCGAGAATATGAAAATGTTTTTTTCAATCAACAAGGACAAAAATGTCATAAAGATTTATTTCAAATTCAAAGTCAAAGTGAATTTTATTTTTATTATTGTGATAGTGACGTTGACATCAAACAATTAAAAATATTAAAATTTGAAAATAAAGAATTAAATTATACTTTTAATTTCACTTATGAAGATTTATTTATTAAATATGATGGAAAATATTATTTTCAAATTGTTGTTAGTAAATATGAATCTGAAGATTGGTATTTTGGAAAACCTTTTTTTAAAAAATATTCTTTAACTTTTGATTCTGATGCTAAAAGTTTTGGATTATATACTAAATATAAAAAAGAAGGTTTTTTCTCTAAATTATTTAGCACTTTCTTTACTACTGGTTTTTTCCTTATTATTGCTATTATTATTATTTTTGGATTAATTTATTATATTTATTTTAATATGATTAAGAAAAATAGAAGAAAAAGAGCCAATGAATTAATTGATGATAATTATGATTATATTTCTCATGATTAATTTTTCTAGCTAAATAAAAATAAATTGTATTGAGTTAATTTATTTAATTTTAAAAAAAAGGATGTTAATATTATTCTTATTTTTTTTGTGTATAATTATATAATAATTCTATTTAAATTATTTCTTATTGTTGTTCATCTTTTATATCACTCTTTGGAATTATATGAAATATTAAAACTTCATGTTTTGAATTTAAAAATGATTTAAATGAATACGTTTAGGATTAATATTACTATATTTTTTTTTCTTCCCCTTATAAATAATTAATTTAATCATTTAAATTTATTTTTAGAGAATTAATATTGAATATTTGTATTGATGATTTACAATATATATATTTAAATCAGTTTTAAGTTTTTTGATTAGGAATAATATTAAAAGATAAAATATTACAAATATCTATTTAATTATTATTAAGTTATAGATTTAATTCATTCATTCTTGATTCCTTAAATTAGAATAAATTTTTCACATTTTATAAAATAAATAAATAATAATCTTCATAAAAAAATTCTAAAATTTAATGAAATAAAATATAAAAAAACCTAATGAAAAATAATAGAAAAAAAAAATTTTTTCTGAAAACAAGTGAAAAAAAAATAAATTATATTTTATTATTTTAATAACATTTATCATGAATAAATGTTTCATTTTTAACATTATTTAATTGTTATTTGGGTTCATTTATTTTTATTGTAAATATATCATTTAAAATATTGTAAAGAACATTTGGAAAAATATTATTTTGGATTTTCATATTTAATATAATATTAATATTTATTTAATTATATTATTTCTCTTTTTTTTTAGATTTATATTTTTTTTTCAATTTCTATATTTTTATTCTTTGTTTTTTGAATAATATTTACAATTAAAAAATGTGATTCTTCAGGACAATCAATTCCATTTTCAATAATTGTTTCATTCATATAATCTTTATTATAAATTATAACTGAATTATTTCTTTTCACTGAAAGATTTTTACATACTTTATATTTATAAAATTTTTCTTTTGAATTAATGAAATTATAAAAATAATTTGAATTATTTCTATTATATTTATTTAAATAAAATTTCATTTTATTTTCATTTCTTTTTAAATTGTGATTTGAAACATTAATTAAATGAATATTTTTATTTTTTTCTTGTGACTGTCTTAAATATAATTCTTTTTTATTTAAACCAAGACATTTTCTTAAAAAAGATTCATTTTCAATAAAAGAACTATTAAATTTTTTAGTTTTTTTAGATATACTATTTTCTTCAATATAATTACTTTTAGTTTTAAAATTTCTTGAAATAATTTTTTTAATAACCCTTAAATTTTGAACATTATTTTTTATTAAAGGATTAACTTTTTTTATTTCTAATCTTAATTTTTTAAAGTTTGAATAATTATTTAAATTAATTGATTTATTATTATTTATAGAACTTTCACAATTATCAACACTACTACTTTTATATATTTTATATTCTATATTTCTTGATTTTAATTTATATTGAACAAAAGAATTTTTATTTATTATATCACTAAATTTATTTGAAATATTTGAAGAGTTTAATATTAATTGATTTTGTTTTTTTAAATTTATAATTTCATTTATATTTCTTTTTGAAGATGAAGGAATCATTTATTATTTAAAAAAATTAAATTTTTTTAATAATAAATTTAAATTTGTTTTAAATTCATTATTTATAAATATATTAATTATATTTAATAATAATATTATTTTAATATTTTCTTAAATAAAAAATGCTTTTTTTCTTTGAGAGAAAAAATTATTTTAAAATAGATAAACCAAATCTTCTTTATAAATTATAATTTTAGAAAAAATAATTAAGGATTGAATAGATGATAAATATATATTTGTTCAAAAAAAAGAAAAAATAATGAAATTTTTATTTTAAAAAATGACAAAAAAAAAATTATCAACATTTTTAAACAATGGTTTTTAATTTAAAAAAAATAAAAAAAATTAGATGAGTGTTGTTCTTAATGAATAATTTAATTAAAGAATTTAATTTATTGATTTTTAAATAACTCACGAAATCAAAAGATAATAAAAAATAAATTAAGCAATCAATGAATTTGTGTAAAGAAAGTCTAACATAAAGAAATTAGTTTAAAAAAAAAATAAAATTAAATTATTATAAATTAAATTGACAAGAGTATACGTTTTTTATATTTCATTTTATTTATTTAATTATATCATAATCTAAATAGAACCTATTTTCATTTAAATTTTTTTTTGTGAATTAAAATTAACATCAATATAAATTTAATAAAAATAAATGTTCAAATCAAAAATTTTATATAATTTAGAAAAAAAATGGATGGTTCCAAAGCAAAAAAATATGCAGAAGAAATAAAAGAGAAAATAAGTGGTTTAATACCAACAGTTGAAAATAAAGAAAAATTAATCAATCAACTTATCGAAAAAGAAAAAGAAAATGGTGGATATTATGTACAATTGATTGAAAATGCAAATGAAGCAGAAGAATTAAATCATCAAGAATACAACCAAAATTCGATAAAAGATACGATAAATAAATGAGTAGTGAGGGAAATAATCAAATTGAATCAGGTTTTAACAAGAGTTATCTTGATGATTCTGATTATTATGAACCCCCTGATTTTTCTTCTTCTTCTTCTTTTTATGAATTTAATGATGAAATAAGTATAAATATAAATAATGATGATAACACTGAATTAATTAAAAAAATTGCTGATCGGATATTAGAAATCTTAGAATATGAACTTAGTGAAGAAGATGAAGAAACTCGTAAAAATTTTTTGATGGAAGTTTTTGGATATTTCAATTGTAAACATTGA
>JAEEGL014132135.1_pt1 | contig 13497 bp, 12 predicted proteins | sample 9134231 | NCBI WGS metagenome assembly JAEEGL01 (sample SAMN16246548, study PRJNA631951) | gut metagenome | biome: gut microbiome; feature: rumen; material: fiber-attached | host: Bos | place: Iran: Karaj | collected 2018-10
ATTATGCCAGAAATTAAACCGACAGAGGTGGAAAGCAAAGCAAGCATTAAAGTTGTGGGTGTAGGTGGCGCAGGTGGCTCTGCCGTAGAAAGAATGAAGGAAGTTGGCCTGACTGGTGTGGAATTTGTTGCCATCAACACAGATGCTCAAGCTCTTCATCACTCATCCGCCGATGTCAAAGTCCATATTGGCAAAGGCCTCGGTGCTGGTGGTGACCCCGAAAAAGGTCGCGAAGCCGCCGAAGAAGGCCGGGAAGCCATTGATAAGGCATTAGATGGTGCTGACATGGTCTTTATTACCCTAGGTGCCGGTGGTGGTACTGGTTCTGGCGCTGGCCCCATTGTGGCTGAAGAATCCCGCAAAAAAGACATTTTGACCGTCGGTGTGGCCACTAAACCCTTCACCTTCGAAGGGGCTCGCCGCCGTGCTAATGCTGATCTCGCTATTGATAAGTTGGCTCGCCAAGTTGACGCACTTATCACCATTCCAAACGATAGATTACTTCAAACTATTGATCCTCGTACTCCACTTCTCGAAACTTTCAAGATTGCTGACGATGTCTTGCGCCAAGGCGTCCAAGGCATTTCAGAACTTATCACTGAGCATTCACTTATCAACCTCGACTTCGCCGATGTTAAAGCCATTATGAAAAACGCGGGCTCTGCTCTTATGGGTATTGGCCGTGCTTCTGGCGAAAACCGCGCTGTTATCGCTGCTCAGCAAGCCGTAGAATCACCACTGATTGAGGTCAAGATTGAAGGCGCCCGTGGCGTACTCTTTAGCGTAGCTGGCGGTTATGATATGTCCATGAGTGAAGTTCAAGAAGCTGCCGAGGTCATTACCGGTGCCGTTTCACCAGATGCCAACATCATCTTTGGTGCTTCCATCCGCCCAGAATTAGAAGACGAAATTGTTGTTACTGTAGTTGCTACTGGCTTCGATTCAGATTACTACAATATGGCCAAAGAAGCCGAAGAGGAAGAACCAGCCAAGCCAACTTTTGATAAAGACGAGAAACCCACTGCCGAAGCTAAAGACTTCGCTGCCGAGAATAAATCCAATATGTGGGATTCTATCAAGAACGAACCCGCCCCAGAACCAGTTATTCCCGAGGATGATGACGAAATGGATGTCCCACCTTCACTCCGCGAACGTCTGCGAGGCAAAAAGAAGAAAAACTAAAGAAAGGAGTGGGGCATGGAGCACAAATTCCGTATCGGTGACAGCAAGGTCCTAGAAAGTCGCGAAACGGTTGATGGTACCATGATTCGTCGTCGCCGTGAAACTCCTGATGGGCACCGCTTCACTACTTATGAACGGATTGAATTAAGACCACTTACTGTCTTAAAGCGCAGTGGTAACAAGGAAATTTTTGATCGCGACAAACTTCTTCTTGCCGTCAAGCGCAGCGTTGGTAAGTTTTTCAACTCTGAGCTAGAAATCGAAGATGTAGTCACCCGGGCCACCGACATTTTATTTTCCTACAACACTGATCAAGTCAGCTCTAAACAAGTCGGCGAAGCCGTTCTCGACGTCCTCGCCGAAGTCAATGAAGTCGCCTATGTCCGTTTCGCCTCAGTTTTTCGCGAATTCAAAACCCTCGAAGATTTCGAGAACATTTTAAAAGAACAAAAAGGAAAGAGATAACAAAATGCGGGTGGTTTGTATTTATCGTGACAAAGAAGATTACACGAGAAGCGTTGACGAATGGTTAGAGAATTTTCGTCGTCAAACCGGACACGAAATTGAAACCATGAACCCCGATGAAAACACTCATTTCTGCGAGACGTATGACATCGTAGAATACCCCACCATTATTGCGCTCAGTGGTAACGGCGAGGTTCGCAATATGTGGAGTGGCCGCACCCTCCCACTCATCAACGAAGTGTTATACTATGTGATATGAAAATGACCTATGGCTTTTTGCATTATTCCACAATGCTTTTTTTATAACATGGAGTATAGTATAATATAAGCATGAGCACTTACGTTGTGGGCACGGGGGTTTATAGATGATAGTGCACGTTTTTAATGAGCGGGTGTATTTTTCGCAGAATTTACCAGCGGAAATTGGCGGGATGTACCCGATTTATATTGATGGAGAAATCATAGCGAATATCATAGCGGATAATAATAAGTGGACGATAAAACTTGCGGATAAGTTTTCTTCGGCAGACGTGTATTATGGACAACCCAGGCTAGAGTCTTATAAGATCTATACGATAAAATCAAAATTTAATGGCGAAGTGTTTCGGATGGTGGCGACACCGAGATACAATCCGAACGTACGAGATTATGACATCCTATCTAACCAGATAACAATAGGTAGTGATGCAAGATGTGATATCTATTATCCCTTGGAGGTTAGTAAAGATGAGGTGCTAAGGATTTCCTTGGCCAATTCAAGATGGACGGTCGAGACAAATTCCCGGAACTTCTTCTCATCTTCTGAGAGATTGCGAAATGGACAAGTGATACTAACCGGCGATTACGTGTTCTTTTATGGACTGAAATTGATATTTGTGGGTTCGAGAATAATAATCGACAATCCGAACAATCTGGTGGAAATAAAATCGCCACTAAAGCCTTGCGCGCAAAAAACTACACAACCGCCAATAGTGCTGGAACGTAATAATAATATCAAAGAAGACCTGCCACTATACGAGGAAAAAGATTATTTCTATAAGTCGCCACGACTAAATTATGTGATTGAAGAAGCAGGAGTGGATGTGGATGCGCCACCAGACCCGATTGTAGAGGATGATATGCCAGCGATTCTAACGATTGGGCCACAGTTGACGATGGCAGCAGCATCTGTATTATCAATGATGGGGTTGATTGTATCGTTGACTTCAGGAAAAGATGGGCAATCGATGATGTGGCTATCAATCAGCACAATGGCTTTTACGATCATTGGAACTTTAACTTGGCCGATTATTACTAGGAAGTATAACAAATGGAGAATACGTAAAAGAGAAGAAAAGCGCCAGAAGAAGTATTTGAAGTATTTGACGCAAAAGCAACATCTGATTGATTTTATTAAGGCCAACCAGAAACAAACTTTAACTGAGAACCATCCGGTGCCACAACAGTGCGCACAGATTATCGCAAATAGAAGCAAAGAGTTATGGCAGAGGAACATTCAGCATGATGATTTTTTAACCATACGGTTGGGGCTAGGGAACGTGGCCACAAAGATAGCAATCGAGAGACCAAGGGAAGCCTTCTCTCTGGATGACGATGATGGATTGTTTTTGGCACTCAAGAAAACTGTGAATGATGCACTGGTGATTAATGAGGCACCGATTACCTATGATTTTAAAGAACACAATATTGATGCGGTGATTGGTGAGGCGGGATTAGTGAAGCGGTTTATGGATTGCTTGTTTTTGCAGATTTTGACTTTTCATTCCTATACCGACCTAAAAATCATCGTCTTCACAAAAGAACCGCGGAAGTGGGATTATTTGAGGATTGTACCACATGTATGGGACAACCAGAAGTCGATGCGGTTTTTTGCTACTTCGGTGGAGGAACTATCTACAATAACAAGTGGGTTGGAAAAGGTGTTTGACGCCAGAGTAGCGAATGATGAAGAAGTGCAGCTAGATGATGATGGTAGCGAGCATGGCGGCAAGACGAATTACAAGGATTTTCGCCCTTATTATCTATTCTTCATAGATGATATTGTGGCAGTAAGAAAAGTACCATTGATTAATAAAATATTGAGATATAAGAGAAATATAGGTTTTTCGATAATTGTAACCTCAGACAATGTGTCGATGTTACCGAATGAGACAGTGGACTTTATTTTGCTATCAAATCAGGGTTCTTCTATTATGTCGGGAGACACTCAAAGCAATAGGAAAGTTTTTTCGGCAGATTTCAACGATGGGATTGTAGATATGTATGCCGTGGCACAGGGACTAGCCAATGTACCGATACATGTAGAAAAGGGCAAGTTTGAACTGCCAGCCTCGATATCATTTTTGGAACTATATAATAGAGGTAGAGTTGAACAGTTGAATAGCCCAGTACGATGGGCCAAAAACAATCCGTCAATTAGCTTATCAGTACCAATTGGGATAGATCAAAACGATGAAATATTTCGGATGGATATTCACGAGAAGGCATTTGGCCCGCACGGGTTGATTGCGGGTACGACCGGCTCGGGTAAGTCGGAGTGGATTATCACCTACATCTTGTCGCTAGCGGTGAACTTCAGTCCAGACGAAGTGCAATTTGTGCTAATTGATTATAAGGGCGGCGGGCTGGCTAAGAGTTTTGAAAACGCAGAGTTAGGGGTAAGGTTGCCACACCTCGCTGGTACAATCACGAATTTAGATAAATCAGAAATATTCCGATCGATTGCCGCAATTGAATCGGAATTGAAACGTCGGCAAACAATTTTCAATGCAGCACGTGAGAAGCTAAAAGAAGGATCGATGGATATTTATAAGTATCAGCAGTATTACCGAAAGGGACTGGTAGACGAGCCGATGAGCCATATGCTGATTATTTGTGATGAGTTTGCGGAGCTAAAACAGCAAGAGCCAGATTTCATGGAACAGTTGATCTCGACATCACGGATTGGGCGGTCATTGGGGGTGCATCTGATTTTGGCGACACAGAAGCCAAGTGGCGTAGTGAATGATCAAATATGGTCAAACTCCAAATTTAAAGTTTGTCTCAAAGTGCAAGACAGGAGCGATTCGAACGAAATTCTAAAAAAACCAGATGCAGCATTTATCAAGCAGACCGGTACGTTCTATTTGCAAGTAGGGAATGATGATTATTATAATTTGGGTCAAGTGGCCTATGCAGGGGCAAAATACTATCCGTCAGATATGGTGGAGCGAAATATAGACAATTCCATCAAATGTATTGATGATATTGGACGGGTGGTCGGAGTTTTCAAAGAAGCAGAAGTGGAACGAGAGAGCCAGGGCGAAGAACTTCTAAATATCGTTTCGTATGTTTCGAAAGTTAGCGAACAGATGGACTTGAAATGTAGGCAGATGTGGTTGAAGAATATACCGCCAAGAATTTTACTTTCTGATTTGAAAAAGAAATATCAAGTAAAACCAAGCCCGAAATGGACGTACGATACGATGATTGGTGAATATGATGAACCAAGACGACAGGAACAGGGACCGCTAAAAGTGGATTTGGCTGGTGGAAATATTGCAATTATTGGCAAGGCGGATTCAAGTATCGAAAAATTGATATCTACAATGGTGTGGTCTAGCATTGTGGAGCATACGCCGGCAGAGATTGCTTATTATATTATTGATTTTGGGGCAGAGACTTTGAAGAAGTTTGCTAAATTCCCGCAGGTGGGAGAGGTGGTGTTCCAGGATGAAGTAGACAAAGTAGCGGGTATTATGAATTTGATTAGCGAGGAAATGGACCGGCGAAAGGATATCTTGTCAAACTATAATGGTTCGTTTGAATATTATAATAAAGTAGAAGCAGAAAAAATGGGACTAATCGAGGTGGTGATTAATAATTATGACATTTTGAGCGAAACTTTGCCAAGGGTGGTGGACTTACTGAGCGAAATGTTTAGAGATGCACCAAAGTATGGGATCAACTTCATTGTAAGCACTAACACTACGGGTGCATTGGGAAGTCGGCAATTGCAATTCTTTAATCATGTGATTCTGATGCAGCTCGCAGACGATACTCAGTATAGAACAATTACAAATTGCAGGAGAGGCTTAATCCCGAAGAAAGTGGTGGGGCGAGGAATTTGTAAGTTAGATGCCAGTAGTGATAATTCGTACTGTGAATTCCAGACAGCAATGATTGCGCCAGAGGATAAGGAACTTGAGGTAATTAAAGACTATGCGGATAAATGTGTAGAATACTATAAATGCAAGGTAAAACAACTCGCAAAAATACCAGATGATATTTCGAGTGATGATGTGGTGAGCTATATTACTGATCTTGCCAATGTACCGATAGGGTTAGATTTGTATGGAAAAGAGATTTCAAAGTATGATTTTTCGGAGCAGAAAGTGCATTTAATAACCGGGACCGAGATAAGAAATAATATGAGCTTTATTTATGGTTTAACAGCAGTGTTGTCTAAGGTGCAGAATGTAAAAGTCCGAGTAGTGGACATGCTAGGTGTATTTAAGAAGCCAATTTTAGACATCAAGCTATTTAATGACAACATCGATGTGGTGTTTGGTGCGTTAGAGAAGGATGTACTGACGAGAACAGATACGCAGGACTATGCGGTGAATTTGATTATCGGGGCAGGGCAGTATAAGAATCGTTTATCAAACGGGGGAGTAGAAATACTCCAGAATATGTTTTATCACCTAGGAGGGAGCAAGAAGTCGGTATTTATCTTGATTGATGACTATGATAAGTTAAGGACGCTGAAGCTAGAACCTTGGTTTAGCGAAGTGGATGTCACAAGGGGGTTGTGGCTAGGTACGGGACTCGGCAGCCAGAGCTTAATCGAGTGTGAACCAGTGAAGTCGGAAGACAAGAAGTACGACTATACCGGGCTTGGGTTTGAAGTGAAAGATAAAAAGTATAAAGTACTGAAGATGATAATGGACGAGGACAAATAATGGAATATAAAGTATTAATTAAACTATTTGTACCAGAGATTGAAGATGCCTATGAAGCATATATCCCGATTAATAAAACAGTGGGGCAAATTTCGTTGCTACTCAACCAGATGGTCAGCAATTTATCGGGAGTTTATCCAGCAGAGAGTAATGTGCTTTTGTACAATCGTCGGACCAATCTGCCATATGATAGAGGAGTTTTGGTCCGAGATACGGATATTAGGAACGGTACGGAATTAGTGATGATCTCGTAGCAACCTTACTGGACGGAGGTTGTTTTTTGATCATAGCTAGGTTATAATGAGGATTAGAAAGGAGATAATACAACAAAACCTGAAAGTGGTTTTTAAAAACAGGTTCTAATGGATCAGGTAATTGCTGGCATAAGAGAAGAAGAACTAGGTTCTCTTGGAATAGAGGTTATGGGCTATGCGGAGAAGATGTCCGAGATTTTTGATCGGATTGATTCTGCGATGGATCGGATACCTGCATGCTTCCAAGGAACCCCTAGCGAGGAGATAAATCAGCGTTGTCAGGAGATACGATCAAATTATTCTGTCATGAAGGATAATGTGACAAGCTATTCAAATGATTTGATTACGTTGGTTAATCGGACACGTGAGAACGACAAATATTTGAGCGGGCTGTTTAGGGATTACGCTGATGATGTGCGCGGCAAGATTAGAACAGATGTTGTTAATCAAAAGGAGAGATAAATATGGTTGCAGGTGCGAATATACGGCAATCTACAGTTGGGTATGACACCCAAGGTGTGGAAAATATGCTGAGAGAAATAAAAACGAAGGTTATTATTGAAGCGGCGGAAGAAATGAAAACTAGTGTCAACGCTTTGACTGAGGCGATTGATAATATCTGGGTGGGAGCTTCGGCCGATCAATTCAAGGAAAATATACAAAACGACGTCACGAAAATTAGCAATAAGCTCGAAGAATCTTATAATATGCTCGAAAAAAAGATTTGGGATATTGTTTCATCGATGGTCGAAGCAGATCAAAATATAATCAAGAATAGGTCGTAAAGGAGAAGAAAATGATTTTAAAATCAATCGGCAAGTTCTTTAGCGGGGCCAAAAATACTACCACTGCCAAAGATGCTAGCGGGAGTATCAGTAAATTCGTTAGTGGAGCTAAGAACACTACCACTGCCAAAGATGCTAGCGGGAGTATCAGTAAATTCGTTAGTGGAGCTAAAAATACTACCGCCGCCACTAAGAGTAGTAGTGCCGGACAAAAGTCTGGTACCATTGGCAAATTCGCCAGTGGGGCTACAACTGCTGCTCATCCGACTAGAGGCGAGATGCGAAAAAGCGTTAGTGGCGCTGCTCGCCCTGGAAGCAACAATAGCAATGCCAACAAAATCACTGGCGATGCTGGACTAAAAGGTACTGGGGTTATTAAAGCCGATTCCAGAGATAATGGTAAGAGTTTTAGTAATGATTTTGGGGCCAAAAATGCCACCCCTGCCACTAAGAGTAGTAGTGCCGGACAAAAGTCTGGTACCATTGGCAAATTCGCCAGTGGAGTTACAACTGCTGCCGAAAGCGCTGGCAATTCCGTTGCTAGCGGAGTCGCTAGCGGAGCCGCCGGCGGGGCTACGACTGCTGCAAGTGGAGCCACAGCTGCCGCTAGTGGAGCCACAACTGCCGCTGCTACCGCTAGTGGAGCCACAACTGCCGCCACTACAAAGATTGCTACCACGAGTACTACCATTGGCGCAAGTAGTGGTCATGCTGGGACTAAAGCTGCCGCTCCTACTTCTGGAGGCGCTAGTGCAAGTAGCGGTGCTGGTGCATCGACTAGCTCCAACTCGAGCACTACCAATAAACCGACCAGTAGCACGGACAATTCGACCGGAAATAACTCAGTAGCAGTACGAGATTTTGTTGGCATGAATGCCAATGATGTGCCAGAGTTTCATAAGGCGGTCGATACGTATCGCGATAAGATCCAGACGATAATTGATAAGTTAATGATAACTCCAGATACGGAAGGGGCATTGAAAGGCGAAGTAGCTAACGCGGCATTGGATTATCTTGCGGCGGCAAAAGACTTGTTGAAAAAATATGTTTCAGCGATTGACGTCGAAAAGGAAGAGATTGACAAGGCACAGGCCGCATGGAATGCTCAAGCTGGGGAGATTGCTAAGAAAGTTACGACTGACTCTGACAGTATTCGCTCGCAATCTGGCAGTATTGTTCTAGAATAAACTGATTAAAGGGAAACATAATGTCTGAATTCATAAATCAGATAACAGTACTACAGCAGAAGATTCAACGATATCAAGCCTTAAAAGCCCAAATTGGGACGATGATCCCAGAGCTAAATTCGGCTAGTGGTCAAATCGGCAATCTTAGCGAGGGGCTCAACAACGCCTATTCAATAGACGGGGATAGCGCTTTTGATTTAGCCTTGGTCACTGATTTGGAACGAAAGATTAAGGAGGTGCCGTTATTCCTTAGCGGCACCGTAGTCCCAGCGATAGACGAAGCGATAATGGCTTTACAAGAAGAAATGGCACGTACGCAAGAGATAAAACAACAACCTCAGGAAGAGAAGATGCTAACTCAGAACGTTAGTTCGGGAGGAAAATGATGATTTCTTATGTAGATACAGAGGAACTTGAAGCGATTTCGGGCGAGATACTGACGGCAGCTGGCGATCTTGAGATAGAGATTAAAGCGCTGTTTAATCGATTAAATAACGTGCCGCAAGGGACGCAAGAATGGATCGGTAAGCAGGCAAATTATTATTTTTCAGTGGTAGCACAAGATGAGAAGAATTATCTGGATTATGTTAATAAGATAAAGGCACTGGGGCATGAACTTAGGAGAGAAGCCGAAAGCATTGAACTAGCTTTGAGAGGAGAGAAGCATGAGTAAGTTAGTATATCCAAAAGAAGGATTATATAACCATAGCAAGGTTATTACCGACCAAGTTGACGAGTTTTTAGAAAGAGCGGCTGGGAAATCTGATTTCGATGTGCCAGAAGAATTTAAATATGCTGGATATTTGAATGGGCTTGGTAATATGATACAAGAATTTAAGAATGAGAATCATGCGATTGCGGATGAAATTCGGCAAATGGATAATTATTATTCTGATTTATCAAATGAACTGACCAATAGCGCGAGAGCTCTTACGATACAGAAGTTAACCAGACGAGATAGGATGATTGTTTAAGGCGATGGAAGATACGGAATTATTTATTGAGCATAGCGGTAACAGCGTTGGGGCCGAGACCAAAGAAATAAAAATAGCTATGAAAGAGGAGCCTCAGTTTATGCCGGAGAATAGTTATATTTCTTCTGGGGCGACAGAGATAGCGTCGAGTGACACTGGAAGCAATTTCGAGACTGAAGAAAGAAACGAAACAAGTGTGGAGGTCGACGAGAATAATAGTACGGCTGAGAGTACGGTCGATCCCATTCGTGCTCAAATAGGGGACTACCCCTTGCCTACGCAAGCAGTCGGGGCGATGAATCCACCTGAACCGCCAGCAACTGAGCTAAGCGGGGATGATTTAAAAGAGAATAATGCAGCAGAAAGCAAAGAAAGTGGATTGGGGGAGATAGAAATACTAGCCGGGTAGCAGCATCTTGGTTACACTACAACAGAACAGCCAACTAGCATTTTCCTTAAATATATGATACTATATATAATATAAGGCGTTTTAAGCAGCCATCACCTGCAAGCCAGCGGAAGAAAGGGAATCGCCCGATTAGAACCGCTCGTGAATCCGCGTAAGAGATAAATTAAGTGCTGAACCAGAGTTCAGAAATTGGATGGTACCGCTTCTCAAGGAGTTCCAATGGCAAAACCATTGGATTTTTTAATTTAAAGGAGACCAAATGAAATACCAAGCGGGCACGCGCAGAAAAGCCATCGCATACGAGAAGGCCCTCGTTGACTGGTGGAAGAAAAATCAAACCTTTGAAAAGTCAGTCGAAAATCGGCCAATCGACAAGTCTTATGTTTTTTATGATGGCCCCCCATTTATTACCGGCAACCCTCATCACGGCACCCTACTTAGCTCCATAGTGAAAGACGCTGTCCCGCGCTACTGGACCATGAATGGCTATCGTGTGGAAAGACGCTGGGGTTGGGACTGCCACGGTCTCCCCGCCGAGAATTTCGTCGAAAAACAGCTCGGCATCACCGACCGTCGCGATATCGGCACCAAATGGTCTCTCGAAGACTACATCAACAAAGCCCGTGAATCCATGGTCGCCAACTCCGAAACTTGGCGCTCCACTATCGACCGCATTGGCCGCTGGGTAGATTTTGATAATTGCTATCGCACCATGAACAAGGATTTTATGGAATCCGTTTGGTGGGCCTTCAAAAAGCTCTACGAAGCCGGCAAAATCTACGAAGGTCGCAAAGTCCTCATGTACGACACCAAGTTTGCTACTCCAGTCTCCAAGGCCGAAGTCACCATGGATAACGACGCTTACCAGACCGTCACCGACCCATCTGCTTATGTCAAGTTTAAAGCCAAAGACGGCAACTATCTTCTTGCTTGGACCACTACCCCATGGACGTTGATGGCTAACCGCGCTCTAGCGGTCAGTAAAGAACTCGAATACGGTATATATAATATCAATGGCGAAAAGCTCGTCGCTGCCGTCAAATTGGTCACGAAACTATTTGAAGGCATTAAACCCGAAAAAACCATGAAAGGCCAAGCACTCGCTGGTCTAGAGTACGAAAGTTTAGACGGCAGTATTTGCAGAGTCTTTACCGCCGACTTTGTCGGTAGTGAAGAGGGTACTGGCATTGTCCATATCGCCCCCGCTTACGGTGAGGACGACTACGCCCTCTATCTCGAACACGAAGACGAAATTGATTTTGTTGACACCCTCGACGAAAATGGCTATTACACTAAAGAATATGCCGACAAGCTTCATGCTCTTGGTGTTCGTGATACTGATGAGCACGGCATCCAAATCTGGGCCGCCAACAAATTTATTGCTAAGTGCTTAGAAGACAAGGGAATTATCTACAAAATTGAATATATTCAGCATGAGTATCCCTTCAACCCACGTTCTAAAGAACGTATCATGTATCGCGCCTTCCCATCTTGGTTCTTTAATATTGAAAACCAAAAATCTCTCATGTTAGCCGAAAACGAAAATATCAACTGGTTCCCAGAATACTTAAAGCACGGTCGCTTCGCCAAAAATATCGAGCAGGCACCAGATTGGAACCTCTCCCGTGACCGTTTCTGGGCCACCGCCATGCCAGTCTGGAAGGGTGACAAAGGCAGCATCAAAGTCGTCGGCTCTTATGACGAGCTTTACGAACTTTCCGGCCAACGTCTCGACGACTATCACCGCCCATGGGTAGACGAAATCACCTTCGATATCGACGGCGAGCACTTCACTCGCATCGAAAAAGTCCTCGACTGTTGGTTTGAATCCGGCTCTATGCCATTTGCGCAGCTTCATTACCCGTTTGAGAACAAAGAGAAATTCGAGCGCAATTATCCTGCCGACTTCATCGTTGAGTACGTCGGCCAGGTCCGCGCCTGGTTCTATTATGTCCACACGGTCAATACCGCCCTTGCCGAGATTGGTGCCTTTGGCGATAAAGCTAAAAAAGGCGCAAAAAATGCCTACAAAAACGTCATTACCACCGGCACCCTCGCCGGCAATGACGGTCGCAAGATGAGTAAATCCCTTGGCAACTACACTGATCCCAACATTCTCATGGATCAATACTCCGCCGACGCCCTGCGCTTCTTGCTCCTAAGCTCTCCAGTGCTCTCTGGCGAAGATTTCGCTCTCCTTGATAAAGACGTTTCTGACGTCAACCGTAAGCTCGCTATGATTTGGAATGTTTATGACTTCTTCACTACTTACGCCGAAATTGAAGGTTGGGACAGCCCTAAGGCGCCAGGGAATTATGGCACTGGCAAACTGTCCGACCTTAAAAACCCGCTTGATAGTTGGATTCTTGCCCGTCTCTATGAAACCCGTCATCAAGTTATCGACGGCATGGCTGAGTATAACATCCCTAAAGCTCTCGAGGGTATCCTCCCCTTCATTGACGACCTCTCCAACTGGTTTGTTCGCCGTTCTCGTCGTCGCTTCAGCAAGAACGATGACGAAGAAGATAAACAGGAGGCCTTCTGGACACTCTGGAAAGTGCTAGAAAAAACCGCTGTGCTCCTCGCCCCCTTCACTCCATTCTTGGCCGAAGAACTTTGGCAAAACCTAGTCGGCGGTTGGGATAAGGAGACGTCTGTCCATCTCTTAAATTACCCAACTACCACCGAAATTGACGACACCACAGTTCTCGGTCAAATGGCCCGTACGCGCGAAATAATCACTAACGCCTTGGCTCTCCGTATGCAAAAATCTGATACCGAGGATCAAATCAAAGTCCGCCAACCTCTCTCAAAACTCATCTATCCAGGCGACAAACTCCCCGAGTTTTATGAACAAATCATTGCCGAAGAAGTCAACGTCAAACAAGTAGAAAATGGTAAAGAACTACTCCTCGATAAAACCCTCACCGAAGAACTAAAGAGGGAAGGGTACGCTAGAGATCTCATCCGCGCCATCCAATCCGCCCGTAAAAACGCCAATCTCAACATGGACGACCGCATTAAACTCTCGCTCTCAATTGACCTGCCAAAAGGATTCGAAGAACTCGTAAAGACCGAAGTCCTCGCCGACTCTTTCGAAAAAGGCACCAACTACGCCCACGACGAAATCGCCAAAGTCTCCGGCGACAATGTCACCATCTCACTAGAGAAAGTATAAAATAAACCTAATTTGAGTTTGCATTTCGCGAGCCCAATAATAAATAACAATTTCACAGGGCGAGTACGGAACTGAAATTCCGGCGCAGCCCTGCCTGAAATTGTTATTTATTATATGGCGCGA
>JAEEGL015606888.1_pt1 | contig 13497 bp, 10 predicted proteins | sample 9134231 | NCBI WGS metagenome assembly JAEEGL01 (sample SAMN16246548, study PRJNA631951) | gut metagenome | biome: gut microbiome; feature: rumen; material: fiber-attached | host: Bos | place: Iran: Karaj | collected 2018-10
AAGCAAGCTGAAATGGATGCTTTAAAAGAAGAAAATGAAACATTAAAAGAACAAATGGCTAATATGCAAGAATCTAAGGATCTTGAAGAAGATGAATTCGTAGTTCCTCTATTCGATTATGAAGAAGAAAAACAAGAAGAAACTCCAGCTGAAGAAGAAGCAGTTGAAGAAACTGTAGAAGAAGAAGTTGTTGAAGAAGCTCCTGTTGAAGAAGAAGTAATTGAGGAAGAAGTTGCTGAAGAAGAAACTCCAGCTGAAGAAGAGGAAGAAGGTCTAATTAGACTTGAAGATACAGAAAATCAAGAACTTGAAATGTATGAAGAAGAAGAAACTGATGAAGATGACGAAGATGCTATTAAGATCGAAGATGTAGAAGAAATGGCTATGCCAGACATCGAAGATGTTCAAGAAGAATCTTATCAAACAGCAGATAAACCATCTGAAACTACAATTGAAGAAGCTCCTGCTAAAGAAGAATCTTCATTCGATTCTCCATCATATGATGATTCAGATGAATATGGCGCATTCGATACACCATTATTCGATACACCAATCTTCGAAGCTCCAGTATTTGAAGCTCCAATCTATGGAGAAGATAAGGCTGCTAGAGAAAGAAGACTTGGAAATGAAACTAGAGTTGATAAGAAGAAGAAAGCTGCTGAAGAAAAAGCTATCAAAGAAGCTCTACAAGCTGATTCTAAAGTTGCTAGAAGAAAGAAAAAATCAAATCCAGTTGTTACTATCTTAAAGTGGTTATTAATTATAATCGTAATTTTACTAGTCTTAATTATAATCTTAGGATTACTTGGATGCCTAGGCGTATTAGAAAATACTCCAATCCAAGGTGTATATGAAGCAGTTAGAGATGTTGTTAAGAAGATTTTAGGTGAGAACCTATTCAACTCAATTGCTAAGACAATCAAAGGCTGGTTTGGAAAATAGTTTTACCGGAGGTAAAAAAGCATTATGGAATTTAAGGATATTGATAGAAGTCAATATACTCCAATGATGCAACAATATTTAGACATTAAAAAAGACTATGTGGACACACTAGTCTTTTTTAGGTTAGGAGACTTTTATGAGATGTTCTTTAATGATGCATACATCGCAAGTAAAGAACTAGAACTATGTTTAACTGGTAGAGATGCAGGAGCTAAAGATAGAGTTCCTATGTGTGGAATTCCTCATATGGCTGTAGATTCTTATATCGATAAACTTACAGAAAAAGGTTATAAAGTCGCCATTGTTGAACAATTGGAAGAACCAGGAGTAAATAAAATTGTTAGACGTGATGTTGTTCGTCTTGTTACTCCAGGTACAAATATTGACAAGGGAAGTATAAGTGAAAATAAGAATAATTATTTAGTATCTATTACTGAAAGTAAGGGCGAATATGCGATATGCTATATCGATTTTTCAACAGGTGAATCTTATGCTACTAAGATAATTAATACAGTAGATTTACTTGTAAATGAGATACTTATTTTAGGATCTAAAGAAATAATTATTCCCTCAAAATTTAATAAAATTGCTATTGATGTCTTAAAGAATAAATACAATATTGTTATATCAATTTGTGATGAAGTAGACCTTGAAGCAAATTGGAATAACTTATTTAAGAAAATAAATGATGAAGCAATTATAGAATCATTTGGTAGAATGATTAACTATATCATGCGTACACAAAAGCGTGAATTATTACACTTAAAACCACTAGAATATTATAATTCTAAACAGTTTTTAAGAATGGATATTCATACAATTAATAGCTTAGAATTATTAGAAAATCAAAGAAATAAAGAACGTCTAGGATCCCTTCTTTGGCTACTTGATAAATGCCAAACTGCGATGGGTTCAAGAGAAGTCAAAAAATGGATAACTAGGCCATTAATCGATAAAAATGAAATAGAAAAAAGATATGAAATTGTTGAGTCTTTAATTAATAATTTTGAGCTTAGAGAATCAATTATTTCAAGTTTAAAAATTGTATATGACCTAGAGAGAATTGTAGGTAGAATATCTTATGGAAATTGTAATGCAAGAGATTTAATTCAACTTAAAAATTCCATTAAATATTTACCAGAATTAAAAGAAAATATTAAGAATATTAACACTAAATATTCTATAGATTTATCTAGTATGTTAGATCCACTTGTTCCATTATATGAGCTACTAGAAAAGTCAATTAATGAAGATGCACCTGTAACTTTAAAAGATGGTGATCTAATTAAACCTTTATATAATGAAGAGTTGGATAAACTTAGAGATATAACAAAAAATGGTAAAGCATGGCTAATAAATTATGAAGCTGAACAAAAAGAGAAGACTGGTATAAAGACATTAAAGGTATCATATAATAAAGTATTCGGTTATTATATTGAAATATCTAAAATGGCTGCGCAATCTATAACTGATGATATGCAATATATCAGAAAACAAACTCTAGCAAACGCAGAAAGATTTATTACACCAGAATTAAAAGAATATGAAACTCTATTATTAAATAGTAAAGATAAGACTATCGAACTTGAATATGAATTATTCAGTGAAATAAGAGTAGAATGTAATAAATATATTAATAATCTTCAAATGGATGCGAAAGTTTTAGCTATCATTGATACATTATTATCATTTGCGATTGTTAGTGAAAAGAACAATTATGTTAAACCAATAATCACAAATAAACAAGTAATTAATGTCGTAGATGGAAGACATCCAATCGTTGAAATATTAAATGAAGAAATGTTTGTTTCTAATGATATTTCAATCAATGAAAACTATAATATGTTACTTATAACAGGACCAAATATGAGTGGTAAATCTACTTATATGCGTCAACTTGCGATTATTGTAATAATGGCTCAAATTGGCTGTTTTGTGCCTGCGAAGAGTGCAATGCTTCCAATAGTAGATCAAATATTTACTAGAATTGGCGCCGCAGATGATTTAGTAAGTGGTAAGTCAACATTTATGGTTGAAATGATGGAAGTAAATAATGCTTTAAAGAGTGCTACAAAATCATCATTAATTCTATTTGATGAAATTGGTAGAGGTACTGCAACATATGATGGTATGGCATTAGCTCAAGCTATTATTGAATATGTTCATGAAAAGATTGGAGCAATCACTTTATTCTCTACTCACTATCATGAACTAACAGTCCTAGATAAGACACTTAAGAGATTAAAGAATATCCATGTATCCGCAAAAGATGATAAGAATACATTAGTATTCCTTCATAAAGTAATAGATGGACCAAGTGATAAATCTTATGGTATTAATGTAGCTAAATTAGCTCACTTACCTAATCCAGTCATTAATCGAGCAAGTGACATCTTAAATTATTTAGAAGAGACTAAAGGTAAGACAGAAATAGAGATGGATCTATTTAATTTTGATGAAGAAAAAGTTGAAATTAAAGAAACACCAGAAGTAATTCAAATATTAAATGATGTTAACGCAGATGACTTATCTCCAAGAGAAGCTTTAAGTTTAATCTATGAATTAAAAAGAAAAATAAATGAATAAAAGAGGTTCAAATCGAACCTCTTTTTTATTCTATTCTTTCAATATTTTTAGAACCATATTTCATAGATATTAAATATGTTAGTATTGTAAATACTATGATTATGATAAATGATATTACATAAGCTAATACAAGGCCTAAATTTAAATATTTAAGCATGAATATTAATCCTACTAAAACTCCTGAAATAATAATCGCAAAAGCCATATTAATAAATACATTATGATTTCCTCTTAAAGCATTTATTTCATCATCCCATACTAATTTAGGATTTATAGTATCTAAATATACTCCTAGAATAGAAATGAATAATACCGCAATAAAGCTTAAAATAATGTATAATAATGTGTTAAGAACACCTAATTTAAATATTATCGCAAATACTAGAATATAGATGAATAAACCAATAAAACTTACAATAATACTTGATATTGTTTTAAGTAATATTTGTGTTTTATAGCTTAAAGGTATAACCTTCATATAGAAGAAGCTACTACCTTCTCTAGATATTGAACTAGATGCGATAGAATTAACAGCTGTAATTAGAATAGACAATATTATAACACCAATTATAAAGGCTAAGTGTATTGTGTAATTATTATTATGATATAAATCTAAAATCTTCTTTAAATTACCTGTTTTATCATATAAGAAGACAATTAATCCTATAAAGAAAGGCCATATAAAGTTTATAATAATACAGTTAGAGAAGAAGGCTGGAGTTTTAAATAATAATTTAAATTCCTTCTTTAAATAACTCATATTCTTATTTGATTTCTTATAAACTATTTCTTTAGTTTTATCTTTTCTATAATTAGATTGATTCAATCCTCTAAAATATAATAGCTTCGCAAGCAAGAAGAAGATTACTACTGATCCTACTGTGATTAATAAATAGAATAGTAGTGATAACATATTACCGCTCATACTATCAGTTATGAAATAAACATTAGGGAATATATATTTCATAACATCCATAAATTTAGAATTAACAAGATTTAAAGTAAAATCATCTAAGTTAAAATTAGCTAGTAATATAGCCATTACTAATATTCCTACTAAAGCTAATATTAATAATATATTACTAAATTTTGATACGATATCTTTGTTTGTTATTTTCTTTGTTAAAAACATAAATACCATACATAATATTGAACAATATACTAAAGGCAATACAGGCAGTGTTAAACATGCCAGTAGAATGATAAAAACGGCATAAATATCGAGTTTTCCACCTAAATAGAATCCTACTAAGGAAGAAACTATTAAAACGAGTTCTATGGCGTTTTCGCTTATTAAGGTGTTAAAGAATTTAGCACCTATAATCTCATGCTCCTTAAACGGCATAGGAAGTATTTTTTCTATGTCAGATGAGAAGTAGAAGACATTCAATATGACGTTAATACTAAATATAAAGGAGAAGATACATACCGCATATAATATGAAATTTGCTCCTTCAGTTAAATGATTGTTTTCTACTAGATTAATGGTCATACCATATGATATTATACCTATCATAAATGCTGTAGGTATAAAGATGATAAGCATAGTGACAATAGCCATTACCATATAGAAAACTTTAGATTTTTTCTTTTCAAAGGCAATCATCTCAAAGTTTTTAAGTAACACTTTTAATAACTTAATTGTTTTCATCGATTAAAGTAATATAAATCTCCTCTAATGTTTTATCTGGATATTTTTCTTTTAATTCATCAAGTGTTCCTTCATATATCTTTTTGCCTTTAAAAATGATAATTACCCTATCACATAGCTTTTCAGCTATTTCTAGAATATGTGTAGAGAAGAAGACGGTTTTTCCTTTAGAGGCATGCTCCTTCATCATTTCTTTTAATGTATAACTACTTTTTGGATCTAGACCTACAGTAGGTTCATCTAAAATCCAAGTTTCTGGTTCATGGATAAGTTGTGAGATAATCATTAGCTTTTGTCTCATACCATGAGAGTAACTTAACATTGGATTAGCTAATGCATCCATCATCTCAAATTCTTTTCCATAGCGCTCAATTCTTTCTTTTCTATCCTCTAAACTTACATCATAAATATCAGCAATAAAGTTTAGATAATCGATACCTTTTAAACGCAAAAAAGCATCTGGGCTATCAGAAATATAGCCTATAGATGCTTTTATTTTAAGTGGATCTTTTTCAATATCAAAATCATTAACTATAATACTACCACTAGTCTTTTTAATAATGCCGCTAATAAGCTTCATAGTCGTAGTTTTCCCACTACCATTAGGTCCAATAAAACCAACTATTTCGCCTTTTTTTACTTCGAATGATAAATCATCTACAGCTGTAAAATCATTGTATTTTTTAGTGACATTAGTAAATTTAATCATAGTATACTCCTTTATTGTTTGTAACTATTGATTACTTCAACTGGGTCTTTATTGTCATTATAAATCTTTAATAATTCTGTGAAATGTTTTTTGAATACTGCAATTACGTTTGGATCAAAGTGATTTACATCATTTACGATAGTAGTATATACCTTTTCTGCAGGCCAAGATGGTTTGTATGGTCTTGGACTCATTAAAGCATCAAATACATCACATATAGCAATAATTCTACCTAATAAATCAATTTCATTTCCACGTTTTTTCTTATATCCTTTTCCATCCCATCTTTCATGGTGATCTTGAATCATAACCTTAGCATAACGCATGATATCACCAGGACAGTCTTTAATTAGATCAGTTCCATAATCAACGTGCTTTTTAATTTCTTCATATTCTTGCTCTGTTAAACCTGAATTCTTTTCTAGAATAGCTTTATCAATATAAATCTTACCTACGTCGTGCATCATGGAAGCCACACTTATACGTTCAATTTTCTTTTCTGTAAAGCCCCAGAAAGGATCACTACATAGAACACGCATATATTCACTAACACGTTGTACGTGGTTAGCAGTATGCTTACTTGTTCTATCTGTTACAACGGCAAGAGTCTTAATCATTTCTCTTTGACTCTTTAAGAAGTCTTCATTTAATGTAATATTAATTAGTGATACACCGATGTTATTAGTTAAAATCTTAATAATTTCATCTAGTGTTTCATTCATTGTAAGTTTAGCATCAATTATAACAAAGTAGATTAACTTCATTTGTTTTGTTGTATTATCTTTTGTATAAATTGATATGATTGTATCTTGTTTTTCTCTTTCAAATGTATGAATAAATACATTCTTTTCTTTTTCTTTCTTGTATTTTTCCTTTTCAAGGATATTATCGAAAACAAGTTCACCGTTTTCGTTATATTCATTTTTTATTTCTGTTTCATAGAATAGAGGAAGATTAAGTTCCTTACTATTTGATTCACCAATGATTCTGTTTATATCATCACTAGCAACAGGAACTTTAACATCAAGTGTACATTGTGTTTTGATTGCTGGAATCATATCATATGTTCCATCATCCTTTTTATTTCCAAAGCACTTAAATACTCCATCTATACTCTTTCCAATATAAACATTTAGTGGATCTCCTTGATTCTCTAAGAAGTTGCTACAAACATCTCTACAAGTTGTTCTAATAGCATCATCTAAATCAGTTCTTTTTGTTGCCATGAATAAGTCAAGAGAAGACTTTATTAGTGAATTCATAACATCTGCTCTATCATCAATAGTCTTTGTTTGTTCAATATTAACCATTTGCATATTAGTTGTCTTATCAGAAAGCTTATTGAAGATTAATGAGAAGATAAGTAGAATTGCTACGTTAGGAACTAATATCTTAAGCAATAAGGCAAAGAATCTTAGATTAATTCCACCTTCTGGCCAAACTGGATAAGATTTAAATACAAATGCTGTGAATATTACAGCTAATATAAAACATATAATTGTACCAGTTTCAGAATAATAAGTAATCTTTTTATCGATGAATAATTGGGAAGCAAGTGGTGGTAATACGAAAATTAACATGAAGTCAAATTGCGTACACACACATACACCCATCATCGCAATCATTGCATACGTAATGATGATGTATGACATTGCTTTTTTAGTTATTCTAAATATTATTGTAATGGCACCCATTAAGAATAATGGCGCACCTACGCTATATAAGGCAATTGCTACATCTTTATGACTTGCAACCTTATATTGATATTCTAAAATTTGACCTTTTCCTGGGAAGTCAATTAATAGTGCTAATAAAAACATGAATATAGCACATATCATTGCACTGAAACCAAGAATCTTATAAGGAGTAAAGTCACTATTTTTTACCCTCTTCATAATCATCACCTCAAACTACACAATGATTGGTTTTAAAAATTCCTTTCTAAATACATTAGAATGGTATTTTAACGAATATATTTGACTTGCTCTAAGCTCAAAGTCTAATACTTCATTAATTCCTTCTTTAACCTTACTAATTAGGTTAATGTCTTTTTTTATTGTACTTAAATAATCTCTACCTACACTATTCATACCTAAAACTCTAATGTATGAAGGATATCTAGGGAAGTCAAGCTTTAAATCAAGTAAAGTCTTAACTAGATATCTACTAATTCTTGATTCAGTATATCTTTTTGAGATTAAACTTCTTACTAAATCTTGATAAGTAGGTTGATTTGGATCTAGAGCATTTTCTAAACCTTCATCAATGATAGGACTATTTAAAGTAATTTTGTATCTTAATAAATCGTAATAATTGTTCATATGGTTGAAACCGTAATTACGATAATATTCCATAATTTCTTCTGGAACCATATCAATTGATGGTCCAAACATTCTTATAGAAGTAGCACTTGCATATTTTGACTCTCTTTTAACTGTATGTGGAATGATTAAGCTCTTTAAATCTTTTAGAGCTTTTAAGTAACATACATTCATTCTGTCACAAGATTCAAGTGTTGGAATACCTAATGATTCAAGTGCCATACCGCTTGCTTTAGGATATGAGAAGCCTTGAGCCATAAATTCATGTAATAGTTCTGAATAACTTTTCTTTTCAGTTAAGCCAACAACCTTGTTTAGATATTTTATATCATCTGATTCACTACCAAAATAAATGTCAGTACAATGTAATTCATTTAAAATGGATACTGCAGCAGCAGCAAATATATCAGCACTTTGAATAGCATAAACAGTAGGAAGTTCAACAACTAGGTCAACTCCATACTTTAAGACTAAAGAAGTTTTAATAAATTTGTCCATAGGAGAAACACCACCACGCATAGAGTAGTTTCCACCCATAACAACGATTAAAACATCAGCGTCTTTCTTTGCTTGTTCAATATGATATAAATGTCCATTATGTAGCGGATTGTATTCCGCAACTATTCCAACGATTTTCATAACTATCACCAATATTATTATAACATAAATGTTATTATTCTAACAATAACGATATTTTACTAATTATAAAGTAATTAAATATATTGACATTCGTTGAATAAAAAAGTATAATTTAATAGGCTGAGGTGATTATAATGAAGTGGACTCTAGGCCAATTAGCCAAAATGAACAAACCAATTGAGGTTAATTATGAATTAGATCTTAGCAATAGTTTAGATAAAATGCCTGATGTAAAAGCCATAAGCATGGTGAAAATTATGGGTAATGGATATGAACTAGGCTTTGATGAATACGTATTTTCACTTGATGTAAAATGCGAACTTATAATGACTTGTGCAATTAGTTTGGAAGATGTAAAATATCCACTTGAATTTCACACAGATGAAATCTTTAAAACAGAAAATAATGATGGTGATGATGTTAATTTAGTCACAAACGTAGTAGATCTAGATGAAGTAATCCTATCAAATATTATTATGCGCATCCCTATGAAAGTTGTAAAAGATGGTATGACATTCGATAGCGATGATGAAAAAGAAGAATATATAAACCCAGCGTTTGCAGATCTAAAGAAATATTTGTAGGAGGTGTTTTTAGATGGCAGTACCTTTCAGACGTACTTCAAAGACAAAGAAACGTATGAGAAGATCTCACTATAACATTACTGCACCAGGTATGGTAACATGTCCAAAATGTGGAGAAATGATTTTAGCTCATCGTGTATGTCCAAATTGTGGAAACTATAACGGTAAACAAGTTGTAGAAAAAAAGGAAGAAAAGTAATTCAGAAATAGATGCATCGGGCATCTATTTTCTATATATGGAGGTATTATGGAACATAAGACAGTTTTACTTAATGAAGCAATTGAATATTTAAACATAAAAGAAGATGGAATATATGTCGATTGCACATTAGGTGGTGCTGGGCATAGTTCCCTAATCCTATCTAAATTAAATAAAGGTCATTTATACTGTTTTGATCAAGATGATTTTGCAATCAACATTGCTAAAGAAAGGCTAGATAAGATTTCTAATAATTATACAATCATAAAATCAAACTTTGTTAATATCAAAGAAGAATTAGAAAAACTAGGTGTAACAAAGGTTGATGGAGTGCTTTATGATTTAGGTGTTTCATCATTCCAATTTGATGATGTATCTAGGGGATTTAGCTATAATGGTGATGCAAGATTAGATATGAGAATGAATAAAGATAATAAGCTATCGGCATATGAAGTAGTAAACGAATATTCATATAACGATTTAGTTAGAATATTTTATATGTATGGAGAAGATCCATTCTCTAAACAAATAGCTAAAAAAATAGTAGAAAATAGACCTATAGAAACAACATTAGAACTAGTAGAAGTAATAAAAAAAGCATTACCTCAAAAGGTTTTAAATTCTAAAGGACATCCTGCAAAACGCATATTTCAAGCATTAAGAATAGAAGTTAATGATGAATTAAAGGTATTTGAAAAATCTCTTAAAGACGCCATTAACTTACTTAATAAGGATGGAAGAATAGTAGTAATTACCTTCCATTCATTAGAAGATAGAATTTGTAAAACAATATTTAAGGAAGAATCAACAATAAACATTCCAAAGAATGTTCCTATCATAAATACAGAAAAACCAAACTTAGAATTAATTACTAAACATCCAATAACTCCAAGTGATGCTGAACTATTAGAAAATAATAGAGCACATAGTGCTAAAATGAGAGTAGTGAAGAAAAATGGATAAGACAATAATTGATAATTATTTTAATTTTGATTATAAAGCAAAAGATATAGATTTCTTTATTAAAAATCATATCAATGAAGATGTTAGTAATTTAAGAAAATATGTTTATGGTAGTTATTTATATTTTAGAATCTATTTTAAAATATCTTTAAAAAAGCTAAAAACGAATAAAGAAAAATTAGATTTTGTAGAGAACAATCTAGACTTATTTTGTGATTGGTGGAGTACTGATATGATTGGTCAATTTCTAAATAAAAAGCTAGATTTTGATGATCATTTTAGACGTGCTAAAAGATATATTAAAATACCTAATACATTTACAAAAAGATTTGCATATGTATTATTTATTAATAATTTAGCAAGTGATAAAAATCACTTAAATGATATATTATCACTAATAAAAGATAGTGATGAATATTACGTAGAAATGGCTATAGCATGGCTTTTATGCGAACTTTGTGTATATCATGAAAAAGAAGTTTCTAAGTATATTAAAGAAGCTAAAATCAATAATGATATTAAAAGAATGGCTATTAATAAAATTAGAGATTCTTTTAGAATTAGTGATAAAGTTAAAGAAGATTTAAAGGAGTATAGAAAGGGATTATAATATGAGTATTTTAAGTGCAACAAATATAACATATTCAATTGGTGATAGAACTATCCTAAAAGATGCGACTTTTAGACTTCTTAAAGGAGAACACATTGGTTTAGTTGGAGCAAATGGTGAAGGTAAATCAACATTCATTAATCTATTACTTGGACATTTAACAGTAGACTCTGGTACTATTGAATGGGCTAAACATACTAAGGTAGGTTATTTGGATCAATTTACTAAACTAGAAAAAGGTAAAACAATTAAAGATATATTAAAAACAGCTTTTGATGATTTCTATAAGATGGAAGAAGAAATCAATAATGGTTATATGAAGATGGCTGAAATCACTGATGAAAATGAAATGAATGCCTTACTTGAAGAAATTGGTGAAATGCAAGCAATCTTAGATAATAGTGGTTTCTATCTAATAGATAGTAAGATAGAAGAAACAGCAAGAGGTTTAGGTTTATTTGAGATAGGACTTGATAAGGATGTATCTGAATTATCAGGTGGTCAAAGAGCAAAAGTTCTTTTAACAAAACTCCTATTAGAAAACCCTCAAATATTAATTCTAGATGAGCCTACTAACTTCTTAGATGTTAATCATATAAGCTGGTTAAGAAACTATCTATTAAATTTTGAAAATGCCTTTATCTTAGTTAGTCATGATACTGAATTTATGAATGCTGTAACAAATGTTATTTATGCAATGGATAACACAAAGCTAACTAGATATACAGGTAACTATGAATCATTTATAGAAGCATTTATGATGAAGAAAAAACAAGTAGAAGATGCTTATAATGCTCAACAAAAAGAGATAGCTAAAATGGAAGATTTTATCGCAAGAAATAAAGCAAGAGTAGCTACTCGTGGTATGGCAAATTCTAGACAAAAACAATTAGATAAAATGGTTCTAATTGATAAAGGTGTAGAACATAAAAAAGCTAACTTTATATTCAAATTTAGTAGACCTACAGGTACTCTAGCATTTGAAACTAAAGACTTAGTAATAGGTTATAATATGGCACTTACAAAGCCTATCAATCTAGCAATAAAGAAGGGCCAAAAGATTGCAATTGTTGGTATTAATGGTGTTGGTAAATCAACACTAGTTAAGACTTTAATTGGTGTAATTAAACCATTTAGTGGTAGTGCTATAATGAGTCCTACAGTTGATTTAGGATACTTTGAACAAGAAGTGAAAAGTGACTTAATTACGCCATTTAACTATATCTTAGATGAATTTAGAACAATGAATAATGGAGAGATTTTTGCGGCTCTATCTAATAGTGGTATTAAACGTGATTTAGTTGATAATCCTATGATGACTTTATCAGGTGGTGAACAAGCAAAAGTTAGAATGTGTAAGCTAACAATTAAAGAAACAAATGTGCTTGTACTTGACGAACCTACTAACCATTTAGATGTTGCCAGTAAAGAATCACTTCACGATGCAATCAAGAATTATCCAGGCAATATTATTCTTGTTTGCCATGAACCAGAATTCTATAAAGACTTAGTCGATGAAGTTATAAATGTAGAAGATTTTAGATTATAAGATAACAAGTATTTTGTTATCTTTTTTATTTATGTTATAATTGTAATAGATTGTAAAAAGAGGTGTTATTATGGAGAACAAGAAAACATCTAATGTAATTGGAAAAATAATTGGGTTTTTATTTGTTGTTCTTTTATGTGTAGGTATTTTTTTTGGAGTAAAATATTTATTAAATATAATTAAAAACAACATGAAAATAAAAGGTGTTTATTACTATGATGGCACTATTTATGAAGAATCAGATGATTTCAAAGATAATTATGGATATTTATATTTAGAAAACAAAAATGAGAATCAAGGAAAGTTATATGAAAACTTATATCACACAGCAATCGATTTCTTACATAAGAAAAGAGATTTAGAAGAATATAACGATCAAAACTTATCTCTTTTTGGTTTAAATAAAATGTCTAAATACAAAGTAACACTTGACCAAGCACTTCAAACATATGAAATATTTGAACGTGATAATCCAGAATTTTACTGGCTAACAAATATTTATACAGATGAAACTAATACACAAATATCATTTTCAATTGATATGGATTACGTAAAATATGAAGACAGATTAAATTATGACAATATAATTAATTCAAAACTAAATGAAATTGATTTATTAATGTCAACTACATTAACTGAGTTTCAAAAAGTTTATACATTATTTCATTACATAGATGACAATATGGAATATAACTATGATGATTTGGATACATGTTTTGATCATAATATTATAGGATTCTTTGT
>JAEEGL015757315.1_pt1 | contig 13497 bp, 11 predicted proteins | sample 9134231 | NCBI WGS metagenome assembly JAEEGL01 (sample SAMN16246548, study PRJNA631951) | gut metagenome | biome: gut microbiome; feature: rumen; material: fiber-attached | host: Bos | place: Iran: Karaj | collected 2018-10
AACACAAATTACAAGTAATAGGTTTTCTATTGTTATTAAACAAATAGCATCTAGTGGAACAGGATTTTATTTCCCATTAGAATCAAGAGTAAGAAATTCTGTATTTGAAAATGTTTCAGCAACAGCAGGTACAAGTTATATTTCATTTGATGGATTAGAATATGCAGATATCACAGCGCTTTCAATTAGTAATATGGATATGGCTACTGCTGACGTATGTATTAAAGCATTTACACAAAATGGTGAATTAGAAGTAAAACCAGAACCAGAACCAGAGCCAGGCCCAAGTCAAAATCCAGATAATGATCGACCTTTAGAAGACGACGAAATGGGCGGAAATAATAATCAAAATCAAAACGACAATATATTTGAAGAAGAAACATTAGGACCAAATAATGACAATAATGACAATAATACACATGAACAAACACAAGAACCAATTGATTTTAAAACATATACTATAAAGAATAATGATATTTATGGTATTCCATTGGGAATGAATATAAATCAATTTAAATCAAATATTGATTTAAAAGGAAAACAAGTAAAATTCTTTAATAATAATGAAGAAATAACAGATTTAAATACAAGAGTTGGAACAGGAATGATAATGAAAGTTGATAGTATAAGTTATACATTTATTTTAACAGGAGATGTTAATGGAGATGGAAAACTTTCTTTAGTCGATGTTTCAAAAATGTTAGTTCATTATAATGAGTTTGATGGAATGGAGCTAAAAGGCGCATTCTATAAGGCTGGAGACATGAATGGTGATGGTACAATTACATTAACAGACTTGTCTAAAATAGTAGTTGAATATAATAAAATTCCATAATGAATTGTTAAGTTTATGTTAAATTTTGGTACAAAATGTTACAAAAGTTATGGAAATGTAACCAAAAAAACACATGAAACACTTGATTTTTTGGTAAAAACGTTGTATACTTTAATAGAGCATAAGATTTTATAAGGAGATTTTATCTATGAAAAAGAAAAGTTTAATTATTGCGCTTTTAACCGTAGTAGTTATTCTATTGCTTGTAGGAGAAGCATTCGCATATAGTTTTACACCAACATTAACTCCAAGTAGCACAGTAGTTCCAGAATCAACAGAATTTACTGTAACTATAAAGATAAGCAATATTGACGCAGGACAAAATGGTATTAATAGTGTTAGTGGACATTTAACATTTGACACTAAAGTATTTGATGGTATTACAGAATCTAGTATTGATGGTTTAAATGATTGGAAAGTAAGTTATAAAGCTGATAGCGGAAAAATTACTGCTATTAAAAATGCATTTGTAACTAGTGAAGAAGAAGTATTCCAAATTACATTTAGAACAAAAGCAAGTACATCAGGACAAAAAGGTACTATTTCTTTCAAAAACATTTTAGCTAGTAACTCAGAAACTGAAATATCAGCTATAGATGTTTCTACAACAGTAAGTATTAACAATAATCCACAAGGAAATGTTGTTAATAATACAACACCAACAAATATTGTAATTAAACCAACAAACAATACTACAAATACACAACCAACAAATGTTCAACCATTACCAGTTAATACAAATACTAATAAAGCAAATGTAGCAAACATTAATACTAATACAAATCCTCCAGCAAATACAAACACAGCTAAAGGTGAAGCACCATATACTGGAGCAGAAGATGTAGTTGTTAGAGTTATATTTGTTGTCCTAGTTATAGCTGCAATAAGTTATTTCAAATATCAAAGTTTGAATGATGACAAATAATACCAAAGAATAAATAATTAAACTTAAGAAAAATATATAAGCCCTTCGTATTTTACGAAGGGCTTTTGATGTAAACTTTTAAAAATGCTTCAATAAAACTTCTTTCAAAAATAATAAAAAAGACAAAGGCGGGAAGCCATTATGGTAGACCCGCCAGTTTTTTTATTATTTTTTCAAAAAGTTTATTTACGCATTTTAGTAATATTACTTGCAATCAAAAATCATTTATTATAAAATACTTAAGCGAAATATGTTATGTATGTTTAATTTTGAGAAAGGAGGAAGAAAAGTGAAACTTTTAGTAACGGAAAAACCATCAGTTGCAGTTGAATTTGCTAAAGCATTAAAGTTAAATGATAACATTATTAATAGTAGTAAATCAAAAGGTTTTATTGAAGATAATGGTTGGATTATAACTTGGTGTTATGGCCATTTAGTTACTATGAGTTATCCAGAAAAGTATGATGAAAAACTTAAGAAATGGGATCTTACAACTCTTCCTTTTTTACCAAAAGAGTATAAATATGAAGTAATTGAAAATGGACTTCAAACAAGACAATTTAATATTATTAAAGGATTAATGCAACGCCAAGATGTGGAAGCAATTTATAATGCAGGAGACTCTGGACGTGAAGGAGAATACATTCAGCGCTTAGTTATGCAAATGGCAAATCCTAATCCAAATGCGGATTTAAAACGCGTGTGGATTGATTCTCAAACAGTAGAAGAGGTATTAAGAGGAATACGAGAAGCTAAACCTATGAGTGAATATGATAGTTTATCAGATTCAGCTTATTTAAGGGCAAAAGAAGATTATTTAATTGGAATTAATTTTTCAAGACTGCTTTCTATTATATATGGAAGAAGATTAGCAAAAGATTTAAACGAAGAAAGAGTATCTATTGCAGTTGGTCGTGTTATGACATGTGTGTTAGGAATGATTGTAAGTCGCGAAAGAGAAATAAGAAATTTTGTTAAAACAAAGTATTATAAATTAAATGGTATTTTTGGAAGTGAAAATAGTAGTTTTAAAGCAGAATGGAAAGTGCAAGAAAAATCAAAAGTATTTGAAAGTCCAAAACTATATAACGAATCAGGTTTTAAAAAAGAGCAAGACGCAAAAGGTTTTATTTTAGATCTTAAAGATAAACAAGCAATTATTCAAGAAGTAAAAAAATCAAAACAAAAGGAAAATGCACCACTTCTTTTCAATTTAGCAGAAATTCAAAATGAATGTACTAGAAATTTTAAGATAAAACCAGATGAAACATTAGAGATAATTCAAGATTTATATGAGAAAAAACTTGTTACATATCCTAGAACTGATGCTAGAGTATTATCTACAGCTATAGCAAAAGAAATTAGCAAAAATTTAAATGGTATTTATAAAGGCTTTAAGGATGAAGAATGCCATAGCTATATTCAAAAAATGATAGATGAAAAATATAGTACCAAATTAGAAAAAACTAAATATGTAAATGATAGTAAAATTACAGACCACTATGCCATAATCCCTACGGGACAAGGGTATGAGAACTATGACAAGTTAAAAGATTTGAGTAAAAATGTTTATAAACTAATAGTGAAAAGGTTTTTGGCGATATTTTATCCACCTGCAGAATATAATAAAGTACAAGTCTCAATTCTAGTAGATGGTACGGAAGAGTTCTTTGCAAGTGGAAGAGTACTTCTAAATGCAGGTTATCAAGAAATACTAAAAAAACAAAATAAAGAATTAAAAAGCACTAAAGATTCCACAGAAAGTGAAGATGGTGAGGAAAAAGAAGAACAACAAGAAGATTTAGAAATACTTAAAAATTTAAAAAAGGGCCAGGATATAAATGTATTAAATTATGAGATAAAAGAAGCAGAAACAACACCTCCAACAAGATATAATAGTGGTAGTATTATCTTAGCTATGGAAAATGCTGGAAAACTAATTGAAGATGAGGAATTAAGAGAACAAATAAAAGGCGCAGGCATTGGAACAAGTGCAACTCGTGGAGAAATAATTAAAAAGCTTGAACGTATAGGATATATGCAAATAAATAATAAAACTCAGATTATTACTCCTACAGATAAAGGGGAAAAAATATATGATGTTGTTACTAAAACAATTCCAGATATGCTAAACCCAGAACTTACGGCTAGTTGGGAAAAGGGCCTTGATATGGTGGCAAAGCAAGATATAGAGCCAAATGTATTTATGCAAAAGCTTGAAAAATATATAAAATCTAAGTTTGACAAATTAGTTTTTAGATAAAAAATTTGTAAAAAGTCTATGAAATTGTCTAAAAGTGTGGTATAATATTCCATGTTAGTCAATAACATTTACAAAAGAGAGTTGGTATTATGAACGAAGTAAAAAATAACAAGAAAAATAATAAGAAAAAAAGTAAGCTAAAATCATTTGATGAAAATGCTGGAATGCACTTAAATAAGGTCAAAATAATCATGTTAATTTTGATTGTATTAGTTGCGGTTTTTTTATGTACAGTTCGTTTTATACCAATTTTTAATATCAAAACTATTGAAATAAGGGGAAATGAAATTGTTAGTAAAGACTCTATTATTGACTTATGTGGTATTGATATTAACTCTAATCTTTATGGAATAAACAAAAACCACTCTATAAATTTAATCAAATCAAATGCGTATATAGAAAACGTATCAATCAGTCGAAAGCTTCCATCTACAGTTATAATTGAGGTAGAGGAAAGGAAGCCTTTATTTGTCATCCAATTTGAAGCGAATTTTTATTATATAGATATGCATGGAAATATATTAGACGTTAAAGATCACGTACAAAATTTACCTGTTGTAGAAGGTTTTACTACTGATTTAAGTAAAGTAAAAGCAGGTGAAAAATTATCACAAGATGATTCTTTAAATTTAAATCTTATATATAGAATTTTAGAAATAGCTAAAATGAAGCAAATAGATACACAGATTTCAGAGATTGATGTATCAAATATTAATGATTGCAAAATCGTTCTTGCTAGTGAAAGTAAACAAGCTTTTATTGGTGATTGTTCAGAACTAGATATAAGAATGGATTATTTAAAAGCAATATTGGCTCAAGAAGCTGGTAATTCTGGATCAATATTTGTAAATATGGATTTAAATAAAGGTAAAGTATATTTCCGTGAAGAAGAAATAGTTATTAAATCATTTAATGTTGAAAATAATCAAGAAGAAATAAATCAAGAACAAGAAGACTTAAATCAAGAGGAAGCATCTCAAGAAGAAGTTACTCAAGAAGAATAAATTAATAAGATTATAATTTAGAAAAGGGTATTATTATGAACAAAAAACAAGTTTCAATTGCACTTGCTATTATTTGTTTTTTGCTAAGTATGGGTATAGCCATGCAAGTAAAATCAGTTACAAATGCTGGAACAGTAGTAGCAAGAACACAAGCAGAAAATGCATTAAGAGATAGTGTTTTAAAATGGAAAGAAAACTATGATCAAGCAGTTAAAAAACTATCTTATAAAGAAGCAGAACTAGAAAAAATAAGAGCTCAAGCAGTAAATAATGATGATAGTTCTAAAGAACTAAATAAAACTTTAGAAGATAATAATAAGATATTAGGATTAACAGAATTAAATGGCAAAGGTGTTATTATTCAAGCTAAAGATGCTGATAGTTCAAAGGTAAAAGGATTTTCATCACAATATATAGTTCATGATGGAGATTTAGTTAATTTAGTAAATGCTCTTCGTAATGCAGGAGCAGAAGCTATATCTATTAATGGTGAAAGAATAATAAATACAACAGCAATTACATGCTCTGGAAATATCGTTTTAATTAATGGTGAAAAAGTTGGTTCTCCATTTATAATTAATGCAATAGGTAATCCTGAAAGCTTATATGGTTCTATGATTATCCCAGATGGTTATTATGATCGAATGAAAAAAGAAGGTGTAGACATGAAGATAGATAAGGCAAGTAATGTTTCAGTTCCAAAATATGATGGAACATATAAATTTAAATATGCTACACCAGTAGAGTAAATTTATTGATGGGAGATAATAAAATTGAAAAAGGGAAAAATTACAGTAATAATTGCAATGGGTTTAGTTGCTTTAATATTAACTTTAACAATTTTTATGCAGTTCAAAACAGTTAGTTTGACTGATATAACAGCAATAGAAACAATGAGAGAAACAGAATTGAGAGAAGAATTAGCTGGTTGGAAAACAAAATATGAAGAGACAGAAACAAAGTTAAGTGAAATAGAAGATAAAATAAACACATATAAAACAGAAATGCAAGATGCAACAAAAGCTGAAGAGCTTATTAATAAAGAATTTAGCGATACACAAGAATATTTAGGTTATACAGATTTAGAAGGTCAAGGTATTATCATTACTTTAAAAAACACACCTGAAAAACAAGTTGTTAGCGAGAATATTTTAACTTTAGTTAATGAGCTTCGTTTAGCAGGAGCAGAAGCTATTTCTGTAAATGATGAACGTATAGTTAGTACTTCAGAAATAATTGATGTAGATACACGTTTTATTATAATTAATGGCCAAAGATTAGTAGAACCATTTATAATAAAAGCTATTGGTGATAAAAAATATCTAGAGAGTTCTATCACTATAAAAGGTGGTTATATAGATACAATGAAAGCCAATGATATAGATGTTTCTTATGATACATCAGATAAAGTCTTAATTCAAAAATATGATAAAAAAATATCTTTAAATTATGCTAAATAGTGGAGGTAAAAAATGGTATATATAGCAATAATTATAGGTTGCGTAATTGGCGCAATAGCTGGTGCAAATATCCCAGTAATCCCTTATACATATTCTAGTTACTTAGCAATAGCAATTATAGCTGCATTAGATACAGTATTAGGTGGTATAAGTTCATATTTACAAAAGAAATTCGATATGAAAATATTTTTATCTGGATTCTTTATCAATGCTATTTTAGCAATTCTATTAACATATTTAGGAAATCGTTTAAATGTAGACATTTATTTAGCAGCAATTATAGTATTTGTATATAGAATGTTTACAAACTTAGCAATTATTAGAAGATTTTATGTAGAAAAATGGTCAAATAAAATTGAAAAGAAAGAACCTAAAAAAGCATCAAAATAGTTAATAATTTGAATGTTATTTAATTATGTAAATCTTTGAAAAATAGGCAAATAGAAGGCTATCGAAAATATTACAATTATTTTACAAAAATGTTTCAAAAAAACTTGACTTTTGGAAAAAAATGTAATATTCTTAAGCAAACAATAAACGAATGTACAAGACAATAATTTTATGGAGGAGATTACTTTGGCAGTAGGTGATATAATTGTTGGTATCGATATTGGTACATCTAAGGTTAGTACAGTCGTTGGTGAAGTTAATAATTTCAATCAAATTGAAATTATTTGTAGTACAAGTAGTAAATGCGAAGGTTATGTAAAAGGCAAAATTATTGATGAAAATGCTATAAGTCAAAGTATTCAAAAAACTATCGCAGAAGCAGAAGAAATCTCAAATTTTAAAATCAATTCTGCTTATACTACAATACCAGGACAACATGTAACAATAGTACAAAACAGTATCGTAAAAGATGCAAAAGATAAATTAGCCGGTATTTCACTTGCCGATGTTGCAACAAGTATAAAGCAAGTAAGAGACATCGAAGTACCTGACGACAAAGTTTTAATTGATATTGTACCTGACAAGTTCATCTTAGAAGACGGAAATCTTGTAGAAGATCCTGTTGGAAAATTTAGTAGTAATTTTACACTTACTGCACAAATTATTTTGGCAGATAAAGAATATGTTAAAAAAATAGTTAATATATTCAAAAGAGCTGGAATAGAAATAGATGGATTAGTTCCAATTACACTTGCAGAACGTAATTTAATTCTTGATTCAAATGAATTAAATGATAATGTAATGCTACTAGATATAGGAGCTGGAAATACTGAAATTGGAGTATTTAATGGTGCAACATTTATTTATACTAATACAATTAATTTAGGTGGCGATAATATTACTAATGATATAGCTTATGTGCTTAATATTAGTAAAGAAGAGGCTGATAAATTAAAAAGACAATATGGATTAGCATTAAAATCTTATATTGATAATAATAACAATATAGTTTTGAATACATGCAAAGATCCAGATGGTCGAAATAAAACAATAAAGAGTTCTGATTTAGTTGAAATAATTGCAGCAAGAATTGATGAAATTTTTTCACTAATTAATAAAGATATTACAAATCACAATGTTAAACCAAATATTAATAATGTTATTTTAACAGGTGAAGGTATTGTAAATATTAATAAATCAGATATCGCAGGAAAAATTGTATTAAATATCCCAGTTAAGATTAGTACAGGAAGATTAGTTAGTACAATTAAATCACAACATAGAACAAGCTATGCACTTATAAGATATGTTGCAGCAAGACCATATGCTAAGACAGTTGGAAGTAGTATAGATACACGAATTGAAAGAAGTTTCTTTAAAGATTTATTAGAAAAAATAAGAGATTTCTTTTATACATAAAATTAATTAGTTCTTAATTTTTAAAAATATATAGATAGGTGTTAGAGGGAGGATATACCTTATGATAATGGATAACGAAGATTCTAATATAAACATAATGATGGATGGCACAGCAACTATCAAAGTTATTGGTGTTGGCGGTGCAGGTAACAACGCAGTAAATAGAATGGTAGAAGCCGGAATTAAAAATGTTGAATTTGTTGCTATTAACACAGATAGACAATCACTTGGATTATCAAAAGCAAGTACAAAAATTCAAATAGGCGAAAAATCTACTCGTGGTTTAGGCGCTGGTGCAAACCCTACAATTGGACAACAAGCAGCAGAAGAAAGCAAAGCAGAAATTGCAGAAGCTATCAAAGGTGCTGATATGGTATTTGTAACTGCTGGTATGGGTGGTGGAACAGGTACAGGTGCTGCTCCATTAGTTGCACAAACAGCTAAAGAAATGGGTATATTAACAATTGGTGTTGTAACAAAACCTTTTACTTTTGAAGGCAAAAAACGTTTAGCACAAGCTGAATTAGGTATTGCAAACTTAAAAGGTAAAGTTGATACATTAGTTGTGATTCCAAATGATAAATTATTGCAAGTGATTGATAGAAAAACATCTATAGTAGATGCTTTTAGAATGGCTGATGACGTATTACGTCAAGGTGTTCAAGGTATATCAGATTTAATTGCAGTACCAGGTATTATTAACTTAGATTTTGCTGATGTTAAAACAATTATGCTAAATCAAGGTATGGCTCATATGGGTATTGGTAAAGCAAGTGGCGAAAATAGAGCTGAAGAAGCTGCAAAACAAGCAATTCAATCTCCATTATTAGAAACATCAATTGAAGGCGCAAGAGGCGTTATTATCAATATTACAGGTGGCAGTGATGTTGGATTACACGAAGCAAATACTGCAGCTGAATTAGTACAACGTAGTGCTGATCCAGAAGCAAATATTATCTTTGGTACAGTTGTAGATGACAGTATGGGTGATGAAATCCAAATTACAGTTATTGCTACAGGATTTGAAAAAGAAGAAGATCGTAAAGTTGGATATGATAGTGTTGTAAGTGATGTATGGAGAAGAGGTCGTCAAAATACAGCTCCTGTTAATAACACTCCAACAAATTCATCAAGCGATGATTCATCAAATTTAGATATTCCAGCATTTTTACGTAGAAATAAAGGATTAAATAAATAATTTAAAATAATAAAAACTTGAATTAAAAATTCAAGTTTTTTTATTGTTAAAATGTTATCTAAAATTAATAAAAAAAGGCACGTTTTTACGTGCCTTTTTATTGACTTTTTTTGGGTTTATTTATATGATATATGAGTAAGATTTTATAAGGAGAAATGGACCATTGACATACGATACAAATGATGAAAAAAATAATGAATTAAATTCTAATAATTTAGGTGAAAATCCTACTAATAATGTTAATGACAATTTAAATAATGCAAATATTGATAATATTGTAATTGATGATAACTTATTAGAAGATGATCAAAATTATTTAGACCCACTTCAAAAAGCAGCAGAAATGTTAGATAATGAGAATTTAGTTGAGGTAGATTTACCTGAGCTTGATGAAAACGTGGTAACTGAAAACTTACCCGAAAAGGAAGATAATGCTATAACTGACCTTTCTGAAGAGCAAGTTCAGAAAACATTAGACGAAAGTAAAGCAAAAGAAGATGTTAGTAAAGCAGAAGAACAAGTTGTCGACTTTGTTCCAAAAGAAGAAAACTTTGTTAATAGCTTTGATGCAGCTATGACTCAATATACTCAACAGGCTCCATCAGTTCAAAGAAAAAGTAAAAAAATGCTTCAAATGATGGAAGAAGAGGGTTTAACTGAAGAAGAGTTTTATAAAAAATATTATGGTGAAGATAAACCAGAAAAGAAATCAGAAGAGGATATTGATCAATTTGATTTAGAGTATGTAAATTATGGTACAGATGACGGCGAAATTAGCTTATTAGAGCAAGAAGAGGCACGTTTAAAAAAGGAAAAATATGAAGACATAAAAGCTGCTCAAGAAAAAGCTAAAAAAGAAGCAGAAGATCGTAAAAAAGCAGAAGCTCGTCGTGAACAAGAAGAACAACGTAGATTAGAGCAAGAAGAACGTGAACGTATGAATAATGATATGGCAGACACTGGAGAATTTCCACCTGATATATCAGATGTTCAGTTAGAATATATTTATATTGGTATTTTATTAAATAATCCAAAAGCAATTAGTAGATTTTACTTCTTGTATGATGAATGCTTATTCTCAAATGAAGGCTTAGGTAACTTATATAAAATTATTTTGTTTCAAGATGGTGAAGAATTCGCACCACAAGTTGCAAAAGATAAATTTAAATTTCCTAAAGAAGATATTGGAACTTATGATTTTAAAATGCAAATTAAAAATGCAGTAGGTGAGCGTAATTTTAACATTGAGTTTATTTATACTAAACTTAAAAAATTATTCTTACTTAAAAAGTTCTATAAGGTAGCACCAACAAGCCATATTCAAAGTAAAATAGTAGAAGTTGTACACTATGAACGTTACGAAGAAATGACTATCGAAGAAGTTGAAAATGCTATCGAACAAATCGGAGTAACAAATAGATTAAGCCAAGTTATCTTAAATGAAAATGCAACAGAGTTTTTATTAGCAGGTGAAAGTACATTAACAGGTGGTTGTACTATTCCGTTCCCTATAATAAATACTGCATTTAAAGGTTTAAGAAGAGGTGAAACATTCGTATATGCGATGCCTTCTAACTACGGTAAATCAAGGTTTACAACTTATATTGCGACATATTTAGCATTAGTAGAAAAACGTAAAGTATTAATTATTTCAAACGAGATGAGTGAAGAAAAAATTAGACTTTGCTTTTATACAACAGTTATTAATAGTCCAGATATTCAAAAATTACATGGTCACAAATTACATAAAAAAGAAAATGAATTATTAGATTTACAATTTAAAGCAAATCCAGATGCGCAAGATGTTGAAGTTGATGAAGATGGATTCATTCTAAAAAGAGAGGGTGAATCACGTAAAGACTTTATTAAGCGTATAGCAAAAGCTTCTGATGAATTTACAGAAGTAATTCAAGTTATGGAATGGCTAAAAGAACAAGTAAAAATTAATAATTGCATTCATTTTTGTCATATTACAGATAATAATGATGATGAAGTTCGTAAAATAGTAATGAATTATTTTTATCATTACAATATTGAATATATGTTTTATGATACATTAAAAACAGATGCTGAGCATATTGGTGATAGTGATGCTTTAAAGAAAACAGCAACAATTCTATCAAATATAGCTCAAAAATACCATATGTTTATAGGTGGTTCAATGCAGTTATTAGAGAGTAGTACACTTCCTGTTAACTTAACAATTAATGAAATGAGCCATAGTAAAACAGTTAAAGAGGTATTGGATACACTAGCTTTATTTAAACAGATTAATCCTCATACATATAAAAAATATGAGTATTCAGAAATAGAAGTTAGTGATGATTATAGAGACATAGAAGCAACCAAGGATCCAGATGAACGTTTTTATTGCTGTGTTATTGATAAAAACCGTGCTGGCCCAAAACCAACTTTATTATTTAGATTAAATTTGGCTTATAATTATTGGGAAGAACTTGGATATGTTCGTTTAAAAGAAGAATTTTTAGAATATTAATTAATAATAATTTAGGAGTTAATTATGAAAAACCAAAAGGGTGTAACTTTAGTTGCATTGTCAATTACAATAATTTTATTTACAGTAGTTTTAACAGCAATAACCTTTTCATCAGTATCTAGTACACATGTGCGAAGATTAAGTAAAATGTATGAAGATGTTTTGCTATTACAAGGAAGGGTAAATGTCTATTATTTACAAAATAATGCACTTCCTATAGATACAAGAGCTGTTGAAACATTTAATACTTTTAAAACTAAAATACAAACAATTGTAAGTGATAGTAGTAATAAGTTGCTAAGAACTTTAAAAGTAAATCCAAATGATTGTACTGCAGCAGGCTATGGAGGATGGGATGCTGGCAATTATGCTATTATAAATATAAACTTATTAAAAGGACCAGCTTATGGTGGTGATTTTGAATTAAATAATCAAAGAACAAATGATTATTATGCAATTAATAAAAGATCACTTCAAGTGTATTATTGTAATGGTGTTGTAGCAAGCGAAGATGCAACTGATATAAGATATTCAATTCCTTTTGATAAATATACTTTTGTAAGTAATTAATAAGATTCTGAGGAGGAAATCCTAAATTGGATAAAAAGAATAGTAGTTTAAAAACAATAATTGTTATTATATTAGTTATTATTTTTCTATTTTTTGTAGCTTCACTTTCAGATGAGGATACAGACAACTCAAATAGTTCTAGTAAGACACCAATTTTTGATAGTAATACTTTTAGATTGTTATCAAGTCAAGAAAATAAAGATATAGTAGATGATTTAGTAAAATTTGCTCAATCTAAAGGTTATGATATAAGACCAGAATATGCTGGAACACTTGATATAATGTCAAAATTAAATAGTGGTGAAGAATATGATGCTGTTTGGTTATCAAATTCTATTTGGCTTTATATGTTAAATAATAATGTTACAACAAGTAGTTCAATATATACAAGCCCAGTTATATTTGGTATTACAAGATCTAAAGCACAAGAGCTAGGATTTGTTGGAAAAGACGTATATATGCAAGATATAGTATCTGCTATAAAAGATGGAAAATTAAAATTTAGTATGAATAATCCTACTACAACAAATAGTGGTGCTACAGCATATTTAGGAATGCTTCAAGTTTTAGCAGGCAATCCAGAAGTATTAAAACAAGAAAACTTAGAAGAAGAAAAATTAAAAAATGATTTAAAAGATTTATTTTCAGGTTTAGAGCGTTCTTCAGGTGATGATATTTTCTTACTTACCTCATTTATAAATGGCGATTATGAATCAGTAATTACTTATGAGTCAAGTATTATAGAACTTAATAATCGTTTAGTATCAGATGGAAAAGAAGCCTTATATGCTATTTATCCTGTTGATGGCGTATCATTAAATGATAATCCTTTTGCATTTATAGATACAAAAAATGAATATAAAAAACAAGTTTATGAAGATCTAAAAAATTATTTATTAAGTGATCAAGGGCAAAATGCAATGCAGGCTAAAGGCA
>JAEEGL012477903.1_pt1 | contig 13496 bp, 12 predicted proteins | sample 9134231 | NCBI WGS metagenome assembly JAEEGL01 (sample SAMN16246548, study PRJNA631951) | gut metagenome | biome: gut microbiome; feature: rumen; material: fiber-attached | host: Bos | place: Iran: Karaj | collected 2018-10
GCAGTCACAAAAAGGATTCCCGCGAAAATGCAGAAGACCGTAAACCCGCCCGGAAGGATGATCTTGATCGTATCAGACTTCCCGACCTCTTCCCCGTGGGCCAGCATGGCGGAATATGCTTTGTGGATCAGCAGCAGCCCGGCGCCCATAACCGGTGCGCCGATCAGCGGAAGGGCCAGTCCCCTGCGCCGCATCTTCCTGTTCCCGAGGCTCATACACGCGCCGGCCCCGCAAAGGATCACGCCGGCCATGACCACGCAGCAAGCGATCATCAGCAGGGTGATATCGCTGTTCTGGATCCATTGGGAGCGGAGGATGCGCCCCATACTGTTCGTGATCGTTCCATAACTGATGCCGGTGGTGAACAGGCTTGCGGACTCGTTGATCTTTTCGCTGATCCGTCCCGGATTGATTGGCGGAAAAAAAACAGCCATGACGGCGATCAACGCCGCGATCCGGAACAGCCATAGCGGCACCCGCTGGACCAGGGGCAGCGTCTCCGCCTGCTTTTTTCGCCGAACTGCTGCTTCCACGAATGTGTCACCTTCCTTGTCCTTTTCTGCCCGTAACGCTGGAGACAACCGCCGCACACGGACGGCAGCTGTCTTCAACGTTCCGGAGAAAGCCGGGGAGCGCCTGAACAGGGCGCTCCCCGTTGATGGATTATCAGATTACCAGCCGCTGACGGTAAATGTGATGGAAATCTTTGCGTCCGCTCCGGGTACGGTGTATCCGAATGGAGCGTCTCCGCGGTTGTATTCATCGATGATGATGATCCGCACATAATCTCCTTCTGCGTCCACGTCTGTATACTTCTGCGTCGCGGCGTCGCCGATTTTGGTCCGCACGTCGTCGATCTTCAGGTAACCGTCCTTTACCAGCTGAGACGGAATCTCCGTTGAAACAAACAGCATCCGTAAAGTTTCGTCAGAGCCGAAGCCCATCTCGCCGGTGGTCAGGGAAACCGTGTATTCACCGTCACCCTTGATCAGCACGTCTTCGAACGTTCCGCCGTAGTTTACCTTGTTGTTGTCAGCGTCCCATCCGGTCAGCTGGCCGAAACACTCGGGATTGTCCTGGGAATCACGGCCGTAGTTGGCTTCGTCCCAGGTATTGCGGAAGATGTAGCTGGCGGACTGCACGCCAATGTAGGCATTGAAGCCGTTCGCCTTCATCTCATCGATTTGTTCCTTGGTCAGCCCTGCCTCCGCGGGTACTGCGGCAGCTTCCTTCCCTTTAATCAGGTTGAACTCGACCGTCATCTTCGTAACACCCGTGAACAGATCCTTTTCAACAACCGTTGTGGAAGCGTTTTCCAGGTTGCCCGATGCGTTCCTCGCGTCATCGGGGATATCGGTCACCCACTCGTTGAAGATATTGGAACGGGTTTCATGCTTGTCATCGGAAGAAGTATATGGAATACCGTTCAGGATGTTATCGCCGTCATTCAGGGTGATCTTCGTGATCTCAATGATCCACCCGGGCAGCACATCTTCGCCGTTCTTGATGCCCAGTGCGGTAAAGGCCAGGCCTTCGCAGGGTTCCGCAAACTCAATGGAAGTTGTGTATGCTCCCTCGCCCGTCAGTGCGGCGGGCGTCACTTTCACGGTGTCAGAACTGGTGTATCCCCAGTTGCTGACAGACCAGTCCGCGTTGGCATACATGATGTACGCGGAGATCGGGCTGTAGTTGAAGTCCACTTCCATTTTGCTCACGGATGCAAACGCTTCTTTGTCCACAACGATTGCGGCAGCGTTCTCCAGGCTTCCGTCCAGGCTGCGGGCGTCGTCGGGGATATCGGTCACCCATTCGTTGTACAGATTGGACCGGGTGGTGATACCTTCATCAGAGGAGGTGTAGGGCTTCTTATCAGCCAGGAAGTCGATCTTTTCGCCGTTGATCCGGATCTCCTTCACGGTCAGGTACCAGCCGGGGAAGCTGACTTCACCATTCACAACGCCCAGGGCAGTGAAGGCAATGCCTTCCGCGGGCTCTGCGAATTCGATCGAAGTCGTGTAATCGCCTGCCCCGCGAATTTCAGGAGCAGTCACCTTCACGCCTTCAGCGTCCGTAATGCCCCAGTTGGATTTACTCCAGTCCGCATTGGCATACATGATATAGGCGTAATCGGTAGGACCATCAAACACGGAGAAGTCCACTTCCACGCTGCTGACGGAGGCGAATTTTTCCTTGTCCACAAACACGGGCGCCGCGTGCGCCTTGTCGCCGTTCCAGACACGGGCGTCATCCGGCAGGGCGCTGACCCATTCATTGTAGATATTGACACGTGTTTCCTTCTGGTCGTCCGAGGAGGTATATCCGACTTTTTCTTCCAGGAAATCAATCTTTTCGCCATTGATACGGATTTCGTTCACCCGCAGGTAATATCCGGGGAAATCGATCTCGCCGTTCTTCAGACCCAGAGCAGTAAATGCGATGCCCTGTGCAGGTTCCGCGAATTCAAGTCCGACGGTGTAGTCCCCCGGTCCGGTCACGGCAGCGGGTGTTACCTTCACCTTCTCATCCTCGGAATCGGCTGTTCCCCAGTTCTGAACAGACCAGTCGCTGTTGGCATACATAATGTATGCGTTGCTCTGCGCCGCGGTCAGTGCGCGCTCCGTTTTCAGCAGCTTGCCTTCCAGTTCTGCAACCTTAGCCTCCAGTTCAGCCTTTTTCGTTTCCAGCTCGGAGCCGGCTGTCTCCAGTTCCTTCACTTTGCCTTCAAACTCCGCTTTTGTGGTGTCAAGTTCAGTTTTTGCGGACTCCATGCCGGCGTTTGCGGTTTCCAGTTCGGCTTTCGTGCCTTCCAGATCGGCCTTAGCAGTCTCCAGTTCAGCTTTCACGCCTTCCAGATCCGCCTTCACGCCCTCCAGATCCTTCTGGCCGGCGCTGATCTTTGCTTCCAGATCCGCCTTCAGGGCGTCAGAATCCTTCTGCAGGTTTCCTTTCTGCACGCCGAAAACGCAGCTCACAACAATTGCTGCAACTGCGATCAGCGCCAGGATGATGGTTCCGTACTTCTTCATGGTTCTTCCTCCTCTTTTTATGTTTCATACATTGAAACCGTTTTTATCGCTTCCGCATCTCAGCGGGAGAGCTCACTTAGTGTGTCCCCTTCCAGCAGCATTCCTTCCACCGTAATCTGGCGCGGAATATGCTTCTCGGGCGTTTCGATGGCTTCTGTCAGCAGTTTGACTACTTCAGCCGCGATCTCTGGCGTATTCTGCCGGTATGTCATTAACCGGGGTTCCATCATCTGTGTCATCCGGATCCCGTCATACCCCACAAGGCTGACATCTTCCGGCACCCGGATCCCGCCCGCTTTCAATGCCCACAGTGCGCCCAGGCAGCTGTAGTCATCCTGGCAAAGGACACAGGTCGGTTTTTCCCGTCCCCTCATGAGGTCTTTCACAATCGCCGCGCATCCTTCCGGATCATGGAAGCTTCCCTCCCGTACCAATCCTTCCGGTACTCTTATTCCCAGTTCTGCACAGATCTTGTAGAATCCGGCCAGTCGTTCGCGGCTGACCGCGCCGGGTTGTCCGGTGATACAGGCGATCCGGCGGTGGCCGCGATTATAAACATGCCGTACGATCCGTTCCATGCTGGCCCGGTTATCACTGCTGACACAGTCGCACCCTTCATATACATGATCAATTACAACCGTGGGCATGTCGCTGCTCGCCAGCCGGATCACGTTGGCCGAATCAAAATCGGCCTGGATCGCCACGACTCCATCCAGGTTACGCCGGCGCGCATGGTCGTAATAGCTCTCATTCTTGCTGCTTTCCTGCCCGATCAGCGTCAGGTCGTATCCTTTTTTCCCTGCTTCTGTGCGAAGCGCGTCGATCAGGGAGCTGAAGTATTCGTGGTTCATCCGGTCTTCATACAGAATTCCGATCACGCTGGAGCGGCTGGTTTTGAGCGTACGCGCCGCCGCGTTGGGATAATACCCCATCTCTCTTGCTGTCTGGAGGATGAAAGCGGTGCGTTCCCTGTTTTCGTCTGTACGTCCGTTCAATGCACGGGACACCGTTGCAGCTGATACACCGCAAGCTTCCGCGATATCCTTGAGCCTGACCATCTTATCGCTCCTGTTCAATAAATTGCAACAAATGCAATCGTTTGCATTTGCATCATACTTCAACGTATTTATATTGTCAATAGTATTTTTGTATTATTTGTTTTATTTTTTATCCGGTTTTCACATGTCCGTACATAATGGAAAGAGATGGTTATTGTTTAAGGATAATTAAATTGCAATATTGCAAACCTTTGCGTTCGTTTATATAAAAAGAAAAGCCCCGTGTACGAATGTACGCAGGACTTTTGAAGATATGTATCCTCAGACGTTTTTATTCACTGTCATTCCGGAAGCTCCCGTAGTTTTTCGTATTCCTTCTCCATTCCCATTTTTACGATCAGGTCGCCGAGGGATTTATCATACTGCGCCCGGGAGATCGCTCCGTTCTCCAGGAACAGGTCCAGCAGCTTTTTCTGGTTTCGGAACAGTTCTTTTCTTTTTTCTTCCTTTCCCGCAGTTCCGTTCATCTTTTGTGTTCCTCCTCAGGAGTGATCCTGTGCAGTTCTCTTCAGCAGCGGATCAGAAAGCCGGTTCTTGAAGAATGTGATCAGCGGCCCCATAAACAGCGCCGTGATCACCGTTCCGATCCCGGGCAGGAATCCCAACGCAAACCCGATGCCCACACAGATCAGGTCGCTGATGATCCGGATCACGCGGAAAGGAAGGACTTTGCCGAAGAGCTTTGGGTTCCGGTCCGCGATATGCAGGGGAATCGCGTCGTAGGTGGAGACGCCCAAGTCCGCTGTGTAGTAAAATGCCGCGGCCAGGCAGCCGGCCACGATCCCGACCGCCAGAAACACAATTCGCAGCTGAAGCCCCGGATCGCCGAACCACCCCGCCAGCAGTTTCTCAGAATACTCTGCTGCATATCCGACCAGGAAAAGGTTAATGAACGTCGAGATCCCGATATAATGCCGGTCCAGGAAGAAATCGATTACCAGCAATACGGCGTTGATCAGCATATACAGCGTTCCGAATCCGATCGGGATTGCCTGGTTCACGCCGTTGCAAAAGCACTGGAAAGGATCCACGCCGAAAAACGCCCTCTTGAAAAAGCCAACGGCAATACCGGCACCGGCCATCCCGACCAATGCCATCCAGATCCGCCGGATATGGTTACGGTCTTTCATTTCCATATCTCCACACAGCCGTCAATCGCCCGAAAGGCGATTCTCTTGGAAAAAGGAATCCCGCAAACGCTTATTTAACAACGCTTGCGGGATGTATGCCCGGCAGGATTCGAACCTGTGACCTTCAGAGTCGGAGTCTGACACTCTATCCAGCTGAGCTACGGGCACTCAACGCAGGGTATAATATCACACAGGCTTCCGAAAGTCAAATAAAAACCGTGCACGCAGAGAGGATACCGGCTTCATTCATCCGTCTTTTCTCCCTTTGCCTGTTTTTCATGTGCGGGGATCTGTTCCTTTTCCTTTTTCACCGAATTCCTGTAAACGGTCCAGGCGTAATACAACGTACCCAATCCGCCCAGAGCAAGCGCGGCGATCACGATAACATACAGGAAGTCCGGCATCTCCTGGGCGCCTTCGCGGAAATTCTCGAAGATCCTGTATGCCAGGTAGATCACGTATCCCCCGATCAGCACCAGGAGCGTCGCGTGGACCTTATCGTTTCTCATAGGTTCTGTCTCCCCTGTTTCGTATTTTACAGGCCTTCCAGCAGGTCTGTCTTTCCGCCTGTTTCCGCTGCAAACGCCCGGATCATTTCTTTCCGAAGCAAATCTTTCTGCTCCGGAAGGAGTTTTTTATCCGCCATGATCCGCCGGATCATCATGGAAACCGGTTCCGCAAGTTTTTTATCCTTGTTCCGTTCGTTCCGGAATCCGAACCAGTTTCCCATGATCCTGTTGTTCCCGGCCAGAAAGATAACAAGGTATTCATGGCACAGCCGCTGGATGTACTCCTGCAGTTTTCTTTCAGGATTCTCAAACAGGGCGCAGCACCGGGCGATCTCCGGATCGTCGAAGAGCCGGGACCGCATCCGGTCTTTCTCCTGTTCCTTATGGCTGCCCGGATCCATGTAGATATCCAGCACGTAACATTTGATCACGGAAAAGCTGACCGCCTTCTTCTTTTCCGGCTCTTCCTCTCCGATAAAAATGAGTTCCCAGGCGATCTCCCGGCTGTCCGGGCATTCCTCCAGTCCTTTGCGCAGGATCTCCCTGCGTTTCGGATAGGACTGCTCCCCCAGCGCTTTGCGGATCCATGCTTCCGCCTTTCCGTCCGTCGCCTTCTCTGCCGGATCAGGCAGCTTTGCGCCGCAGTAAGGGCAGAATGTAAACCCGCTGTTTTCGACCGTTTTCCCGCATCCGGAACAGATCACATTCATTTTCGGACCTCTTTCACGCGTTGTCTTGTTCGTTCAGATTGTATACGGAATACCCGGTTTTGTCCATAGAAACAGCCCGGCCTGTGAGAGCCGGGCTGCAGCGTAGTTCTTTTGATCAGCTCTTTTTCCTCTTGGACACGACGTCGAAGATAACAGCGACCAGAAGCACGCTGCCCTTGACGACGTACTGCCAGGAGTCGGAGAATCCCAGGATGGACATGCCCATGTTCAGGACGCCCAGCAGCATAGCACCGATTACGACGCCGCCTACCGTACCGCTGCCGCCGTACGCGGAAGCGCCGCCGATGAAGCAGGAAGCGATAGCGTCCATTTCAAAGGACGTACCGGAAGAACCGGAAACGGAGCCGACGCGGGCCAGGCACAGAAGGCCGCACAGTCCGGCAAGCAGGCCCATGTTGGAATATGCCAGGAAATAGATCTTGTTCGTGTTGATACCGGAAAGCCGTGTGGCCTTCTCGTTGCCGCCGACAGCATAGAAGTAACGGCCGACGACTGTCTTGGAAGTAATGAAGTAGTAGATCAGGCAGACCGCCAGCACCCACAGCAGCATGACGGAGATACCCTTGTACTGACTCAGTTTCCAGCAGTACCACATGATCAGGGCGCTGATCACCGTGATCTTTCCGTAGTCCATCAGGGCGCTGTTCATCCGGTAGCCATGCTTTTTCTTGTTCATTCTTCCCTTTGTCACAAGGAAGAAAATCAGGAGGACAACGACAGCGCCGATGATCAGCGGAGACCAGATGTGGGGATTTTCCACCGGGTTCTCTTTTGTGGAGACCACGTCCAGTCCGGGGATATTGATATAGGACATGAACAGGTTGTTGAACGCGGGATCACGCATACCGACGGTCTTGCTGTCCAGGATCAGACGGCCGATGCCGCGGAAGATGAACATGCCTGCCAGCGTCGTAATGAACGGCGGGATCCGGACATAGCCGATCCAGTATCCCTGCCATGCGCCGATCGCAAGTCCGGTAAGGAGGCACAGGAGAATCGTCAGGTAGGCGTTCCAGCCAAGGTTCGTGATTAGTGCCGCTCCGAGACCGCCGACAAGGCAAACCACAGAACCGATGGAAAGGTCGATGTTACCGCCGGTCAGGATACACAGCAGCATGCCGCATGCCATGACCAGTACGTATCCGTTCTGGAGCAGCAGGTTGGACAGGTTCTGTGCATACAGGAGCCGTCCCCCGGTCAGAGCGGAAAACAGGATGAACACCGCGACCAGCGCGATGGTCATTGAATTCTTCGTCAGGAACGAGGTTACCTTGGTTTTGTTGCTGATTGCAGCACCGGATGCCGCGGTTTTTGCCGCCATAGAATAACACTCCTTTACAAAATGTTTCTCTTCTGCAGTCAGAAGAAATCAACTGTCCCTGATAATATAGCCCATGATCTCTTCCTGAGTCGTTTCCTTGGCTTTCAGTTCTGCCAGCAGTCTTCCTTCGTTCATAACGTAGATCCGGTCGCACATGCCGAGCAGTTCCGGCATTTCCGAGGAGATCATGATAACTGATTTTCCTTCCGCGACCATCCGGTTCATCAGGCAGTAGATATCATACTTGGCGCCGACGTCGATACCGCGCGTCGGTTCATCCATGATCAGGATGTCCGGTTCCGTGTACATCCACTTGCCGACCAGCGCCTTCTGCTGGTTTCCGCCGGAAAGATTACCGACCTTCTGTTCGATGCTGGGTGTCTTCGTACCCATCTCATCTTTCATCTGTTCAGCGACCATTCTTTCCCGGTCTCTGTCGATAACGCCCCGCTTGCTGACCTTATCCAGGCGAGGCAGGGTCGTATTGAAACGGATGCTTTCGTTCAGCAGCAGACCGTTCGTCTTTCTGTCCTCCGTAATATAGGCAAGGCCGGCGTGAATAGCAGCTTCCGGATTCTTGAATTGCGTCTTCTTGCCATGGAGATACAATTCTCCGCTGATGTTGGTGCCATAACTCTTACCGAAGATCGACATGGCGAGTTCCGTACGGCCGGCACCCTGAAGTCCGGAGAATCCGATGATCTCACCCTTGTGTACTTTGAATGAAACGTGGTCGTCCACCACCTTTTCCGGATACAGCGGATGATGAACCGTCCAGTCTTTGACCTCAAGGCTCACCTCATCCTGCACGTTGTGTTCCCGTTCCGGATAACGGTCTTCCATCGCACGGCCGACCATGCCTTTGATGATCCGGTCTTCATTGAATTCGTCCACGCCCTTGACCAGCGTCTCGATCGTGGCTCCGTCGCGGATGATCGTGGCCTTGTCCGCACAATAGATGATCTCGTTCAGTTTATGTGTAATGATGATGGATGTCAGACCCTGATTCTTGAATTCCATCAGCAGATCCAACAGCATCTTCGCGTCTTCGTCATTCAGGGAGGACGTCGGTTCATCCAGGATCAGCAGCTTTACGTTCTTGGAGAACGCTTTCGCAATCTCGACCAGCTGCTGCTTGCCGGTACCGATATCCTTGATCAGAGAGTGAGGCGATTCCTGCAGCCCCACCTGCCGCATATGCTTTTCTGCTTCGGCATATGTCTTGTTCCAGTCGATCACTCCCGTGCTGCTCTTGATCTCATTCCCGAGGAACATGTTTTCCCCGATGGAGAGCAGCGGGATCAGCGCCAGTTCCTGATGGATAATAACGATATTTTCCGCTTCAGATTCTTTCAGGGTCTTAAACTGGCACAATTTACCGTTGTAATAGATCTCCCCGGTATAAGACCCATAGGGATAAATACCGGAAAGCACGTTCATCAGTGTCGATTTTCCGGCGCCGTTCTCGCCGATCAGCGCGTGGATCGTTCCGCGTTCCACGGTCAGGTTGACGTTATCCAGTGCCTTGACACCCGGGAATTCCTTGGTGATGTTTTTCATCTCCAGAATAATATCAGCCAAGCATAATCCCTCCTTTTCAAACCCGTTCTTTAAGGAAAGGGCGGGGCCCGGCCCCGCCCTGAAGATCAAACCTTTGACTCTGTCCGGTAAAGGATTAGTCCGGCACCTTCTGAACGAAAGTATTGTCAGCGTTCCAGGCATACAGGCCGGTGTCAGCCAGCAGCTGCATGTTGTCCTTGGTGATTACGTAGGGCACCAGCAGGAAGGAGGGGCACTTGCGGCCAGGCGTGGTCTCGTAGGATTCAACGTCGTAAGCGACGTCGATATCGAATCCGGCAGCCAGCGCTTCACCGTCGATTTCGCCTTCCAGGGCAGCCTTGGCAACAGCCAGGGTCACGGCAACTTCGTTCGCCAGATTCTTGTAAACCGTCATGGTCTGCTTGCCTTCGTAGATGTTCTGCACGTTCAGGTCGTCAGCATCCTGACCGGTGACGAAGATCGCGTTGTCTCCCTTGTAGTCGTTGCCGATCGCCTGCGCAACACCCAGAGCGGTGGAGTCGTTGGAGCACAGCCAGGCATCCAGCACGGTACCATCCCCGTAGAAGGAACCAAGGATGTTGGCAGCGCGGTCCATAGCGGTGTCAGTGCTCCAGGCAGCGGTAGCAACCTGATCGAACTCGGTCTGGCCGGACGGAACCTTAACGGTGCCGGCTTCGATGTAGGGTTTCATGATGCTCATCGCACCGTTGAAGAAGTAGCCCGCGTTGTTGTCGGCGGGGTCACCGGCGGTGAACTCCATGTTGAAGGTCTTGTCTCCCGCATCCTTCAGGCCCAGGACTTCTTCGATGAACTGGCCCTGCAGCACGCCAACGGTGAAGTTGTCATAAGATACATAGTAGGAAACAGCGTCATGCATGATCAGGCGGTCATACGCGATAACGATGACGCCCTTTTCCTGCGCTTCGTCCATGACGGTGTTCAGGGCTTCGCCGTTAACAGCCGTGATCAGGAGCAGGGCAGGATCTTCGGCCAGCAGCCGCTGAATGTCAGCAACCTGCTGATCTTCCTTATTGTCGGAATAGGTGATCTCAACTTTGTAACCGGCTTCTTCGAAAGCCTTTACCAGGAAAGCACCATCACTGTTCCAGCGGGGCAGTTCCTTGGTGGGCATTGCGATGCCGACTACCTTCTGGGCTTCGCCTTCAGCAGCCGCGAAGGACATCATGCCCAGAGCCATGATCAGGGCGAGAACCAGAGCAACCAGTTTCTTCATACAATACACTCCCTTTTTTTATTTTTTCCCGGATGGCCCATCCGGAATCGAACTGACCATATTTTACACTTTCGACCCGGATATGTAAATACTTTTTTCGTTCAAAATGATCCGGAAAAAGGTAGATTTTTCAACGCCGGAAATGTTTCCGGAAACGCAAACGTTTGCACATTTTATGCCGGATGATCCATCTGCTTTTTCAACGGAAACAACATTCCCCGGCCTGCCCGGCCGGGGAAAAAGGTTCTTTTTCAGTTGTTCCTCCGTTATGCCGCGTCCAGCCGGACAGCTTTCCGTATGGGATCGGCCAGCAGGCTTGCAGCGGCAATCTTGCCCGCGTCCCCGGGCAGGAAGGGCAATACGCACATGGAAAGGGCGGCGCCCAGGGCATTTCCGGTCTGGATCATAAACCACGCGGTGCCGATCAGGTAAAGAAGGATCGTGCCTGCCGTCATCATCACGGGAAGGAATCCCTTTCCGTGATTTCCTTTTTCCGCACCGAACCCTGCCAAAAGTGCGCAGGGCAGGTATCCGATCAGATACCCGCCGGTCACGCCGGCCAGCTTCTGGAATCCGCCGGTGAATCCGGAAAACACCGGGACGCCGACGATACCGATCACCAGGTACAGTGCGACGGCGGCCGTACCCCGTTTCGGGCCGAGCACCGCGCCGGCCAGGTAAACCGCGAATGTTGCCAGGGAAAGGGGAACCGGTCCGATCGCGATCGTCAGCGGTCCCGCGATGCAGATAAGTGCCGCCATCACGGCGGTCAGGGTCAGGTCTTTGGTCTTCATGGCTGCTTTGCTCACTTTTCTTATTTTTCCAGTTTCAGGCTGACCTCTCCGAACCCGAGGGTCTCCGTTCCCGTTTTGGTCCGGACGACCAGCCTCCCCTGTCCATCGATATCCAGCGCCCGGGCGGGATACTGACTGCCTCCCTGGATCACCAGTACATCGCGGCCGATGACGTTGGACCTCCGCCGGCTCTCCTCCAGGAATTCACCGGTTTCCAGCTGCCCGTAGACCTTCTCCAGCTCGTTGAGGATCTCCGCGATCAGCCTGCCCCGGTCCGGCACGGTGTCCGTCTCGTTGCCGATGGATCCGGCAATCTCCCACAGCTCCGGCGGGAATGCCATCTTCCGCACATTCACACCGATCCCCACCACCACGTAGTCCAGCTGCCCGGCTTCCATGCCGAAGCCGGCTTCGCTCAGGATGCCGCAGATCTTCCGGGAGCCGATGTACAGATCGTTCACCCATTTGATCTTCACGTCCGCTCCGCTGAGCTTCTCCACTGCCCGGGCCGCGGCCACCGCCGTCAGCGAGGTGATCATGGAGGCTTTTTCCGGTGCGCACGTCGGCCGCAGAATCAGGGACATGTAGATGCCGGAATGTTTCGGGGAGTAAAAGGATCTTCCCAGCCGGCCCCTCCCCGCGGTCTGGGAATCCGCGGTGACCAGAAACCCGTGGGGCGCTCCCTCCGCCGCCAGGGCCTTCGCCCGCTGGTTGGTGGAATCCAGCGAATCATGCAGCTCCATCTCCCGACCGAACCGTTCCGTGGTCAGGTATTTCCGGATGCCTTCCTCCGTCAGCAGATCCGGCAGGGACATCAGCCGGTATCCCCGGTTCGTCACCGCCTCAATTTCATATCCATCCTTCCGCAGCTGGTTCACCGCTTTCCACACGGAATTTCTGGAAACCCGCAGCTCCTCCCCCAGCTGTTCTCCGGAAACCGTCGTCTCCTCTGTCAGCAGGCGCAGCACCTGTTCTTTCGTACTCATCCGGCTCTCCTCCTCTCCGGGCGTGAAAACGATCATACCACTTGCGGGTATGATCGTCAACCGTTATTGTTGCTTTGTATGGGTGACAATTAGCTTATCCCTCCGCGCTGAGGCTTTTTCGAATCTTCCTGCGGGTTTCCGCCTCCCGGAAGATCTCCTTCTCCTCTTTGGTCTCCGGAACGAAGGGCGGCACCGGACAGGGTCTGTCCTCCTCGTCCAGGGCCACAAACACCGCATAGGCGCGGTTGATCAGCTCGCGGCTGCCGTCCAGACGTTCCACCATACTTTCCACCCGCACCTCCAGCGAAGTGCGTCCTGTCCAGGTGACGACCGCCTCCTGTACGATGGTGTCGTTCAGGTACGCCGGCTTGAGGAACGTCAGGTTGTCGATACAGACGGTCGTGACCGCCTTTCCCGTATAGCGCCGCGCGGCCACCGCGCCGACCACATCGATCCACGCCATGATCTGCCCTCCGAAAAGTCTGGGCTTCGCGTATCCGTTGCAATGCTGCGGCATCACGATCTGAACGGCTGTCGTTTTCTCCATGGCCTGTCCTGCCTTCTTTCTGTTTACTGTGCGTGTTCCATCGCTTTGCTGAACTGTGTTTCATACAGTTCCTGGTAAGTGCCTCCGGCATGTACCAGGTCCTTGTGCTTTCCGCGCTCCACGATCTCCCCGTCCCGTACCACCAGGATCTCATCCGCTGCCAGGATCGTGGAAAGGCGGTGGGCAATCAGGATGGACGTGCGCTCTTCGATCAGCGGGTTGATGGCTGCCTGGATCGCGGCTTCGGAGATGGAATCCAGCGCGGACGTCGCTTCGTCGAAGATCAGCAGCGCCGGATCCTTCAGCAGGGCGCGGGCAATCGAGATCCGCTGTTTCTCGCCGCCGGACAGTTTCAGGCCGCGGTTGCCGACCATCGTGTCCAACCCGTCCGGCTGTTTTTCGATAAATTCATAGATATTCGCCTGCCGGCACGCGGTGATCATTTCTTCCTCCGTCGCGTCCGGTTTGGCGTACAGCAGGTTTTCACGGATTGTACCGTTGAAGAGGGAGGCCTCCTGCGTCACGACGCCGACCTCGTCCCGCAGTGAATGCAGCGTCAGGTCACGCACGTCCGTTCCGTCAAAGGAAACGCTGCCCTCC
>JAEEGL012635535.1_pt1 | contig 13496 bp, 9 predicted proteins | sample 9134231 | NCBI WGS metagenome assembly JAEEGL01 (sample SAMN16246548, study PRJNA631951) | gut metagenome | biome: gut microbiome; feature: rumen; material: fiber-attached | host: Bos | place: Iran: Karaj | collected 2018-10
GCTCATTGAAATTCAGCAGGCCGCCCAGCAGGAGCGCAGCCAGAAAAAGACAGGTGGCGCGATTGGGATGATATCTCGTGGCTTGCCGCTGCATTCCGATGCCTTCTTTCCTCTGTTTCCCGTCGGTTATCTTTCCCTTCGGCTCCGCTTGTCAGCGTAGAGGGAGCGGTCGGATTCAGCCAGGGCCTGGTCCAGGGACATATGGCTGACAGCCCGGCAGGAGGCCGCGCCGAGGCTGGCCGAGATCAGGTAATCCTTCGGCCCGCAGATCTTCCTAGCCGCTTCCTCGATGCGTTCCCTGATCCCGTCCCGTTTTTCCGTAAGGGGCTTTTCATCCAGCAGTGCAAAGGCAAACTCATCCCCGCCGTACCTGGCGCAGATCCCCTTCCCTTCCACGATCTGTTCCAGGGCTTGTGCCAGGCACTGAATGGCATAATCCCCTTCATGGTGCCCGTAGATATCATTGATGGATTTCAGCCGGTCCATATCCATGGAAAACAGGGTCAGGTATTTCCCCTGTGTTTCCGGAAGGCTCAGCCTGCGGTCCAGCTCCCGCAGAAAACCCCGCCGGTTGTACAGCCCTGTCAGGTAGTCATGCTCCGCCATCCGGAGGATGGCATCGTTCGCCTCCGCCAGGCGGCGGTTGCTGAGGACTGCGTTGAACGCCGCGGAAAGGAACAGGGCTTCCTCCTCAAAGCGCTCCTGCTCGCGCATGCTCCAGGTCTGCAGGCCGGAGATGAGGTATCCCATGGTTTCCTCTTCGTTCTGCAGCAGCTGCGCCATCAGGATCCGGATCGCTGCGTCATTCCGGACTGATTCCATATCCGTAATTGGCTCTTCCTTCCAGCGGAAAACGGTTCCGGAGAGGAGCAGACCGTGCCTGCTGTGCACCACGCTCCTGGCCAGGCTGCGGTCATGCTCATCCAGCACTGCCGCAAAGTAGAAAGGGTTCGGCCGTCCGGAAAACAGGGACGCAAGCTGTTCCGACAGCCGGTCCAGGGAATCCATGCTCAGGGTCTTGCGGATGAAATTACCCATAGCCCGGATATGACGTATATAGAGCAGGTTGTCGATCTTCAGCTCCCCGCTCTTTTTTGTGGAAAGGAACACGTTGCCCTGGATGCACCCGCAGGATTCGCGGCGGATGAACTCATAAGGGATCTTAAGCAATTCGGTTTTGCCGGCCTCTTCCGGCTGCCAGGTTTTGATCCGGTCCAACATTTTTCCGTACATATAAGTGAAATCCGGCCGTGCGGTCGTGATCGCCGGCACGTGGCTTTCCCCCTGGAGGATCCCGTCAAACCCGGCGACCCGGACCTGTTCCGGAACGCGGATGTTTCTTTCGGAAAGATAGATGCTTACGGCGATCGCCATCGCGTCGTTTGCGCAAAGGAAGGCTTCCGGGAGCCTGCCCCCGGAGGAGAAATAACCGTCCAGCGCCCGGTAGGTCGGCTCATCCCAGTATTCGCCGTAGATGACTTTCTGCGGCGGTAGCGTTTTGCCGTGTTCCTCCAGGATCCGGCGGCAAATGCTGATCCGTTCATCTGAAAAAGAGTTGCCTTTGATGCCCGCAACCATGACGATATCATGGCATCCGTGGTCTTCCACCAGATGGCGGGTGACTTTTTCAAAACCGTCCCCGTAGTCATAAGCCATGTTGATGCAGCCGTCATACCGGCGCTCCACCATGAAAACAGGAAGTTTCCTTTTTTCCGCAAGGCGGATGATATGCTGGTTGATATCGTCTGAACGGATCATCTCCCCGAACAGCAGGATGCCGGCCAGGTTTGGAATATCAAAAGCGGACATGAATTCCCGGATGCTTTCTTCACCTCTGGACTCAACACCGCTCCGGTCAAATGCCACGCACATCGGAAGATAGGGCTGGGATTCTGTTGCCTCGATCAGCTGGCTGAGCATGAGGTTCAGGTTCTCCACGTCTTCCCATGATGCACAGACGGCTATAATCCCGCGATCATCGTTTTTATTCATACCTTCAGTGATCCTTATGCTTTTTCCGTATACGCCGGCAGGCCTTCCGGGGCCGGAAGGCTGTCAGTGTTTTCTGTTTTACTATTATACAGGAAAAAGATCAGATCCTCAAGTTCACCCAGTTCCCCTGCCGGAACCGCCTGCGCATCAGCGTAAAGCGCGACAGCTGGTCGGACAGCACGCCGAGCCAGATCCCGTGGAGCCCGAGGTTGAACACGAGCACCAGCACCACCGTGACCACGGTGCGGATCACTGTCACGCTGATCAGCGCGCCGACCAGCGTATACCGCACGTCGCCGGCTGCCCGCAGGCAGCCCGTATAAATAATCTGGGAGATCTGCAGCAGTACGATCACCATTGTGTACCGCGTGATGATCACACCCATGTCCAGAATATGCGGTTCTTTAAAATACAGGCTGTAGAACCACCGGCCGCCCACCAGCAGCAGGACCGCCAGGGCAACGGAGATCAGGAAGCCGATCCGCTGGCAGATGCCGCCGTATTCCCTTGCTTCCTTCTTCCTGCCCGCACCCAGCGCCTCGCCCGTCAGAGCGATCGCCGCCACCTGCATGCCGTCTGCAAAGGAAAACCCGAGGCCGAGGATGTTCATGCCGATATTGTGGGCCGCGAACTCGTCCGTTCCCAGCCGGGCCGCCAGCAGCGCCGTAGCCAGGAACCCGATGCGCATCGCGATGTTCTCCAGCGAGGAGTTATAGGCCAGGCGCCAGATGGATCTCATGCTCTCCTTTGTCGCCCGGATCCTGTGCCTGATCATCTCAGGAATGCGCACATAACTGTTCGGCCGGAACAGGGAGAACACAGCCATGCCCGCCGAGACCACCGTGCCGAGCACCGTGGCAATGGCGGCGCCCCGGATCCCCCACGCCGGGAAACCCAGGTGGCCTTCGATCAGCAGATAGTTGAAAAATACGTTCACGATGCTGCTGGTCAGATTGGTCGTCATGGAAAGCCGGGTATTGCCGCTGCCCCGCTGCGCCGCGTTGATGACCATCGTCAGTACGCTGAAGAACGTACCGCCCATGATAATTTGGAAGTATTCCACCGCTGCCTCGTGGGTATCCTCGTTGCTGCCGGCAAACTGCATAATCTGCGGCGCGAAGACAACGAAGAGCACCGAGATCACGGCGCACAGCAGCACTGTCAGCACAAGCGCTGTCACCAGGATCTCGTTCGCGCTCTCCCGCCGCTGTTCGCCCTTCCGCCGGGCAACGAGGGCGGATACCGCGATATTGATGCCGAAAAAGAGTGTCAGGCCGATAAACTTGGGCTGGTTGGTCAGGCCGACCGCCGCCACGGCATAGCTGCCCAGCGCGGACACCATCATCGTATCGATCATGCCCGCCAGGGTCACAAAAAAGCTCTCCGCCATCGCCGGCCAGGCTACGGAGACCGCCCGTCGTGTCATTCTTTTCTTTTCAGCCTGAAGCTCCATAAGATTCCTTTCCGTATCCGAACCCTTCCCCCCGTGAAAGGCCAAAGGGGTTCCCTCTGACTTGTCCGTACAAGATTATACCATCCCTTTTGACTGATTGAAAGTGTTTCCCGAACATTGTCAGCCGGACGGGTTCAAATAGACAACCCCGCCATTACCTGTTATACTTTCCCCAGGCAAAAAACAGCAAAGGAGGATACAGCAATGGCAGCAACCCTGGCCGTCGGCCTGGCCGCCCATGTGGACGCCGGCAAGACCACCCTGTCCGAAGCCATGCTGTACCTCAGCGGCACCGTGCGCAAACAGGGCCGTGTGGACCACGGGGATGCCTTTCTGGATACCGACAGCATGGAAAAGGAACGGGGCATCACCATCTTTTCCAAGGAAGCCCGCCTCACCTGGAAAAAGGCTTCCCTGACCCTGATCGATACCCCCGGGCATACGGACTTCGCCGGCGACACCGAGCGCGCCCGCAGCGTCATGGATCTGGCCGTCCTGGTCATCAGCGCGACGGAAGGCATCCAGTCCCATACCCGCACGCTCTGGAAACTCCTGGACCGCGCCGGGATCCCGGTCGTCCTTTTCGTCAATAAAACGGACCGGTTCACCGGGAACCGGGAGGAACTGCTATCCTCCCTTGCCGCCCTGTCCGATCCTGTCGTGGACTTCTCCCCGGACGCTTCTTCCGATCCCCTGGAAAAGGTCGCCCTGTGCGATGAGACCTGCCTGGACCTCTACCTGCGGGAGGGCACCATTCCGCCGAAGCGCGTCCGCGCCATGGTGCGGGAACGCCGCCTCTTTCCCTGCTTTTTCGGCGCCGCCCTCCTGAACGAAGGCGTGGAACCCCTGCTGGATTTCCTGGCTTCCTTCGCCGGAGAGCTTCCCCTGCCGGCCGAATTCGGCGCCCGTGTCTACCGCATTGCCCGGGATCCGCAGGGCAGCCGTCTCACCTTCCTGAAGGTGACCGGCGGAGAGCTGAAGGTCCGGGATTCCCTTTCCGGCGGCGAAGGCGAAACCGCCTGGACGGAAAAGGTCGCGGAGATCCGGCTGTATTCCGGCGCCCGCTTCACCTCCGTTCCCCGGGCAGCTGCCGGGGAGCTCTGCTGCGTCACCGGGCTGAGCCATGCCCTGCCGGGAGACGGTCTCGGAACGGAAGCCCGCCAGGGGGAACCGACCCAGCGCCCCTGCTATGCCTGCCGTGTCATTCCCGCTCCCGGGGAGGATCTGCACAGGATCCTGGACGCTCTGACCCTCCTGGCCGAGGAGGAACCGCTCCTGCAGGTGGAGTACCTGGAAGCCCGCCGGGAGATCCGCGTGCATTCCATGGGCGACGTCTACCTGGAAGTGCTGCAGCGCCGGATGCAGGACCGCTTCGGCATGGAGATCTCTTTCGGCGAAACGAGCGTCCTGTACCGCGAAACGATCGCCGCCCCGGCGGAAGGCGTCGGCCACTACGAACCCCTGCGTCACTATGCGGAGGTCCATCTGCTCCTCGAACCGCTCCCGGCCGGCAGCGGCCTGGTCTTTGATTCCGATGTATCCACGGATGATCTCGCGCTGAACTGGCAGCGCCTGATCCTCACCCACCTGAATGAGAAAGTCCACCGCGGCGTGCTCACCGGCGCGCCGATCACCGATATGCGCATCACCCTCGTCAGCGGACGCGCCCACCTGAAGCATACCGAGGGCGGGGATTTCCGCCAGGCGACCTACCGCGCCGTCCGCAACGGCCTCATGAAGACCCGCAGCGTGCTCCTCGAACCCTGGCTGACCCTGGAGATCACCGCGCCTACGGAATACATGGGGCGGATCATGAACGACCTGTCCCTCCTGGGTGGCAAACCGGAAACACCGGAGGACGCCGGGGAAAACGCAAGCCGGATCCGTGCGGCCGCTCCCGCCTCCGCCTGCGCGAACTATGCCCGGGACCTGCGGACCCGCACCGGCGGCCTCGGCCGCATGACCTCCTCCTTCCGGGCCTGGCTTCCCTGCGCGGACCAGGACAGGATCGTGGCGGAGAAAGGATATGATCCGCTCCGGGATGTGTTCAACTCCCCGGACTCCGTCTTCTGTTCCCACGGCGCCGGCGTCGTGGTTCCCTGGGATCAGGTGGAACAGTATATGCACCTCCCCCTGCGGGGCGAAGCGAAAAAGCAGCCGCAGCCGGAATCCCGGCAGGCTGTCCCTTCCGCCGCTCCCGCCGCGTGCTCGCGGGAAGAGGATGAAGCCCTGCGGATCATCTTTGAAAAGACCGACGGTCCCGTGAAAGCCCGCCAGCTGCTGTCCGCCCCGCCGAAGAAGCCGGATCCGGAGGAGGCGCCGCCCGCGGAAAGCCGGGAGCCCCTGCCGGAGCACGAGATCCTGCTGGTGGACGGCTACAATGTGCTCTTTGCCTGGGAGGAATGGAAGGACCGGGTCCAGGAGGATTTCGACACCGCCCGCGCCCAGCTGCAGGAGCTGCTGTGCGATTATGCCGGCATGACCGGCCGGGACGTGATCCTCGTCTTTGACGCCTACAAGGTCCGCGGCGGAACCGGTTCCGCGGAAAAGTACAAGAATATCTTCGTGGTCTATACCCGCGAGACCCAGACCGCGGACGCCTATATCGAAAAGACCACGCTGCTTGCCCGCCGCCGGGCGCGGGTCCGCGTCGTCACCTCCGACCGGCCGGAGCAGCTGATCGCCCTGGGCAACGAAGCGCTGCGCACCTCCGCCCGGGAATTCCGCCGGGAAGTCATCGCCGTGCAGGGAAACATCGCCGAATACCTGGCAAAGAATTACCGCCCCGGAAGTGAGCGCTCCCTGGAGCGGCTATATAAGGATGCCTGGAAAAAGGCAAGATCGTAGGAAGAGGGATCTTCATCAGGAGAAAGGAGGACTGCCGGTGATCTTTTTTCAGCGGTTCTATCTGGACAGGGAGAAGGATCTGGTCGTGGATCTGTACCTGCAGGGAGAACGCCTGTTTTATGTGATCCATACGCCGAACCACCATACAGGCAACCTGATCACCAACCTCGCGCGGCTGTGCGGCCTGGAGACCAGCCTGGATGAAAACGGGCTGAAGGTCATCCGGGATGAGATCCCCTGCTATTTCAACGGGGATAACGAACGGATGTATATCCTCCGCCTGGCCAATACGAAGATCGCCAATATCTGGCCGGACGGCCGGGTTGAGCTGAAAGCCTCCATCCCTGCCATCTCCAAGACCCTGATGAGCCAGACCAAGGATTACCGCCTCGGCGCGGAAAAGACGATCGTCAAAACATATATCCGCAGCGACTGCAAGTTCCGCACGGATCTCCATACGCATATGAACGGCAACCTGCCGCCGGACGCGCTGATCGCCCTGGGCCTGATCCACCAGATCCGTTATCCGTATTACTATATCAAGAAGCTGGGGTTGAAATGCACCCCGGATCAGCTCTCCGCCCTGGAAGCAGCCCGTGCGGAAACGGAAAAGCAGCTGGGGGATACCGGGCTCACCGGCCGCCACAGGGAACGCCGTATTGACGATTTCACCTTTATCAATTTCGCGGACCTGATCCTGGGCAATCCGGCGGACGCGGCGGAGAACATCGGCCGCATCCGCAATTCGCTGACCATCCCCAAGGACGGGCAGGCCGTCTTCGCGGACCTGGAAAAAGTCTACCTGTACCGGTATGTCTTCACCCGGGGAAAACCGGCGGACTCCCTTTTCAGCGGCATCAATACCGCCGGCATTCCGGATCCGGAAGTCCGCGCCTATGCCGAAAGGATGCAGCGGGACCGGGAGGATGACTGCTACCGCCGGAATACCCTCTATCAGGACCTGCTCCTGTGGATCGCCCGTGAATACAGGCGGTACGGCATCGAGTACGCCGAGATCTCGGATACCACACTGCTCAGCAGCGCCGTCTTCCCGGATAAGCTGCGGCAGATCCATGAGATCATGCCGCAGGTCACCCGCGAGACGGGCGTGCTGCTCCGCTTCCTGGCCGGTATCCGCCGCGTGCCCCTGACGATCGTGCAGGACCACCGGACACCGGCGGACTACCTGGCGGAAAATCTGCGCTGCATGCGCGCCATCGCCGGCGATCCGTACGTGGCCGGCAGCGATATCCTCGGTGAGGAGATCAACGATATCATGGAGCTCCGCGGCGTCATCCGGGAACTGACGGCGATCGCCGCCCAGCATCCCGGCTTTGTCATCCGCATCCACGCGGGCGAAAATGACAGCCTGCGGGACAACGTGGCGAACAGTATCCGCTGCGTCCGGGAAACCCTCGCTCCCGGCCAGGCGATGCCGCGGCTCCGGATCGGCCACGGCCTGTATACCTGCAACCTGCAGGGAGCCCGGGGAAAGAAGCTGCTGGAGGACATGCGGGAAAGCGATGTAACCCTGGAATTCCAGATCACCTCCAACGTCCGCCTGAACAACCTGAGCTTCCTGGAAAAATACCCCCTGCGGCAGTACCTGCAGGCCGGCATCCGCTGCGTCCAGGGAACGGACGGCAGCGCGCTCTACGGCACCAACTCCATCGATGAGGAACTGAGCCTGGAAAAACTGCTGGGCCTCGGCGTAAAGGACCTGAACCGGATGCAGCAGGGCGAGGGCGAACTGCTCTCCGAAAGCATCCGGGATTTCGAAACGAAGCGGGAGCAGTTCCGCAGCTCCTGCGCCGGCAATGATATCGGGCAGTATTATGAGCGCCTGCTCGGAAAGACCGAAAAGCCGGAGATCACCCTCTGGCTGTCCGGGAAGTATGTCAGCGCGGAAACCGTGCTGAAGGACCGTCTCGTAACCCTGCCGGAGAAAGCGCTGCCCGTCGTGATCTGCGGCGGCAGCTTCAACAGCAGCACCCGCCGCACGACGATCCGGAAAGAGGACCGGGCGCTGATCGACGACCTCCTGGAAAAGGCGGATCCCGAGAAAGTGTTCTTCATCGTCGGCCATACGCTCCTGGGTCAGGAAGGTTATCTGGTACGAAAGGCTGCGGGCCGGTTCCGGGTCTTTGCCATCGTGCCCAACCGGCTGACCCGCGCGGCGGCGGAAGCGCTCCGCGCGTCCGGGGTTGGCATCCTGATCTCGATCGAGAGCTCAAGCCTGGGGCTGTATAAAAGCGTTTCCTATGAGGTATTCCGCAACAGGCCTTCCGTCCTCCTGGCCTTTGACGGCAACTCCGCTGCGCTGAACCTCATCCAGCAGGCCCGCAACAGCAGCAACAAACACCGGATCTATATCAATCCCCGCTCCCGCGGTCTGACTGAAAAGGCAAAGATGCTGGAAGGCTATGTCCGGCTGATGCCGGACGCGGAGGAGATCCTCCGATAAACCATCGGCAGTCCTTTTGCCATGCGTCTTATCCGGACGCATGGCATTTTTATACGTTTCGTAGAAAATAAATTTGACAAATTATACGAATATGGTGTTCAATTGGATTCAGGGATCGGATATCATGATCATGGAACGAATGAAACGGCTGCCGCGCAGCCGGAACGGAGGAAACGGCCATGACAAATACGATCCAGATGAACACTGTTCAAATAAAGACCATCCGGGCAGGCGCTGCCGGAGCCCGCAAAAAAGCAACCGGAGGAAACGTATGGAAAACATGCTGGCGGAAAATATCCGCCGTTATCGGAGAAGCATGGGACTCACTCAGGACCAGCTTGCCGAGAGACTCGGTATCACACTGGGAGCGGTTTCCAAATGGGAGCGCGGAGGTTCAGAACCCGATCTCTCGTACATCATGGACCTCGCCGGAATATTTCATGTTTCGGTCGATGCGCTGATCGGTTTCACTATGCGCGGCACCGATGCGGACACGGAAGCGGACCGGCTTGACGAGCTGGAAGACAGATTGTCGTCCGGCGATCCGGACGAAAGGGTTTCGGTCTGGAGTATCGCCGCGGAATATGAGACCGCGCTCAAGAAGTTTCCCAACAGCTTCCGCATCGTTTCCGGCGCCGCGGTGATCTTCAAGCAGATCGGCGTTGTATACCGGAAGGAAGCCGAACTGAAAAGATCGCTGGATCTCTTCCGGCATGCCATTGACCTGATCTCCCAGAACAGGGATCCGCGCATCAGCGAAGTCCTCATCCGCGACGAGATCGCCGGCTGCTATTCCGCCCTGAAGGATTACAAAAAAGCGATTGAAGAGTATAAGAAGAACAACATCGCCAACAACAATAATGCCCGGATCGGCCTGCTCCTGACCCAGTACGAAAAAAAGCCCGAAGAGGGCATTGAGTATACGGAAAGAGCTTTTTTCGGCACTCTCAGCGGCCTGGTTACCACGACAGCGGGATATCTCGCCTATTTTTTGTCAACATCCAGGTATGAGGAGGGCATCCAGGCCGCCGAATGGACGATCCGCGCGTTTGAGCATCTGAAAAAAGATCCTGGCCGGTGCGCATATGTGGATAAGATCATCTGTCTGATCTGGCTCGACCTGGCGCTCCTGCAGGATCTTTCCGGCCTGGAGGAAGCCTCGGACGAAAGCCTGCGTACAGCGGTCCGCATCGCTCGGGACTTTGACGCCAACCCGGTCTTCTCGCTTGATAACCTGGTCCTTTTCGTCAGTCCGAAAACAACCAGCGTCTATGACGATACCGGTCCGACCGCTATGGAAGGACTGGTCCGGAATCTCGAAGAGGACCGCCGGTTCGTCTCCGATGCCTTTTGGAAAAAGCTTGAGCGGATGATCGGCTCATCCGCCGCTCATCCGCCAGTGCAGGATGCTCCTGCCGATCCCGCTGAGGCAGAAAGCGCCCAGCAGCCATCGTGAGATACTGTTGTCAATAAAGTTCATCATCGGGTTGAACTGGTCCAGAACCAGGAAAACCAGGAACATGATCCCGAGGATCACCGCCAGGTGATCGAGAAGTCCGGCCATTCTACTCATAATCTCTTACCTCCGCGATCAGCAGCGCGTCGCTGCTTTCCCTTCCGCCGCCGGAAGGATTATTGATCACTTCATCTCCCCAGACCATGACCGAGGAATTCCCTCCGTCCAGGTTATAGGCCGCTGTGCATCCCAGGTCATGGAACAGCTGGCTCAGCCGGGGCAGCGTGATCCCGGAGGATTCTCCCCGCCCGTCCACCACGACCAGGCAGTAATGCCCAGGCTCGTAATATCCGATCGCCGTACGCGGATTGGCGGATATGATCCGGTTCGTGCTGGAGAAGCTGCTGATGGTCTCCCCGTCCGTGTCCAGCAGTGCCGGCCCGAAGGTCCACGCCTGCCACGCGCCGTCCGCGACCGCCTCCTCGACGGAGAAGCCTGATCCCGGCATCACCTTCATCGTCCCGTCATAATACAGCACGCATACGTCGCAGTTCGTCGCGTTCGCCCGGTAGATCACGCCGTTCCGGATCACGACGCCTTCGCTGGTATTTCCGTAGTAATCCCCGTTCACCGCCAGCAGGGCGTTTTTCAGCGCGGCCATTCCTTCGATGCTGTCCCGGAAGCCGGATCCGTAGGTATCCTTCGCCAGCGCTGTCTGGAAGCAGGTGATGTCCCGAATATAGATATCCGCCACATAGTACGTCAGGGATCCTTCGTGCACTTCCGTCACCGTGATCTCGAGATCCGGGCTGGAATAGCTGTTCTCCGTCTCGACGACCGAATCCGTAAACCTGTCGGCGAATTTCTCCAAGATCGGAACCGTCTCCTCATCCGCCTCCGCCGTATCTGCGGATTCCCCGCCGCTTTCCGTCAGAGCGCTGCCGCCCTTTCCGTTCATTGCGTTCTGTCCGCCGCCGCTCTTCTGCTTTCCGCGGCCGCCCGGTTTGCTCCGGCTGCCCGAATCGCCGGTCCCCGCGGAAGCAGTGATCATAACCGTCGGCTGGAATTCCGCGGCCTCCGTTTCGGTTTCTGCCGCTGCCAGCCCGGCTTCCGGTTCGCTTTCCTGTATGCTTTCCGCTTCCGCGGTCGTCAGCACCTGGCCGATGGCCGCCGTCGGGTTCACGGTCTGCACGTTGAGGCTCTGCTGTTCCCGGGGCAGCACATGGTGAAACAGCGCGAAAACCGTCAGCGCCAGCCCTGCCGCCAGCGCGTCGATCAGCAGGTTCAGGACCGTCCTGTGTCTTCTTCTCATGCTTCTTCTCCTTTCCGGAGGTACCGGTCTTTACAGCTGCATCTGCGGCTCCGCGTAAGGCAGCACGGCGATCTCCAGGTTGGCGTTCCGGATCCGCAGTTCGTCGATCATTTCCTTCTCCTCCGCCGGATTCTTCATCCGGATCCGGAAGGACAGGCGATACATACTGCCCATGCCCGTGGTCTTCACGCCCACGTTCTCCGCTTTGCTCAGGTACCGGGCAAAGGGTTCCTCAAACGCCCGGGTATAATCCAGGGATTCCGGGATCGTGATGTTCAGCAGCTTTTCCTGCTGCAGGCTTTCATGGTCGAACAGCTTCGCGCCGGAAAGCGCCAGGAAGATCAGGCCCATGCCCGCCAGGATCAGCACGCCGTAGGCGACATATCCCATGCCGAAGGCGCACCCGGCCGCCATGGCGATCAGTACGGTGACGATCTCGTCCGAGGTTCCCTGGGCGGACCGGAACCGGGTCAGCGCGAAAGCACCGCCGAAAGCGATCCCCGCGCCGATGTTTCCGTTGATGAATGTCAGCACCAGGCCGACTACGCAGGGCAGCAGCGAGCTGACGATAAAGAACCGCCGGTTTGCCCGGATCCGGAAGCTGATCATCCAGGAAAAGAAGATCCCGGAGCACAGGGCGGCTGCTGCCGAAATCAGCATCTGGACCGGTGTTGCCGCTGCGGAATAGATCGAATTGAACATTGTCCTCTCTCCTCCTATAAACCGTTTCTCTTATCCGGCGATCCGAAACTCCGGCCGTACCGGGTGTCCGGCAGTCTGCTGCCGGTATGCCTCACCGTACTTGGAATAACTGTTCCGGCAGATCTGTCCCTCGTCCAGGATGGCTGTCAGCCACAGGGGCATGGCTTCCTGCACTTTGATCTCCAGGATCGTGTCCCCTTCCGGCCGGAGCGGGATGCCGTCCATGGAGCTGGTCAGGTTCATGGCTTCCATCCTGTACCGCGGATCGAAATCGATCGTCAGCCGCAGATCCCCGCCGGGTTCAAAGTATGCCACCCGGTCATAGATCACCAGGCAGGCCGGCCGCAGCGGCTCATACTGCTCCCGGAACCACTCCAGTTCCCGGCTGATCTGCCGGTCTTCAAACAGTCCCTCCGCCCCGGCGAAGAATTCCCGCACCTCCGGCAGAGTGGTCCGCACCCGCCGTTTGTACACGATGCCGGAAGCCTTGCGCTTGAGCTCCAGGAATACAGGAGATGTCTCCGTCGCCAGGCCGTAGGACCGAAGCCGCATCTTCTCCTTGAACGCGGGTTTGTCCAGTGACGCCCGGATCAGCCGGAAATCCGGCGTATCATAATACAGGGACGCGATGGACGTCTTCCCGTACCGGTCCGGTTCCATACGGCCTTTCAGCCGGCTGACCAGCCAGGCCGTCTGTCCCCTGTCAAGCAGATACTTCAGCTCATAGCGTTTCATCACATTGATCACGCTGCCCGTCTCCTGTGCCATGGTGATCTCTCCTGTTCCCGAAATCTTTCTTACCAGCCGCCGCGGCCGCCGTTATTCTGCATGCCGTTTCCCCAGCCGCCCGGGCCGCCGTTTCCGAACTGGCCGTTATTGTTTCCCCAGCCGCCTCCGCCCATGATCTGGTTCGGGATCGTGGACGTCTGCTGGCCGTTGATATAAACCGTCCCCCCGGTAAAGGAAAGCGTTCCGTCATAGTCGAAGGTACTGTTTCCGGTCACGCTGATGACGCCGCCGTTGATGTAGAGGTTTCCGTTAGAGTCGATGCCGTCGGTATCCCCGGCTCCCATGGTGACATTCACCGTACCGCCGTTGAATTCGATCGCCGTTTCCACCGCGGTCGTTTTCTTGCCGGCGTTGATGCCGTCCTCCGTGGCGGTGATGTCAACCGTTCCGCCGTTGATCTGCACAAACGTGCCTTCAATGCCTTCCGAAGCCGTGATCTTCAGGCTGCCGTCGTCGACCTGCACCACCGAGGTCGCGTGGA
>JAEEGL012736197.1_pt1 | contig 13496 bp, 12 predicted proteins | sample 9134231 | NCBI WGS metagenome assembly JAEEGL01 (sample SAMN16246548, study PRJNA631951) | gut metagenome | biome: gut microbiome; feature: rumen; material: fiber-attached | host: Bos | place: Iran: Karaj | collected 2018-10
CGAAATACTGATGATTCCTTGGTTCGAGAAATCGCAGTTAACTGATGGGATGCCAAATTTGGAAAGGCCAGAAAGACCGGTAAATCAAGGGTTTTGGGATTCGATATTGCGTCAATACGGTCTCAAAAAAGCAAGAAGAGCGCCACAATTCTCAAAGAGATAATCGCTGGAGCAAAAAGAAGAAATCAAAACCTTGGAAAGAGATTCTTTCCGAGGTTTTTCTTTTGCTGCTTTGGAATGCTTGAAAAGGCACGGGCATTCGGATATAATGTAATAAGTATCTTACAATTGCTATTTTGCTATTGCCGTTTTGCGTATTGGCCGGCAGCGGCATGCTATATGACAGAAATGGAATGACGATATCGTTTGGAGGTAGAAAATGAATCTGAAAAAGGGACTTTCTTATGTAGCTTTTGGTTTTTTGTTCACACTGGTGGAATTGAATTTGAATTTTCAGAACGGAACGATCAATGTTATGCCGGACTTCATCGGTTGGATCTTGTTTTTTCTGGCTTTTGACAAGCTGGGGATCTACGTGGAAAATAAGAAGTATCTGAAATGGATCTCTCTTGTGATGATCATTTTGACAGGTACCATTTGGGTGCTGGGGATCGCAAAGCCGGAGATCAGTACCGATATTTTGACGACGACGGCAACGATCATTTCACTCATTTATATGTTTATCCTTTTTGGCGCTTTAGAACAGATCGCCCGGGACTATCAATCCAAGAAAGAATCTACGATCCACATGTTAAAGATCATCAATCTGGTGCTTTATGCGGGATTTGTCATCACTGCGCTCGGCTTTGCCGCCGCAAGTCAAGGCGCCTTGGCGATGCTGGCTGCCGTGCTTGGGGTTGCCGCCCTGGTTGCCGCGATCGTTACATTGGTGGTGCTGTTTCAACTTCGTAAAGAGATCAGCGGGAAGCTCATGGATGAGGAATAAGTCCGATCAGTATAACAGGATCACAAGCGCGTTAGAAGAGAACGCTGCGACTTTTGGAAAATGATTTGAACCTGAAGAAAAGGGAAAGCCTTGGAAAGATATTCTTTCCGAGGCTTTTTGTTGTTTCAATGGGGCCATAAAAGCCCGAAAACAAGAAAACACATGAAAACAAAAACCACGATTTTATTTTGATTTATCCGCAGAAAACGGAAGAGCACAATAAACTTGATAATTGAAGAAGATAGGATTAAAATAGATTCGTTACCAATAAAAAGAGGAGTCAATCATGTTATTTTCCAAAAAAGATCTGCAGCAATTGATCATTCCTTTGATTATAGAACAAATTTTGGCAGTCGCTATCGGCATGGCGGATACGATCATGGTTTCCAGCATAGGAGAGGCCGCCGTATCGGGTGTTTCTTTGGTGGACGCCATCAATATATTGATCATCAATATCTTATCGGCGCTGGCTACGGGCGGCGCGGTCATCGTATCGCAGTATATCGGGAAAGAGGATCGAAAAAACGCCTCGGAAGCAGTGAAGCAACTGCTCCTTACTTCTTTGCTCTTTTCTTTGTTGATCACAGGGGTGACCCTTTGCATCCGAAACGGACTTTTGAACCTTCTTTTTGGGGAGGTAGAGCAGGCAGTCATGCGAAATGCCAGGATCTATTTTTTATTATCCCTGCTGTCATATCCGTTTTTGGCGCTGTATAACAGTGGTGCCGCTTTGTTTCGCGCCATGGGGAATTCCAAAGTTTCCATGGAAACCTCTTTGGGGATGAACCTCTTTAATGTATGTGGCAATGCTCTGTTCATTTATGGGTGTTCTATGGGTGTAGCAGGGGCGGCCCTTGCTTCTTTACTTGCCAGAATGTTGGGCGCGATAGTGATGTTGGTTTTACTGAAAAAGACTAACGGTGTGATCCATGTCCAGAGCTACCGTACAATACGGTTTCGGTTTGACATGATAAAAAGCATTTTAAGGATAGGGATACCCAACGGATTGGAAAACGGAATGTTCCAGCTGGGAAAAATTTTGGTGCAGGGGCTTATTGCCTCTTACGGCACCGCTTCCATTGCGGCCAATGCGGTGGCCAATAATATCGGGTCTTTTCAAGTGATCCCGGGAGCAGCCATTGGCCTTGCCATGCTGACGGTAATAGGTCAATGCGTGGGCGCAGAAGATTATGAACAGGCAAAGTATTATATCAAAGAAATGATGAAAACTTGTTATAAATATATGGTCGTGACCAATATTGTGTTGATTTTGTTATCCAGAGTGTTGGCAGGATTTTATTTCTTGCCGGAGGCTACCACGGATTTGGCAGTGAAGCTCTTGATCTGTCATGGAGTAGGCTGTATTTTTATCTGGTCTTTGGCTTTTACCTTGCCAAACGCTTTAAGAGCGGCGGGAGATGTGAAGTTCACCATGACGATCTCTGTTTTGGCTATGTGGATCTGTCGGATTGGATTCAGCTATGTGATTGGCACAATGTGGGGAATGGGTGTGTTGGGCGTTTGGATCGCCATGTGTTTGGACTGGGTATTCCGCACAGCCTTTTTTGTTACAAGGCTGAAAGGAGAAAAGTGGAAGACAAAACGGGCGATCACTTAAAGAAGAAGATCAAAATCAAAAAAGAAAAATAAAAAGCAACAGAAAAAAGATAAAAATAAAAAGACCTCCTGGGAAGCTGTTTTACAGCATGACACACAGGAGGTTTCTTTTTGAAAAAGATATTCTGTTTTAGAATCGTATTACGAGATACTTTGCAGGCCTTCTAAGTCACCTTTGAGAAGGAACGGCATAGCTTTTTTTACTTTTTCTACAGGCCAATCCCACCATTTTAAAGCAAGAAGCTCCTGGATCGTGGCATCGTCATACCGTTTTCGGATCGGTTTGGCAGGCATGCCTCCCACGATGGTATAGGGTTCCACATCCTTGGTCACCACTGCCTTGGAACCGATAATGGCGCCGTCACCGATGGTCACACCGGGCATGATGACAGCCTCAAAACCGATCCATACATCATTGCCGATCACAGTGTCGCCTTTTAAGTCAAAAGCTTCTCCGCTGTCTTCCGGTTTCAATCCCCAAGCTTCATAAAAAAGGGGGAAAGGATAGATGGAAAAAGACCCCAAAGCGTGACTGGACCCGGAAAATAAGAATTTGCTGCCGGAAGCGATAGAACAGAGTTTTCCGATGATCAATTTGTCCCCGTTCATGGGATATTGATACAGCACATTATTTTTTTCAAAATCTCTGGGATCTTTCAGGGGGTCATGATAAATAGTATAATCTCCTACGATGATGTTGGGGCTGTGAATGACATTTTTTAAATAAATCGTTTCATTATCCCCGCTGCGGGGATATAATTTTCCGTCTGAAATAGGCATCATAAAAACTCCTTTAGTGCAAATCAAAGCATTTTTATTATAGCATAGGCAAAAGAAATATTAAAATATTTTACTTTTTTCCATACATATATTAGTAACAGACTGAAAAAGGGTGGAAAGAAATGGAAAAAAAGCAGAAGACAGCATTGGTTTTATTGATTCTTTTTGTGTGCGGTGCTGGTTTTTGTTTGATGCTCTTAAACAAGGCAAACCAGCAGAATACATCGGGCAGATTGATGGAAGGAGAGTATCATTCTATTGTGATCGACCCGGGACATGGCGCAAAAGACCCGGGGAAAGTGGAAAACGGATATGATGAAAAGGATATCAATTTACAGATCGCCCTAAAAGCAAAGAAATTGCTGACACAGGCGGGATATTTGGTCTTTTTGACCAGGGAAGAGGATACGGGGGTCAATATAACGGGAGAAGCGGATTCTTTTCAGAAAAAAGAAGACATGCGGCAAAGAGTCAAATGGATCGAAGGGGTCAAACCGGATCTTTTTATTAGCATCCATTGCAACTCTTATCCCGGAAAAACCGCGGGAGCGCAGACTTTTTACAGCAAAGAGGCGGAAGAGTCCAAAAAATTGGCGGAAGCGATCCAAAAAAGTCTGATTCAAACAGTGGATCCCAAAAACCATCGTCAGCCGAAACCGGGAGATTATTATGTGCTCAATCAAACCTTTTGTCCCGCGGTGATCGTTGAGGCAGGGTTCATGTCCAATCCGGAAGAACTCAAAAAGCTGTTGTCGGAAGGATATCAGGAAAAATTGGCCGCAGGTATTTTGAGGGGGGTTTTGGAGTATTTCACAAGCATTGAATAAATATACTATTAAAGCATACTTATGCATCGTTTTTCATAGAGGAAAAGGCGGGACTTTCTCAAATACAAAATAAAAGGAATAACTTAGGACGATATTACAGAAAAATCTTAAAAATGTTTTGGATAATTTTAAAAAACTATTGAATACATATTCTAAATCATATATAATTATTTATATCTTAAATAGACGGAGGAAGTAAAATGCCAGTTAATCTGAAAAACAGAAATTTTTTGAGCTTAAAAGATTTCACACAAGAAGAGATCATCTATCTGTTGGACCTGGCCCATGCGCTGAAAAAGGCAAAGAGAACAGGAACAGAAGAAAAACGGCTATTGGGCAAAAATATTGCTTTGATTTTTGAAAAGACTTCCACCAGAACAAGGTGCGCTTTTGAAGTGGCAGCCTATGATCAAGGAGCGAATGTGACCTATTTGGACAGTTCCGGCAGCCAAATGGGTAAAAAAGAATCCGTAGAAGATACGGCAAAAGTATTGGGAAGATTTTTTGACGGGATCGAATTCAGAGGATTCAAGCAAGAATCGGTAGAGATATTGGCGGAATATTCCGGCGCGGTGGTGTGGAACGGCCTGACAGACCGGTATCATCCCACCCAGATTTTGGCAGATATCATGACGGTAGAAGAAAAAGTGGACAAACCCTTGCAAGAAGTCGTGTTTACCTATGTAGGGGATGGCCGGAACAATATGGCCAATTCTTTGATGATCGGCTGTGCCAAGCTGGGTATGGAAATCAGGATCGTATCACCGAAAGAATTGTTCCCCAGTGATGAGATCGTGCAAATGGCCAAAGGATTTGCGGCGGAAAGCGGCGGCAAAGTGGTCATAACGGAAGAGATCGCTTCCGGTGTAAAAGGTTCTGATGTGCTTTATACGGACGTGTGGGTCTCCATGGGAGAAGAGCATTTATTCGAGGAACGGATCCGGCTTTTGAAAGACTATCAGGTCAATATGGATATGGTCCAAAAAACCGAAAATCCGAACATGATCTTTTTGCATTGTCTGCCTGCTTTTCATGATACCAATACGGTGATCGGAAAGGATATTTTTGAAAAATACGGTCTGAAAGAAATGGAAGTGACCGATGAAGTGTTTAGAAGCAAACATTCCGTTGTGTTCGATGAAGCGGAAAATCGGCTTCATACCATCAAAGCGGTGATGGTAGCAACTTTGGGGAATTAAATTTTATTTATATATTTAGGAGGAAAGATGATGAACAGCAAGGATTATATGGAACTGGCCGACAAATACGGCGCAAAAAATTATAAACCGCTTCCTATTGTAATCGCAAAAGGAGAAGGTGTTTGGGTAGAAGACGTAGAAGGGAAAAAATATATGGATATGCTGAGCGCTTATTCCGCTTTGAGCCATGGGCACCGCCATCCAAAGATCATTCAGGCCTTAAAAGATCAGGCAGACAGGGTAACATTGACTTCCCGCGCGTTTCACAACGACAAAATGGGTGAGTTTTATGAAAAATTAGCCAATCTGACGGGCAAAGAAATGATCCTTCCCATGAATACCGGGATGGAAGCAGTGGAAACAGCGATCAAAGCAGCGCGCCGCTGGGCATATCGTGTAAAAAAAGTGGAAGATGACAAAGCGGAAATCATTGTATGCGTAGGGAATTTCCATGGTCGCTCTACTACCATTATTTCTTTTACGGCAGATGAAGAATACAAAAAAGATTTCGGACCGCTGACACCTGGATTCAAAATCATTCCTTACGGTGATCTGGAAGCGTTCAAAGCCAATATCACCAAAAATACGGCAGCGCTTTTGGTAGAACCGATCCAAGGGGAAGCCGGCATCGTGATCCCTCATGAAGGATTCTTAAAAGACGCGTCGGAAATTTGTAAAGAAAACAATATTTTATTGGTAGCAGACGAAGTACAGACCGGATTTGGCAGAACTGGTAAATTGTTTGCCTGCGAATGGGAAAATGTCGTGCCGGATATCTATGTGTTGGGGAAAGCTTTGGGCGGCGGCGTTATGCCGGTATCGGCCGTAGCAGCCAACAAAGATATTTTGGGACTGTTCGAACCGGGCTCTCATGGTTCTACATTTGGCGGAAATCCGCTGGCTTGCGCAGTAGCGATCGCAGCAATGAATGTGCTGGAAGAAGAACATTTGGTAGAAGCTTCTTTGGAAAAAGGCGCTTATTTGTTGAAAAAATTACAAGAGATCCAAAATCCGAAAATTGTGGAAATCAGGGGCAAAGGGCTCTTTATCGGTGTGCAGCTGACAGAACTGGCCAGACCGTATTGCGAAGCCTTGATGGACGAAGGGATCTTGGCAAAAGAAACCCATGAAAACGTCATTCGTTTTGCGCCGCCGCTGACCATTTCTTATGAAGAATTGGATTGGGCGATCGAACGGATCAAAAAAGTATTGGCGAAATAGTAAAAACAGGATGGAGAAGAAAAAGCCGCGGAGAAAAGCTCTGCGGCTTTTTGTTTTGAGAAAAAGAGGATGCTTCAAAAAAAGAGAGAGTATTTTTTACAAATATCAAAAAAGCCTTATCAACAATGCCAAAAAGCCCTTAAAAAGCGCAAAACAAGTCCAAAAAAGCAAGAGAACGGTCAGGATGAAAAAAAGTATATACAAAGTAGCATAACAACATGTTATAATAAATAATAGTAAGTTTTTTTAAGGCGACATGGGGCGGCAGAAACTGGAAAGAAAATGAGAAGAAAACACGGAAGGCTCCATGAAATGACTGTTAAATTTTCTTTTAAAGGAGTGGGATCATGAATTTTTCCGATATCGCGGATATTTTGACCAACTTCAGATTTAGAGATGTGATCGATATCATTATCATCGCATACATTATATATTGGATCATGAAACTGATCAAACAGACCCGGGCGGAACAGCTTTTAAAGGGTCTGGTGATCCTGATCGTGTCCTTGAACTTGAGCGATTGGCTTGGACTGAGGACGACGCATTTTATCCTGCAAAACACTATGACATTGGGCGTTATTGCCCTTTTGATTGTGTTCCAGCCGGAATTGAGGCGGGCGCTGGAACGACTGGGCAGAGGAAAGCTTTTTTCCAAATTCCTTTTTGTGCCGAAAGAGGACTATTCCGATATGATAGAAGAAGTGGCCAGAGCGGCCCAAATGCTGGCGGAAAAGCGTTTTGGCGCGTTGATCGTTTTGGAAAAAGAAGTAGGACTAAGAGACTTTGCGGATACGGGTATCGTGGTCAACAGTGAAGTGACGGCGGAACTTTTGGTAACGATCTTTTTCCCCAACAGTCCGCTCCATGACGGCGCTGTGATCATTCGTAACGGCAGGCTCCATGCGGCAGGGTGTTTTTTGCCCTTAAGCGATAACCCCAATATCAGCAAACAGCTTGGGACGCGGCACAGAGCCGGGCTGGGCGCAACGGAAAACGGCGACTGTTTGGTCGTGGTGGTTTCGGAAGAAACCGGGATCATTTCCATTGCGGAAGAAGGAAAACTATCTCGATTCCTGGACATTGAGTCTGTCAAAGAAAGAATTCGGCGATCCCTTGAAAAGGATACTGTAAAAAATCAGTTCCAATTTTTTACGCAAGGGAGGGATAAAAAAGAATGAAACCTTTTTTAGATTCCGTAAAAAGCTTTTTGGTTCGTTTTGTAAAAAAAGATTTTCTCAGTAAACTGACGGCTGTCTTTTTGGCATTGATCATTTGGACCTATGTTGCCGTGCAGCAGGATACGGATAATTTTCAGGTGATCCGGGATATCCCTGTGGTATTGCGGAACTTATCGGAGGATTATGCTGTCATGAATGAGAGCGATCTTTATGTCAGCGTCAGGATCAGCGGCAGAAGATCTGTGATCAAAAACATCAAAACATCGGATATTTTGGTTGAGGCGGATATGAACAACCGAGGAGAAGGTGTGAGCACGGTACCGGTCATTGTAACAGTGCCGGATACGGTGACTTTGGCCAGTGTGCAGCCTGCTACCGTTGAAGTCAAATTGGATACGGTGATCAGCAAGAATTTCCCCATTGAAGTTGTGACAACAGGCCAAGTCGCGCAGGGAACGACCATGTCTACCGGTTACACGGTGGTTCCGGGAGAAGTGGTGGTGACCGGGCCGAAGAGTACCATCGAGTCGATAGAAAAAGCGGCTGTTTATGTGAATATAGAAGAAAGGGATACTTCTTTCACCACAACGGTCCCAATCCAGTTTTATAACAAGAATGATAAGCTGATAGAAGATGCACAGTTAAAATACAATCCTAATTTTGCGGAAGTACAGATCGTCATAGGAAAGACGGCGACCCTTTCCGTACATCCGGCGATCAAAGGAAAACCGGCAGAGGGATACAGCATTATTTCCGCTACGGTGGAACCGGCAACGGTAGGGGTGATCCAGACCGGCAGAAACGGAACGGTGCAGAATATTTCCACCGAGGAGATCGACATTACAGATCTCAATACCAGCTTGGAAAAGACAGTGAAATTGAATGTCCCGACCGGGTATGAGCTTGCAAATAAAGACAATGGGAATGTAACGGTAAAAGTGGTGATCGACAGGATCGGCACAAAAGAATTCCGTATCGATACCGGAAATATCAGCTTGATCGGCATCAATCAGAATCAGCTTCGGTTTATGGACGATACGTTGACCTTTACCGTAAAAGGCGCGCAGACCATTTTGGATGGCATTACGGAAGAAAGTTTGGCGCCCACCTTGGATATTTCCGACTTACCTGCCAATACGGACGGCTCTTCCGTTTATGAAAAAGCGCTAAAAGTGACCCTTCCGGAAGGGGCCGAAGTAGTGGGCGGCGGACCGACAGTACGGTTCGAATTGACGGAAGAAAATGGGTAGGAATGTGTAAAAATACGGGCAAAAAACGGCTTTGACAGATACGGTGAGGAAAGTTATCTAAGGAAGGTTTTTCAGCGTATTCACTGCCGAAATTTGCTTTGGGGACTTAGATAAAATCGGCTGCAAAGAAGCGGCTGTATCGGCAGAAAGCGGCTTTGATCCGAGAAAAAAGTTTAGAAGAAGACGGGTGCGTATCGGGCGAAAGATCCGGTAAGCACCCGATCGTTTGATGGATAGCGAAGGGGGTGAGAAAGAGAAGATCGCAGAGGCAGTCAATGGGGATTGCCCAGGAAATAAAGAAAAGAAAAATCAATAGAAACGAACAAAAAGTGGTTTGGATCGTATTCCGACAAAAAGCGCCTGGACTGGAGAATGAGAAAAGAAAAAGTGTCTTGGCAGATGCGGGAAGCTTTTTCTTTGTTTTACTGTACCGGTAAAAAGCAGGAATTTCTCAACCAGTTGACGAGGGATGGCAGTTATCGAAAGACTCGGCGGATGCTGCCACGGCCGGAAGATTCCACTCACCGATCAAGACAAAGGCCTTATCAGGCATCTTGCGGTGACGGGGAAGTTTCCCAGCGGGTCGTTAGGAAGGAAGCAAAAAGCAGAACAAAACTGTAACAGAGGTCCTTCTGCCGCTGCGCGGGTAGGTAAAAGCGCCCGCAGTAAACAGAAAAAAAGGAGTTTTATAGAATACATGTATACGATCAAAGACTTATATGATCTGGATCATACGCTTGCAAAAGAGTATCTGGAGCAGTTCACTTATCCGTGGGAGGCTCTCAAGGGGATCAAGGATCTTATCCTTGCGCTCGGACCGAAACTGGGAGACGATTACGAAGAAGTGTCAAAGAATGTGTGGGTCCACAAGACAGCCAAAGTGTTCCCTTCGGCATATCTGGGAGAACCATGCATCATAGGGCCTGAAACAGAAGTAAGGCATTGTGCTTTTATCAGAGGTTCGGCTCTTGTCGGCGCGAACTGCGTGATTGGGAACTCTGTGGAGCTCAAAAATGTGATCCTTTTTGACCATGTCCAGACACCGCATTATAATTATGTGGGCGATTCGATCCTGGGCTACTATTCACACATGGGAGCCGGTTCCATCACATCCAACGTCAAGTCTGACAAGGCTCTTGTAGTCATTCATGACGGATTAGAAAATATGGAGACCGGTATCAAGAAGATCGGCGCTATGCTGGGAGACTATGTTGAGCTTGGCTGCAACAGTGTATGCAACCCGGGAACCGTCATAGGAAGGCACAGCAATGTGTATCCGACCTCATGCGTGAGAGGAGTAGTTCCGGAAAACAGTATTTTTAAAGACAACGGGGTCATCATTAAGAAGAGATAGAAACGAGAGAATTCAACGATAAGGAGATTGGACAATGAGAGTTATTATTCAGGACGATTATCAAAAAATGAGCCTTTGGGCAGCCAATTATATTGCAGAAAAAATCAATGCCCATAAAGAAGACAGACCTTTTGTGCTCGGACTTCCTACAGGTTCTTCGCCCATCGGTGTTTATCAAGAGCTGATCAAAATGAACAAAGCCGGCAAAGTATCTTTTGCCAATGTCGTAACATTCAACATGGACGAATATGTGGGACTTCCGCACGAACACGACCAGAGCTACTGGTATTTCATGCACGACAATTTCTTTGACCATTTGGTAGACATGAAGGCTGAAAATATCAACATTCTCGATGGCATGACCGATGATCCGGAAGGGGAATGCAAACGCTATGAAGAAAAGATCGCATCCTATGGCGGTATCGACCTGTTCATGGGCGGTATCGGAGTGGATGGACATCTGGCATTCAACGAACCTTTCACATCGCTTACTTCGAGAACGGGAGTAAGAGATCTTACGACCGACACGCGTATCGTAAACAGCAGATTCTTTGGCAATGACCCTGAAAAAGTTCCTTCTCAGGCTTTGTCAGTCGGTATTGGCACAGTCACTGACGCAAAAGAAGTTTTGGTACTGATCAGCGGTCACAACAAAGCGCGCGCAATGGCAGCCGTAGTGGAAGGCAATGTCAGCCAAAAATGGACTTGCAGCGCTCTTCAGATGCACAACGCGGCGATCATCGCCTGCGATGAAGCTGCCTGCGGTGAGCTTATGGTAGACACTTATAAGTATTTTCTCGACATCGAACGCAAGGAGAGGATATAGCTATGGAGAGAAAATGTAAATATTTCGGAACGGACGGATTCCGCGGCGAAGCCAATAAAGATCTGACTTTTGATCACGCGATCAAGATCGGCCGATTCCTCGGATGGTATTATGGCGCCAGACTCGACAAAAAGGCTAAAATCGTTATCGGAAAAGATACCAGACGTTCAAGCTATATGTTTGAATACGCGCTTTGCACAGGCCTTGTGGCTTCCGGCGCAGACGCTTATATCATGCATGTCACCACAACGCCTTCGGTATCCTATATCGCGCGGGTCGATGACTTTGACTGCGGTATCATGATCTCGGCTTCTCACAACCCGTATTATGATAATGGGATCAAGATATTGAACAATTTCGGTGAAAAGATGGAAGATGAAACGCTGCTTAAGATCGAGGACTATATCGACGGCAAGATCGAAGTGCCGATGGCGGAACGGGACAAGATCGGCCGCACCGTTGATTATACGGAAGGTAGAAACCGCTATACGGGCAATTTGATCTCTATGTCAAAATACAGCTTCAGAGGAGTCAAAGTCGGTCTTGATGTTGCGAACGGAGCCGCATGGTCCATTGCCAAGGCGGTATTCGACGCGCTGGGAGCAAAAACATATGTTATGAACAATACTCCGGACGGCTATAACATCAACACCAATTGCGGCAGTACGCATATTGAGCATCTGCAGAAGTTTGTAGTGGAAAACAGGCTGGATGTAGGGTTTGCCTATGACGGCGATGCGGACCGTTGTCTCTGCGTGGACGAAAAAGGCAACGTAGTCACAGGGGACCACATTTTGTATATTTACGGCCTTTATATGAAAGAACGCGGTAAATTACTCAACAACAAAGTCGTTACTACCGTCATGTCGAATTTCGGTCTTTACAAAGCCCTTGACGCAGTGGGGATCGAATACGAACAGACTAAGGTAGGCGACAAATACGTTTATGAAAACATGGTCGAAAAAGGCCACAGGATCGGTGGTGAACAATCCGGTCATATCATTTTCTCCAAATACGAAACGACCGGCGACGGGATCTTGACCAGCATCAAGATGATGGAAGTCATGCTTGCCAAAGAAAAACCCATGAGTGAACTGGCAGCGCCGGTAGTATTTTATCCTCAGGTACTCAAGAACGTTCGCGTCAAGAGCAAAGAAGCCTGCATGACCGATCCGGATGTCATTGCCGAAGATCAAAAAGTCAAAGAACTGCTGGGGAAAACAGGACGCACGCTCTTGCGTGAATCCGGGACCGAACCGGTGATCCGCGTTATGGTAGAAGGCGAAGATAAAGACCTTTGTGAAAAATACGTTGATCAGATCATTTCGGTCATCAAAGCAAAAGGACATATCGTTGAGTAGAAATAAAGTGCGGATTCTGAAGCGTAATAGATGGGAATATCAAAGAATGCGCTTGAAAAGAACCGATAGGGAAATCAAACAGTAAGAAAGAAGACGGCTAAGATCAGCCGTCTTCTTTTTGATGTTTGACCGTATTTTGAGGAACAAAAACAAAATCTTTTGAAAAAGAATTGCTTTTTCCAAAAGATGGTCTTATAATAAATTTGCTATCAAGCAAAATAGAATATGTCCTCTGGGCAAGGTGCGTTTTCAGGGTGACTTTTGGCGGTATAACACCAAAAAAGGCACTTGAAAGCAATTCCTGATCGGTGGTGATGCTGTTTTTTGATATAAAAGATCAAGAAACAGACAAGTCCAACAGCCCCAACAGCCGAACCGGTGTGAATCCGGTACCGCCAGTATAGTCTGAATGGGAGAGGGAAGTTTTTGTTTATCCTTTTTGGTGTACGAAAAGAGATAGGCTTCCTTTTTCGTGGGGAAGCCTATTTTTTATGGGACCGTTTTGATGGATGTCTGCTTGGATGAAAGAGCTTTGCGGCAAGAACGATCGCAATAGGGAATCCTACCCAAACCCTATTGGAAAAGTTCCCGCAAAAGGGACTGAAATGAGGATAAACGAGGAAATCTGCAAAATAGGAAAAGGAGCCTATTTTACAAAACCAAACTTCTTTGAGGACGAGTGTTGTTTTCGTTGTTGAGGCAAAACTTAACAACCAGTGTGTCCGCAAATCGCGGCAATTTCATCTGCAGGGCAGATGACTTAAGGAAGGTGTGTCATACTATGGACCAAAAGGTAAAAAAATTAACTTACGGCGGGCTGATGATCGCGATCGTGACCATTGCGACCATCGCCATCAGTATTCCCGTTATCGGGACACAAGGGTATATCAATATCGGAGATGCGGCAGTCTTTATTGCGTCGGTGCTTTTTGGGCCG
>JAEEGL012766978.1_pt1 | contig 13496 bp, 9 predicted proteins | sample 9134231 | NCBI WGS metagenome assembly JAEEGL01 (sample SAMN16246548, study PRJNA631951) | gut metagenome | biome: gut microbiome; feature: rumen; material: fiber-attached | host: Bos | place: Iran: Karaj | collected 2018-10
GCTGAGAAGCCCGCCGAGACGAAGAAGTCCGGCTGCGGCTCGATGATCGGCGGCGGCTTCATCGTGCTCGTCACGGTCCTCGGTTCCGCGTGGGTTGCCAAGAGAAGATAAGAGAACCTTGATCCCGTAAGCGGCACGGCAGAAAGCTACGCCCCCTCCAAGGATCGAATCTGATAGAAATAATAAGGCTGGCGCTGTATCTCTGATCGGATATCCTGCGTCAGCCTTGTTTTTTCCCGAGAGACGCGTCTGTTCCCCACGTGAGTTCATCAGATTGGAAACGATGCGTTCCGAAATCTGAGCCATTGCCGTTCTTAAAACTTAAAAGCAGTATAACTCAGCATCATCGGAGTTAAAAACTGGTTCAAGTGATTGAAACTGCTGCTTGGATATGGTATAATATAACTAGAGTATTTCACTTCTCAGCGAAAAAGAAGCAAAAAGCAGTTGATTATAGCCATCCTGACGGATCGTCCGGATGGCGAGAGCCGAAACCGGAGGTATCGGCTTAAGGCGTGGTTGCTTTCAAACGAATCTTATCTCTTGAGCTAATCATTTATCTTGCCGTATGAATATTCCGATTTTGAAGGCCTTCAGACGATTTGAAAGGATAGATTTTTGAAGGAGGCGGCATGAATATCGAAATGATCCGTCTTGCCTGCCGTTATGGCGATGAAACGCACGAACTCAAACAGGTCGAGATGGGAGTTTTCTCATCCGACAGAATCCGAGCCGAGGTTGTCATTGAACACATCAATGAGGGCGTTGACAAACTCCTTTGTCGTTTCAGCAATCTTTCGGCCGAGCCGCTTGTCTGTCAGCCGGAAATCCGCGTTCAGACGTGCTTTGTTCCGAATCGCTGGGTGATTCCCGGCGTCAGCTACAATGGCAATGACTGGGGACGCGGAAATGAGCCGAAGGGCTTCGCCTGCGATGGAGAACCGTGGGTTTTCGATGACCGGCGGACGACGATCCCGGCCTGCACGATCAGCGAGAACGAAACAGAGTACTTCGCGCTTATGGCGTCTGATGAAGACGAGGCGTCCCATCTCTGCTCCTGTTCGCTGGAGCGGTTGTCTGACGGGACAATGCTCCACCGAATCCTATGGCCGGAAATCGAAAGGCCAAAGACCTATGTGGGCCGTGACCGGTACGGCGAGCCGCATGAAGATTTCGTGACAATCCCGGCGGGCGGGATCTTCGCCGCATCGATCTTCCTTCTCCGTGGAAAGCCTTTCCTTCCGAACTATGCGACGGCGAACGTGGAGGATGCGGCCCTTGATCTGCTCTCAAAGCCCTTCCCTCCCCGCTTCACACCGGAGGAGATCCCCGCGCTCTGCTGCTCCTTTGCAAAAACACTCCTGCGGGACGTAGGCGAGCGACGTCTATTCTGCATCGGATACTCCCCGAATGAGGAAAACGGCTTCTCTCAGGCTTGGGGCAGCGAATTCGGCTGGTGCGGGCAGAACGGGATGTATGCCAGACTAATGATCGAACGCGGTACCGAGATCGGGGATGCCGCCCTTGTCTCCATCGTCACAGAGGTTCTCGACGCGTACAGTCACGAAGCCGTAGCGTCCACTGGACTGATCCGCACGCACTACGACCGGATCGTGAACGGAGGAAGCCCCGTAGAAGATACCTGCAACCTCGGTTTCGCCGTCTGCGAACTGTCGAAAACCTGGAAGTACCTGCAAGAACGCGGGGAGAAACACCCGAAATGGCTCGAAGCGGCCCGAAGCACCGCGGATTTCATGCTGGCTCACTGGTCAGACGAATGGGGCTTCGGCAAGGCGTGGAACACGGAAACGGGAGAATGCGTCGATCCGGAAGGCACCATCGGCGCCTACCTCATTCCTGGCCTGACTGCACTGTACGGCGTGACGAAAGAGGTTCGTTATATGGAAGCTGCCCGGCGCGCCTGCCGGTTTTACCGGGACCGGGATCTGGCTCAATTCACATGTACGGCAGGCGCCCTGGATACGTATTGCATCGATAAAGAAACCTCTGGCTCGCTGCTTGCCGGCGCGATGGATCTATATGAACTCGAGGGGGCGGATGAATGGCTGAGGTGCGCGAAGATGGCGGGCTGGTATTTCTGCTCGTGGATGTTCCACCATGACACGGTAAACAGCCCAGACAGCGATTTCGGACAGTACGGCTATCGGACGCTCGGAGGCACGACCGTCTCCGCCCAACACCATCACATCGACCTCTGGGGAGCATTGATGGTACCGTATGTGAAGCGTCTCGGGGACATCACGGGTGACATGCACTGGAACACCAGAGCGGATCTGCTCTGGGCAAACGCCATCCAGAACATCGCGCCCGCCGAGGGGAAGTTCATTCACGGAAGGATGCGTCAGGCAGGCGCGCAGAACGAGGCGTATTTCCACTGCCATTGGGGAGACGAAGGTGCGCCGGGGATATTCAACGAATGGCTCGTCGCGTGGCCCGAAGCCTTCTGCTGGAATACGGCGGAATGGATGAAAAGCAATGTCATAAAACACGCATAGGGACTCATATCTTACTTTTCGGGCTGAGATTGTGAATATGCGTATGTCCACATTGGCAGGAGGTCTGCATGATCATCGCTTCTCACAAAGAGATCCTCGAAGCCATCAAATGGAGTAAAAAGAACAGCCCCGTCGCTCACCTCGTCCTCTCCATGAACGGGAAATGGGGGACGGAAAAGGACAACCCCATGAATGTAGTGGCTGCCTTTGCTCGCCTTTGGCCAGAGACGCGCAGTTTTCTCCAGACTGCCGCACTGATGAACTATAAGGACGGTGGTCTGCTACGGCCAAGCGAGTTCGATATCAATTATCCACGGCAAAAGGTCAAAATTCAGATTCTCCGGGATTTCTTCGATCTACTTATGGGTATGGCGAAGTACATGGGTGAAGTGGAGGACTTTTCCTTCATGGAATCTTTCTGCCGGGACATGTTGAAGCTATTTGTATGGAATACCTCAACACGAGATATCTTCCGGGGAACGATACTATACTCGCTTGATAAGCAAGGAAAAGAAGAAGAAGCATGGAGTCTCTTCGCTGAGTGGAAGAACGAAAAGACCGCATCGTTTTATTCCCTGGCGGTGTTGGACAGGATTGATACGGTGAGAGCAGCGGCAATTCTAGACCCGTACCGAAGCAGTGAAAATGATTCGCTCAAGGGATACATCGAAATGCTGGACCGTCTGAGGGTTGCGAGAGGAGAGGTGGAAAAATGCTCGGACTGAAATCAAAAGAAAAGCGCGATCTCCTGAAATGGAGCAAACAGAACAATCCGCTTATGTATTTCGTCCTCTCCATGGACGGGCTGTGGGATACGGATTATGAAGATCCGGAAAACATCAGCGTGCATTTTCTGAAATACTGGCCCGCTGTTAAGAATGAAATCATCCGGCTGGGTTTCAAGACTCCTGACGATATTCGAATTGACTATTTTGCGGATGAAGATCTTTCCGTCGATATGGCTGTAGACCTCTTCAACCTGTTAAACGCCATGCCGTATTATTTTGAAGAAGCACGCCGCTTTGCTGAATGCGAAGCGTACTGTCGTGAGATGTTGACCATATTCGATTTCAATGATGACGACATACAGGATGTCTGGGGACATATCGGCTATGACCTTGACCGACAAGGTCGTACCGAGGAGCGGGATGCCCTTTTCGCAAAGCATGAGATGACCGCGGTAATGGCAGCTTACTATTCAATGTGTTTTCTGGAACGTAGAGATGCCGACCGCGCAGAAGAAATCCTCGCTCCGTTCAAGGACAGTGATAATAATCTGATTGAGGCACGGCTGGCATGGCTGGAAGAAATACGGAGAGGATGGGAGGAAGATCAATAAATATACCACCTCAGATTTGCCTCCCCGATCCTGCTGGACGAGCTGCTTGAAAGCCATGTATGACTCCACACGGAATCCCTCCCATCAGTATTTGGGCACGCCGTCGAAATGATGGCATTTCTCTGGGTATGATCCCAGGTTTCACAATAACACATTACATAAGACCGGCTGATTAGTGTCCTGTGCACTACTTCAGTCGGTCTTATATATATCCATACAGGAGTTTACAATACCATGACTACAGCTCACTCTGTACCCAGTCCCTCTGATGGGAGGCCCAAGCTAGTATTTTTGGGGGAAAATGACATCTTGCTCTCATCTCTTCTTCAGGAACAATACGTAATCCTCCGCAGTGGGCTTCTCCGGAGCTTTCCACATACCATCACTGTCCGGCTCAATCTCTCCGATTTCGATGTCTTTACCAGTTCTCGGATCGAACCACTCAGCCTCGTATGCAGCATTTTCTGCAAGACCGCAGACGGTGCCGGATTTCGTGCTCTGCATATAGAGGTAAACCACGTAGGTCTCGTTTCCGACGCTCGCCGCGACGGCATACGACCGGTCCGGCTTGAAGAGATTTTTGCTGTCCAGATCGGGTGTGAGATTCCACCAGTCGAACCGCTCGAAAAACCGCCGCATGATCCCCTGCTGCCAAGCGGATTCGAATTCAACAGCCTCACTCCACCGAGTCGCCTTGTCTGCCGGTGTGATGGTGTCCAGACCGTCGTTTGAGGTAGTGTTCATATCGTAGGTCCCATTATACAACCAGATATCCGCCGCCCCGTAGCCGACACCTGCGAATCCGTCCAGCATGGATATCCACGACTGCATCCGCGCCCCGGTGTCCTTGGTCCAGAGATTGCAGTACCGGCCTTCGTAGTTGATGGCGACCTTTCCGCTCTCCCAATAGTCCCGTGCGGTCCTGCCGCTGTCTTGTCCCGCGATGTTGGGGCTCCACTGGGCGGCCCACCAGTTGTGTCCGGTTCTTGACGTCACGTCCTCGTCGTAAAACGCGGACTTACCGCCGTTGTCCCGGCTCGGCTCTGAGGATCCCGCGCCTGTGACTGTGGTGAAGACAGCGTTTTCCTGATGGCAGGACAGGGGATGGGCGTATGCGTCGTACTTGTGAATATACTCTGCGATCTTCACCCATGGGTTGTTCGTGAAGTCGTAGATCTTCTGGTCCCCTCGTTCACGGTAGAAATCGTTGTCGGCCTCCTGCGCGAGAGTCCACATCACCGGGTAGGCGGAATACCGGGCGACCCAGTAGCGGGAGATCGCTTCGAGATACTGCTCGTCTTCCATCAGAGCCTCGCTCATGGACGAGCAGAAGAAGAATTCCGCGTTGGCGTGGACGAGACCCTTTTCGGCGATGTACTGATAGTACCGGTCGTTCTTCGCGAAATACGAGGCGTCCGCCGCGCTGAGTTCCCCGTCCGCGAGATCTGCCTTTGTGCCGATGGGCTCTGACTGATAGACGGTGAATCCCTGTTCGACGCGCTTATCCACGATATACTTGAAATGCGATTTCGCGCCGGTATTACCCGCATGAGGACCGGGTGAATCGAATTCTTCCTGATACATGTTCCAGTGCGTGTCACCGAGGTAGAAGAACGGTATCCCGTCTGCGTAGACGAAGTGCTTCGAGCCGTTCGTCGTGACGAATCCGTGTTTGTAAATCTCGAGATTGCCTGAATAAAGCTTCGCCGTCACCGTTCCGGTCTTTCCGTCGAGATCGGGATCGTTAGGGGCGGAGGTCACGAATTCCCATTCACCCTCTTCGGTCGGGGCGAACCGCACGATGAAGGTCCTCCCTCCGTTCCAGAAGCCCGGGATCGTGAGACTAGTCCCCGTCGCAGAATTGGTGAACGTTGCATCAAATTGCGCGTAGACCTGCTTGTTCGTCTTATAGACCTTGTTCGATTTGAATTCAAGATCCACGGCGATCCATGTTTCGGTTTCGTATGTCATGGCTTTTTCCTCCTTCGGTTCGGTTTCGGCGGTATTTGTTTCGGGCGAGTCGGTCTCGTGGGGTTCGAAGCTCTCCGTTTCCGCGTTCTCCGTCTGCGCGTTCTCCGTTTCCGCGTTCTCCGTCTCTGCAGGTTTTCCATCCGAATCGGAGCAAGAAAACAGTCCGAGTGATAACAGCGGCAGACAGAGCAGGATGAATGAAAAAACAGAAACATGGCGACGCAGACTGGTGTGAGATTTTGTTTCGCAGGTATGGCTTCCCACTTCGCGGAATCCGGAATTCTTCTGTTTCAATTCATCCATTCCTCCTGTCCGTTGCAGACCTAAATTTGGGAACGGCTCATATACTTTTTTCAGTCATATGTCCTGCCGGACACTTTCCGCTTCAACACAAACGATAATTCAGCAATATCCTGACAAGCGGGATTATATTGATGTATAACGATCACATCAAAGTACTTTTCGCAGCACATAGCAGCAGTGCCCCTTCGGAATGTCTTCGCGTGTAGCTGCAACGGAATAGCCGTTTTTCTCAAAGAACGGAAGTGACCAGTCGAACGACTCGGTAATAGCTATATAAGCCCCGTTTTCTTTCGCTTCTTCTTCGATCTCGTGAAGAAGTCCGGAGCCGATGCCCTGATTGCGGAGAGCCTCATCAACCCATACCGATTCGATGATCGCGCAATGCCAGCCATGTACTCCTGCAAAGCATCCCGCAACCATATCTCCGGTATCATCAGCAATCCTTTTCCCGAGAGATATCCATTCATGCTCGTAGGGAACCTGAGTATTATTGTATTCGCCGAGCCCCTTCTCAATGACATCCGCGTCTTCCTCGTCTGCCGGCATGATCTCATATCGGCATGTTTTAGACGGAAAGTATTCCTCGCTAGATCTGTCGAACCGTTTTATCATTAGATAGTTTTCGTGTCCTCTGGGCCAGTCATTTATCGTGCCGCACACGGTAAAGCCGTGCTTCTCATAGAGCGGCCGAGCCTGAAAATCGAATGTTCCGAGTGTCATGGCATAGCAGCCCTTTTCTTTGGCAACACGTTCCGCCTCGCGGATCAGTGCGGAGCCAAGCCCTTGTCTACGATGCTTTTTGTCTACCCATAGAGTATCGAGACAAGCTATCTTCCAGTTGTCGATCTCCACGATACACCCGGCGATGATATTCCCTTCCTCGTCAGCAATCTTGAAAACAAGATCTTCATCCTCAGCTCCTACTTCAGGAGGCACGATGGAATCGGTGATCGTATCAATCTTTTCTTCGATAAAATCCTCATCACCTTCAGTAAAAGGCATGGTTTTGTATTTCATTTCGCTGTCCTCCGCAAATCCAAATATGATTCTTTGATTGGTTCAGCTTTCGCCTCATTTCAGATTGATAAATCCGTCAGGCAGTATCCCCTTTTTAATGAATATGGCTGGACAGCGATACAGTTAGGAAGATCAGCTAAATAAGATGATGCGTGACGCATTCTGTTTATCTAAAAGAAGAGCCTGCCATGAAGGATAAGGGCTTGACAAATTCCCCTTTCCGCGGTGTAATACACTTGAGATGAAACTCCGTTTCATTTTCTCCTCCTTTCCACCTTAGCCCGGGTTCCCCCTAGCTCGGGCTTTTGGTATGCGCGGCTACTATTCATATGTACACATATTTAATCTGCGCCACCCTCCTGACTACGGTCAGATAATAACGAGCGCACCACCCGGTTAGTGTGGAGCGCTCTCTATTATACGACATTTTGCGACGGGATAGGGGGCCGTTTATTTTCCAACAGAGTTCGGCGGCCACGACCCACACTCACCCTGCTCTGATTCAGCAAGACAGAGATGAAGCACCCCGTGCTTCATCGTTATTGCAGGACGGCATAAAACAGTCACGCACGCTTACCAGCATGTATCCTCCCCGTCCGATCTGTCCAGTTCGTCCCTCAGCGCGCGCATCTGGCGACTGTTTTCGAGCGCGCCACGGACCGCAAAGTCAAAATCCGCACCGGCGGAAATCATCCTGCACCCGAGTTCCATCCAGTATCGTTGTTCCTTCTCGCTTAGCGCACCTATGGAAATGCCAACCAACCCTCCTGCGGCTTCAACCTTTGCAATAGTCTCTTTCACAAGCGCGATGTTCTCTTCGTCGTAAATCTGATTCAACTTTCCGATTGAGCCGGACAAATCACATGGACCGATGATAAACGCGTCAATTCCCTGCACATTTAGGATATCATCCAGCGAGTCAATCGCCTGTTTCCTTTCGATCTGCACGAAGCGACAGAGTTCATCCTCACGCCGAATATAATCGTCCGCGCTGTCAATGCCGTACCGCACCGCCCCTAGCGGTCCGAATCCGCGAAATCCACGCAACGGATAGTATGTGGAGCGGATGGCCTCATCCACCTGAGCAGCCGTTTCCAGATTAGGAAATACAACTCCATCCACGCCCATTTCGAGAATTCGCTTGACATGGCCTGGTTCCTCCACGTGTGCGCGCACCACAGCAGCTGTTCCTCTTGCGCGGATGATCGTCACGCACCGCAGTAGCTCCTCATAATCGATGGCGGTATGTTCCGTATCAATCCAGATGTAATCATACCCCATCTGTGCATAAGCGTCTGCCAGTACGAAATTCCCGAGAGAAATATGTGTCCCGACGATGTGCTTCCGCGCTTTAATCTTTTCTTTCAGACTTGTCATGGTCGATGCCCCCCGATTGGATGAATTGATTCCGCGGCTGAATAAACTTTGGACCTCTTTACGTTCAAGTTTCCGACAGCCCTTTCATTATACACGAAAGTCCACGGATTTACAAGATCTGACAAGAAAACAGTTATATATGATGCTCCCCTGTCAGAACCATCTGCTTCCTTCTTGACATGTAAGCATTTTTGCGGTATGATAAGTATGATCAACCATTCCGACCTGGGCGGAGACGCCCGTATGTACTTCGGAAAAGGAAAAGAGGACCAAAGCATGATGAGACGAGAAACGATTCTGTTGGATCGCGGCTGGCTGTTTCACCGTGGGGAAATCGAAATCAAACGGCCTTCCTCCAAAGGTCCGATCTATTCTTCCGCCAAAACTGTCCGCGAACGCTGGGGTCCTGCTGCTGTGGAATACAACGATCATACCGACGACTACCGTCCCGGTGTAGAATTCGGGGTCGATCGTTGGGATCGGGTGAACCTGCCTCACGACTATGTCATCGAAGGGACATTCGATCCGGCGGAAAACAGCGCCCTCGGTTATCTGCGCTATGAAAACGCATGGTACCGCCACCACTTTACCCTCTCCGAAGAGGACCGGGGAAAGCGGATCGCATTGTACTTTGAAGGCATTGCAGGAGAATCCGAAATCTTCATCAACGGATGCCCCCTGTATCGGAGTTCCTCGGGCTATACCTCCTTCGAGGTGGAGATCACGGATTTCGTGATATTCGGAGTGGACAATCTGATCGCAGTGCATTTGGATCTCTCCCGGCACGAGGGCTGGTGGTACGAGGGAGGAGGCATATACCGGCATGTCTGGCTGCTCAAAACCCTTCCGATCCACATTGATCGTTGGGGAGTCCGCATCGTCCCGCGCAGAATTTACAACACGCTCTGGCGGACAGACGTGGAAATCACAGTTCGCAACTCCGGAGACGATGACGACGTCGCGCAGATTTTGACCGAACTTCACGATCCTTCGGGAGAGCTTGTCAGTTCCGCCCGGACTTCGATTTCTGTTGCCACCCATTCCGCAAACACTGGGATCATCAGCCTGTATCTCGATAATCCAGCCCTCTGGCAAGTTGGACAAGGAGTCTTGTACGCCGTCCGCACTTCCGTTCTGTCCGGCAGAGGTGAAGATCAGACCGTGGACCATTTCGGCTTCCGTGAGATCCTCTGCGATCCGGAACGGGGACTGTTCGTCAACGGGATCCCCGTGAAGATCAAAGGCGTCTGTGGTCACTACGACTGTGGGCTTACAGGGAAGGCGGTCCCGGACAATCTGTTCCGGTATAAAGTCAAAATGATGCGGGAGATGGGGGCGAACGGATACCGCACCAGCCACTATCCGCAGTCCGAAGCCCTCATGGACGCACTCGATGAAGCCGGATTCATTGTTCTTGACGAAGTCCGCTGGTTTACTTCCTCCGAGGAGGGAATGAAGCAGCTCGAAATGCTAATCAAGCGAGATCGAAATCGTCCTTCTGTTTTCTTCTGGTGTATCGGGAACGAGGAGCCCCTGTTCACAGATCCGAGAGGACAGCGGATTGCCGAAGCCATGCTACACCTGATCCGCCAACTTGATCCCACCCGTCCTGTTACGGCGGCTTGCGACAGACCAGACCGCGCTCTGATTTATGGAAACATGGACGTAGTCGGGATCAATTACGGGCTTGATTCCTACGACGCTGTTCATGAAAAGTATCCCGCAAAGCCCCTCATGTCCACGGAATGCTGTGCGACCGGCACTACGCGCGGATGGTATGCGCCTGATTCACAGGATATGCGCCGCCCCGCTTACGACCGGGATACCAATGACTGGTTCCGCGGCCGTGAGCGAACATGGAAGTTCATTATGGAACGGGAATGGGTCATGGGGGCTTTTCAGTGGACCGCGTTCGAGCACCGTGGAGAATGCGTTTGGCCGATGCTCTGTTCCCAGTCCGGGGCTGTTGATCTCTATCTCCAGAAAAAAGACGCATTCTGGCAGAACCGTTCATTTTGGGTCGACGAGCCGATGCTCCATCTGATGCCGCACTGGAATCACGCTGGGCATGAAGGAGAGCCTATCCGGATCGTGGCTTATACCAATCTCCCTGAGGCGGAGCTTTTCGTGAACGGGAAAAGCATGGGAAAGCAGACCGTCGAACGGTTCGGACACGCAGAATGGACGGCAGTATACCTTCCCGGAACCATTGAATGCATCGGATCACGCGACGGTATCCGTATCTGTTCGGCAGTCAGGGAGACGGCCGGCCGGGGAACGACGCTGAAATTGATTCCTGAAAACGCTGAAGACATACACGCAAACGGCGAGGATATCGCGCTTTTCACCTGCGTCGTCCTCGACGGCGAAGGTCGTGAAGTCCCGGATGCCGTATCGCTCGTTTCCTTCCGGACAAACGGGGTCGGGACCATCGCCGCGACCGGTTCCGATGATGCGGATCATACACCGCTTTCTTCCAGTGAGCGAAGGATGTATGAGGGGCGCATCACCATTGCAGTTCGGTGTCCGTCGAGTCCAGGTCGCATCGTCCTGTATGCACACGCAGAAGGGCTGTCGCCATGTCGGGCAGAAGTAGATGTTAACATTTGAAACATAGGAGGGCATTATGATAAGAATCACCGGGACCATGCGATCCTGCAATCCGAAGGCAGAAGAAACATTTCTCCGTCGGTATGACAGTGAAGGAAGGTTAATCGAGACGAGGATTCTGTCGTGCGAAGAGGACTATGCCGGCGGCTCCTATACCCGCATAAGCACGGACAACGGCCGCACGTGGGAGGAATGGACCACGGATTACAACGACGATGACGGCGGAAGGCGCGGCAGGGTCCCTGAAAGCAAGGAGGGAGACGAATTGCTCGGCGGCTGTTCGCCTTACTTCCACGATCCAGCGACTGGCTGTGACGTCGGCGTCGGCTCGACCTTTTATTATCTCAATGGACACGACGTCGGCTATTTCGCTTACTGGGACAAGGGCGAGGACAACATCCGTACACACGCCTACTTTTCCATACGGCGACCGGACGGCAGCGGTGAAACCCGCATGATCGAGTTGGAAGAAGGAGGCGCGGATTATGATCCCGCCAATCCCCGTAACCCAGCGTTCCTCAATAAAAACCGCGCTATGGCCGGCGATCTCGTACGGCTGCCCGACGGGGATCTCGCGTTCAACCTCTTCCCGACAGTACGGCTTTGCTGCGCAATGGCCGGTGCAGATGTGAATGCATTCTTCCCTTCCTGTCCCGATCTTCACAACGGGCTTGTGGTAGTCCGTCTGCACTGGAATCCGGAAAAGAACGACTATGAAATGATCTTCTCAAATGTCATCATGCTGAGTGATCTGCAGAGTTCTCGTTGCATCATGGAGCCGCAGACCGTGATCCTCCCGGACGGACGCTGGATTATCGTCTTCCGAGGCTCTAACACTCAGGTCGACGTGTGGCACACGCGTACTGATCCGACCACGCCGGGCTTCAAGTGGTACGTCGTGTCAGACGACGACGGACGCACCTTCTCCCCGCCAATGCCGTGGCATTTCGACACCTGTGAGGTCGTCTACTCCTCCGCCTCCATCTCCTCCTTCTACCGTCACGCGGCAAATGGGAAGCTGTACTGGATCGGCAATATCATGGACGACCCACGCATCATCGACGGAAACAACCCGCGCTGGCCGCTCGTAATCTGTGAAATCGACGAGAGATACGGCTGTCCCATCAAGGATTCACTGACTGTCATCGACACCCTCCGGGAGGACGAAACGCACACAGAGCTCTCGAATCCAAATCTGTTAGTGAACCGTGAGACCGGCAATCTCGAAGTCCGTCTCACCAAGATCAATCTTGAAAAAGTAAAGGATGGGCAGCCTGTTGTCCTCAACAAGTGGTATTCCGAGGCATGGGAATACGTCCTCACATTTGAGGGCTGAACCGCGTGCTTGTATTGCATAACGCGGATATCCCTTCCAGTAAACAACGCCGCCCACCTCCCATTTCTGCAGGAAAAAGGTGTCGTGATCAAAGTTTCTCCTCCTGCAGTATACTCTATACGGACACATAAACAAACTTCAGAACGAAGGGGACGTCAAGCAGCGTCCCCTTTATGCTTTTTCTGATTCAAGAATTAGCTGATACTTCCCCAATCTCCATTTAATCTCGGATCTCGACGACTGATTCTTTGATAGGGATGAGGTTGCGCCTTCTTTGACGCAACCTCCTTCTACATAGAAAAATTCACATGGAATAGGTAGACTGCTTGATCTTGCTCCGCTATACTTATTATGGGTAAGCTCAAGGAAGCGCCACATATCAAACAACCAAGTTGAATTCAGGGCGTTCCAAACAGAATTTATGGAAATGGAATGAGAAGATCAGAGGCACATAATCAGCACTGGCAAGGAAGCAGAAGCGAAAGTGTCCGGTGCCTCAATATCACGATTCCGGATTCAAGTTGGGACCATCAATAAGAACTGTTATCGTGTATGATTCCCACATCACGGCAACACAAAAAAGATTCTGAATTCCCTCGACGCTGCCGATGAATCCAGAGATTGGAAGGACCAAAAGGAAAGGAGACGCCCGAATGCAAGATCAACAATTCCATCCAAATTACATTATATCTTTTCTGGGTGCTCAGGTCCATATTGCTTCCCTATATTCTTTCGCCGATAAAACGGATACTGCCTACCATCATCATTCCCACTTTGAGCTTCATTACGAGATGACCGGAAGGACTGTATATGAACTGAACTCACTGGAGACCGTGGAACTTTGTCCCAGTCAGTGGCTTCTTCTGAATCGCGGCGTATACCACGAAGAGACCAATCCAGAACCCAGCTCTGGCTTCTGCGTTATGTTCGAGATTCAACCATTGGCTAAGAGTTCTCCGCTTCTGATCCTCAACTATTTACCATGGTTCAAGAGAGATGCTCCCGACCCCGGAAGCCTCCTCGAGCA
>JAEEGL010097936.1_pt1 | contig 13495 bp, 23 predicted proteins | sample 9134231 | NCBI WGS metagenome assembly JAEEGL01 (sample SAMN16246548, study PRJNA631951) | gut metagenome | biome: gut microbiome; feature: rumen; material: fiber-attached | host: Bos | place: Iran: Karaj | collected 2018-10
AGATTGTGCCCGCACTATCTTCGGCACTAATAGTGGGGCCTACTAAGGGTTTGTGGTCTCGCCCTCTTCGTCGTCGTCAATTTCCTTGACGCGAGTCGCAGTTGTGAGAGCGGAGTTCTGATAGACGCAAATCCAGTTAAGCTGACCCATTTGGGCAACAGTACCAACACCAACCTTGTGATACATCTGAACGTCGGTGCTCCAGTCATCGTTATCAGTAACGGTGCGGAGTAGTAACTGACCTTCAAAGACAATCTTGATTGGCTTCTCAGTTCCAGTAGGAATAATGTAAGCATAAGCAGGATCAACAACGAACTGTTGATTTGTTTCATCAACAAGACCTTGCTGTAAAATAACAACAGCATGACCCTTGTAGTCGCCTAGCCAACCATCATTCCAAAGCTTGTTCTTCATTTCATTGGAGAAACGAGCGTCTGCAGGAATCATCTTATTAGCGAAAGACTGAGTGCAGTAAATTGTTGCACGACCATAGCTATCAGCGATAGCAAGAAGTTCGTCCATGATCTCTTCATCGAAACCATTAACGGTTGCCTTATTAACCTCAGGAACCTCTTCAACCATAGCAACTAGTGCTTTGGAAACCTCGCGAGCAATAAAGTAATCAAATTCATCAAGAATGATGGAAGTGAAATCACTTAACTGCCAACGACCGTCAAGGAATTCCTCGAAACCAATGCGAGCAGCGCTAACAATTGCGCCAGCCTTGACTTCCATCTCGCCGCCGTCGAGCATGAATGTCTCATAACGTCCAGCAAGAGCACCGCGAGTAACAAATGTACGAGCACGACGCTTAGAAGCTTCAGTTACACGAACTCTAAAGATAGCCTTTTCGCCCTGGTCAACATGACGGACGTCTGCGAACTGCATGTAAACCTTATCAACGCGCTCGGGAATAACCTCGTCGAGAGCTTCAGAGATAAGAGCGAAAATGCGAGTCTGATTATCTTTCCACATATAATAATTGGGCTTACCATTTTCATACCCAATTAATCCACGAATCTCGTCGCGGAGTGCTTCATTGACCTGTTCAGCTGTGTAAGTCTCCTGCTTACCATTGAAGGAGAAATTGACAGTGGCGCCATGCTCGGCGCGAACAGCTTGCTTAGCTAACTTAGTTAGCTCTTCAAAAGTTAATGCCATTATATTTCCCCCTTCCTATTATTCAGCCTTAGTGCACTGAAGTTTGACAGCCGGCTGACCGTCAGGCATTGTGTACTCTTTAATAACTGTATATTCAACATCACCAGTACCAACAGCTAAAATACCATCACTACCTGGAGTAACAACATCAGTAACTTTAAGTTCAGTATTCTGTGCAAACATATTAGTAGTCATAATATCGCCAAGCTGAGGAACTAGGCAACGAGGATACATCTTTCCATCATAGAAATCTGCAACCTGTAAAGCGAAATGCTTGTGCATTTGCTTACGTTCATCATATAATTTTTCCTCGTTAAAAACAAGCATCCAGGGACCGTCACCAGTAAAGTTGCATTCACCTGCGGCATAGTCATAGTGTACAAACATGCCCTGCTCAAGAGTCTTAATGCTCTCGGCCGCAGGAAGTTGACCGTAAACCTGGCCTGTACGAGGAGCTGATAGATGGTTAGGCTCTAACTGGCCATAGCCATCACGCTTAATGGTAATTGCCATATTAGCTTTTCCTCCTTCAATTATTCAAATAATGTTCTACGGAGTGCTTCCTGTAAAGGACTCACGAACCCCGCAGGCTCTTCATCTAGAGAGAAAGTTGTAATTGGATCTTCCTCTTCGACTTTTTCTTGCATTTCAACCTCTGGTTGACCGTCGAGAGTGGAGAAATCAACATTCTTCTCAACATAGATGACAGCTAATTTTGCTTTAATTTCATCAAGAGTAAACTCTGATTTATGCTCCATAATTTCACGCTTATCTTCTTCAGAAAGCATGTAATAGGAGTTAATTAGCGCATCTTTTTGCTCATTTTCAACGTTTAGCTTAAAATCACGAAGTTCTTGGCATTCTGCACGTAATGCTTCGATTTCTTCTTGAAGCGCAGCGAATTCTTCTGCTGAATATTCACTGGCTGGCTCTTCCTCTATTTCCTTGTTTTCAGAGAAATCTGCGCTTGAATCTTCAGAATCGTCCTTGTCTTCTTCTGACTTTTCAAACTCGCCATTTTCAGCTTCAGCGTCTACAGGAGCTTCTTCTGCACTAGTATAATCAACAGATTCTTCGGCAACGGTCTCTTCGACTGTTTCCTCTACAAACTCTGTAGATTGCTCTTCTGTAGTCTCTGTTTGCTCTGCAAACTCTTCAGGCATATCCAACCCTCCTTTGCTTGATAACGCATCTTTCAATTCATTCATCATCGTAAATAAGGTTTGTGAGAACTCTTTATCCATTGTAAAGTTCTTACTAACCTCCGGAGATGTTACTGCACTACCTTCAAAGCAAGGTTCTATATCATCCCCAAGAATGCACAGCTTACTAAAAACTGCGTCATTTATAATAAAGAATTCAACACCCAAATTATTATCAGTTGCCCAATGACCTTCTAAAGTTTCTTCTTGAAGTTCCATTGATTGCGGCTGACCTTGAGCAATGACTTTCTTTAATTCCTCAAATTGACCCACTCATAGATAACCTGTGGTCATTAAATATGTACGCTCAACTGTATTACCAAACTCATCTGTATCAAAGAAGTTTTGGAACCAAACTTTTGCATCTGGTGCAACAAAACCATAAGGTACAGTCTTTACAGAAAAAGTAACTTCGCCATCTTCAATATGCATTATATGACCATGATCGCCAAAGTCTTCTTTATCTTTATTATAAGCAGCAACAATAGGCGTGCCCCGCAATGTCTTAGACATTTCAATTGCAGTTTCTTTATCTATATAAGAACCATTTCGATTAGTTCCAAGATAAAAAACTTTAATTTCACAAGCTTCCATTAATGGATTCATATCTAAGGGCTGTAAATTAATGAATTCAGGACCTTGAATGGTATTAACTTCTGAAATATTTTTTAAAGACATCCATCCTCCTTCCTAATTCATCGACTCACGATTACGAATAGTTTTTTCAGATTTTTCATCATCTGGTAATTCAGGACGCCCCGCAGAACCTCCTGACATAGTAGATGACATTTGTGGAGCTATCATAATTTCATTAAGATTCAACATCTGATTTTCAAATACTGCAGTTGCCATAACAACACTTTGAGATTGTCCAAGAGCAACTTGAGGTAATAATTTTGAAAAACCAATCTGTGTTTGCTCTTTATAAATCTTAGATAAATCTCTATAATTATAAATAGTTGTAGGTAACATTTGAACTTTATATTGTAGTCTATTAATATTCTTATTATATGGTCTTAATAGACCTTCTGCGAAACGTTCAAATTGTAATAATAAACCAGTCATAGTTGCTTCATCATTTGCAATAGATTTCTCTAATGCTAAATTACCATTAGTATTAAATTGCATTTGACTAACGCCTGCTTCATTATAAACAGTACGTTCAACTTTATCAAGTTGGTCTACAGAAGAAACATTACCATGATCTGACAAATCTTCTACTGCAACGTCCGCAAACGTTGTAAGAACATTAATACCAACTGCGTCTCCAACCATCTTTACCGCATTATTATGTAAAGCTTGAGCTTCATCAACATCAAAAACTAAATCTCCATTTTTGTCAATTGGCATCTCTTGGATAATTAATCGAACCAATTGTTGTTTCATTTTTTCTTTGTCTAAATCTTGTGCATCTTCAAGATCCATAAGTTTTGGAACGATTGAAACAAATAATGGAATATCTCAATTTAAACTAAATTTAATTGCGAAAGCTGGATCTAATACAAACCAACCTGCATCATCACCATTAAAATCTTTCTTTAAAGTGCCTTTCTTAAAACTTAAATAAGCTTTCTGAATTTCTTTTGGAAAGATTTTTAAAATTTTAAGTCTATAAGCACTATCACTAAATTCATCATCAAAATAACTAAGATTAAATTCAACAACAGGTCGATTATTTAATTTATATCGACTGCGACAATAATTAACAGGTAATTTTTGAAGGTAAGCCGCATTTTTCTGCGTAACTGCATAGCCATAATAACAGCCATCTTTAATTACCTCTAGTGCAATTTGTCCAAAAGTAGCTTTCAATTCGGAATTATCTAAAAATCTCGCAGACTTATATCAACCTTCAATTACCTTTTCAACTTTAATTTTTTCGTCATATTGAATTGGAACAACGAAATAATCATATTTAAAAAGATATGCCATATATCGACAAAGTCTTGAGTAGATACCACTTTTTACAAATCAATAGTTAGAAATCTCTCTTAATCTTCTTAAATCTTGATTTTCAACAGCTCTAACTACATCTTCTCTACTAAAACGAAACTTGCGGTGAATCTTTTTATAATCTGTATTTAATAATACGTCATCCCGCAAAACAACGTTTCCAAGCTTTATTTTATTGAAATCTAAAGAAGTTTGCGGAGCTCCTGTGTTTTCAGTAACAAGACGGAAATTTCTTTCCTCTTTTGGTCTAAAGGTAGCCAACGCCCACCTCCTTAATATCCTGCTGCCCGCATAATATAATCATAACTAATTTTACTTTCATCATAGTAAGGTATTGTAATTAGTTTAATATTGTGCTTTAAACAATACTTTCGTTTTTGAATATCATTATATTGCTGTCTTTGAACACCACGTTTCCCGCCAAATTTGCTTACGCTTTTATAGTGTTGTATCCCATTCGCTTCAATTAAAAAATCTAACGAACCATCCTCTGAAAAAACAGCAAAATCAAATCTCAAATGGCGACCGCTAGAAGCGACTAAATCATCAAATTCATACTCCTCTTCAAATGGCACGCCATAATCAGAGAGGACATTATGAATTTTTACTTCTAAATTAGATGCTAACACTCAAAGTCCTCCCTTCAATTCTATTAAAATATCAAAGTTAAGAGTTTAAATTTATAAATTTTCACCCCAAAGTTTTAATTAAAAAACATAAATTTTGATATATCTCTTTTTTTCTTTTTCCCGCGTTTTTCATCTTGCATTTTACAATAATACAAACCATAAATTAAAGCAGAAAATTTGTCTTTAGGAATCTTGCGGCTGGACTGTTTAAGAATAATATTGGCGCCCTCATTTTCTGTAACTAAATTTAACATTTGATCCCGCAAAATACTAGTTTGAGTAAATGGCTTAAGGTACTCCGCACGCTGGACCGCAGACATTTTTTGTCCTTGAGATTGCGCCAATAATTTATTTTTAGCTACATTTTCATCTATTAAGAAGTTAATGCGTCCTGCATTAATTTCTGATTGACAATAAGAATACATTTCAGAGTTTAGTGTTTGATTGGCTTTCATAATATACATAGCATCAGTTAATGTATTTTCTGTTTGCATATTCTTATATTTACCATCATCATCATTTAATACGCCCCAATTATATAATACCTCGCCAGAATCTGGGTCAGTAGTGTCCATTGTAAGCATATCTACAAGTCCCGCACCTAAACCATTACCGTCGATTACTGCGCATCGACATTTAAATTGATTAAATAATCGTTTAAGTTTTAATGCTTGTAAACCAAAATGTTCTTCTTCAAAAGAATAAATATTAACTACTCGTTTTAATAATCTTTCACTTCTTGAACTAGGATATACTTTAATAATTATTGCTTCAGTTGAACATCCAAAACGACCAACGTCTACACCCATTATATAATAACCATCACTAGGAGTTTTATTGGAATAGCCATATTCAGGTAAATTAATTTTACGTTGTTTATCAAACTTTTCTGCGCTAAAGAAAGCAGACTCAACATCGCCACTTCAAATACTATTATATTCTCTATCAAAGGAAGCTTCGTTAAAAGTGCCGTCTAATTTAAGTTGAGTAACAAAGTCTTTATTTAATAAGCCTTCTACAACTGGTACTCTCCAAGAGCCGCCTAAAACAATAGCTTCTTTCGGACGTGCTACCATTTGACATAATGTTTGAATTAATTTTTCATAACTAAAAGTATTGCGGTACCCCGCAGTCGTAATGAAGCATTGCCCTTTATTAAGGATCTCCGCAGGATCTACTTTTCCATTTACCATGCGGTCAACATTCAAAGTAGGAATAAGAACTTCGTTAAGAATATCTTGATCTAAGCTGGCACATTCTTCAAAAAGACCACTTTGAAAACGTCTACCTCTTGTCCTTTCAGACGCCGCAACATTTTCAAGTGTTGAACCATTAACGAAAGTATATATTACACTGTCTTTAGTTTTAGAAGTGCGGGCTCTCGTACCTCGCGTATCTCAAATAATTTCTTTTTCTAACGCTGGAATTAATCTACATATTTCATCTACTTTACCTGATAGGATTTCCGCAGATTGTTCTTTGCCTGCCGCAACTGTGAATAATTTTGCCCCAGGATAAAGAACAGCTTTAAGCATTAACCCCATTACAGACATAAAGGATTTAGACCACGCACGCACAAAAGTAGCATAGGTAATTTTGTACCGGAACAGCGCCCGCAAGAATAATCTTTGATAAAAATAAAAACGGAAATTATAAGGGTTTCCAAGAGAAAGATAATAATCAACTAATCTATCAGGATAAACTCGTCAATAAGCAATTAAATCTCTATAATCTTTAATGTGAGCTTTAATATATTCTTCAGTAGCTTCTGCATCTAATTTTCGACTATCAACTGCGGAGAGAATATCTGCTAATGCCATAATATACCTCCTATGTTAATCCGAGAAGTTTTTCTAACTCTTCTGCTTCTTCCTCAATTTCATTTTCGATAAACTGATTAAATTCTTCATAATCTTCATCAGTCATTTTATCTTTATCAGCTTCTTCTGAACTTGTAATTAATCCAGAAGTTAAGTCATCTTCTTCTTCCTCTGCTTTTTCTAATTTCTCAATATAAGATTCAATCAAATCACCCAAACCAAGTTCTTTTGATACAAGATTATAAGTATAAGCTTCTAAATCTTTTAAAGTAAAATCAATTTTATCTTGCGGGTACTGATGTGGATCATATTGCGGCAGAGCCTCGATTATGCCACCCTCTCTCTCGCAGAGTGCGACAAGCTCTCCAATAGTAGAAAGAAGCTGTTGTTTCTCTTCTTTATTTTGTGCTTCAGTAAACTTACCTGATTTGCGGAGCTGGTCAAAGACAGTTGCTAAGGATTTGTACCCGGTAGTGTCCCCGCAATCTAAAGCATCATCCATTTTAAGAGATGTTTTGCACATTTTTTTGAGAACTTCTTCACGGTCAACATTCATTTCATATTCGTTAGAATATTTATTTCACATTGTTTCCATTGTAATCCATTGTTCTGGATTATAAACTGTGCCTCATTTAAGCATTAAATATTGAATATCTTCATCTGTAAGCTGATCAGTCCAATAGGATTCATCAATAGTGCGCGGCATAATAAATTGAGTAGCTAATTCCGCGGGAGTCTGATCTGCGTTTGTAGAGGTCAGAGTATTATACTCGGCTTGAGATATTTCCCCTTCCTCAAAGCGCTGCCGCAACTCTTCCTCTTTTTTTTCTTGGAGTTCTTTATCAATATTTTCTTGTTCAGTTTTTTGATTTTGAAAATTGAGTTTATCAGAATCCGCAAATGTATAATCTTTATATTGCGCCATATTCATAGTGCGGAGGTAGCGACCAATTACTGATTTTGGTCCAAATTTACCTGGATTCTTTTTATAGACATCGTTGCAAATTTCTGTTCATTTCTTTTGGATATAAGGGACGTCAAAAGCTTCAAGGATTCAAAGAAATGTAGAAGAATCACGGTTATCAATGTATTGAGTTAAACAGTCTTTACACATTGGATAACGTTCTTTATCTTTTTGCATAAAAAATTCGGTGACTGGCCGAGCACGTCCGCATTTTGAACATACTTTCTTATCAGCCATAATTATTTCTTGCCTTTCCCTTTACCATTCTTACAATCTTTACATTGAGAATACCAACCATCTTTAGAGGTATTGCGGGAGAAGAATAGTGAATGACCGAGTTTAATCTCTCCGCACTTGGTACAACGTTTCCAGTAACCTTTTTCTACATTGGTGTAGTATCAGGTGACATATTGTTTTTGTGCTTCCTCTACGATAAGACGAGGAATACGTTGGCGCCAAACAGAAGAGTAATATTGTTCACTATGCCATTCTCCGTATTTTGCTTCTACTTTCTCTTGGATTTCTTCATTAGTAAGTCCATCTACTTTTCAAATAACTATGTCGTAAAGAAGAGGGTACTTATCGAGGAGAGCTTTATCTACTAGATTTTCAAGGTCAAGAAGAATAAAATGGAGGTCACTTTGAAGATTATCGTAACATTCTTCTTTTAATGCGGAATAGTAACATAGAAGAAATGAAACATGAGTAGTATTAAGAAGAGAAATCTTTGCGCGAGATAGCGGGATTCCTTCTTCATTAAAGTAAACATCTTCTGGAATATCCATATGAGAAATAATTTTAATTTGATTTGCGGGCTTTAGACGACCCACCGCACCACTTCAGGATGATTTTAGAATGTAAGCTTGTTGTCAAGTTTCTATGATAGCTTTTTTAAGAGATCATTTTGCGGCGCCTTTTGCGTGAACTAATTGAGATTGGAGACTATCAATTGTATCCATATATTCTTTAAGACCTGGGATAGTTTCTTTATCAAGGTCTGTAATTGGAGAACGAGGATCTAAAATTTGATTTTTATCATTGCGGATCATATTGTAGAGGCCATCTTCTCCATTTTCAAGCGTGGCCACGATACCTTCGTAAGAGATTTGACGTTTATCTATTGTGGCTTCTCTATTTTTAGTTAATATAGGTTTATCAGTTTTCTTTTCTTTTTTAGTTTGATTTTTATCTCCAACAAATAATATGTAATCACTTAAATAAGATAATGCTTTCTTATTAAGATAAGTTTTAGAATTTTGTTTTAAGAAGCTATCAACATAGCTTATTCGTTCTTCAGGAGTTTGTAAATTATAGTCTAATTGCAACGGCTACACCTCCTTAAATAATTACATTTTTAACTCTTTAGAATATTATAACACAAGTTCTTTATCCCTGTCAAATTTTTTTGATTACGGAGATTGGATTTTTTCATTGAGAATTTTCTGAGCGTGGCAAATGTTAACCGAGGTAAACACTTACTGGTTCGCCCGAATACACCGCCCCTCACGCCGTGCGGCAAAGCACTACCCCCTCCCCTCTATTATCCTCATGCCAGCACTATCCTCAGACGAGATAACTGAGGGCAAAAGAAAAACCCCTTGCGGGGTTTGTCTTTTTGTTTTTAGTGGCTGTAAGCCATGCAAGCCGCAACGGTTTTCTTGTCTGCGTAGAACGCTGCGAACTCGGCTTCAAATTCTGCGCGCTTTGCGGCGAACTCTGCAACCGTGAATTCAAAACGCTTTGCGGCTTTTTCGCACGCTGCCATTTTCTCTTCAAAAACTTCTTTGGTGTCTGCGTGACGGTAGTAGTCGCAAACGCTCTGACGAAAGTAACGGGCGAATTTCTCTTTGGTGTCAACCCACTTGGTGATGTATTCTTCGTAACGCTTCATTTCTCTTTCCTTTCTCTCTAGCCTTCGGCTAGATTGTACACCTGTCAAGACCAAAAAACAAGACTCTATTTCAAAAAACACAAAAACTACATTTATTGGCCGGCCGCAGTTGGCCGAAAAATTATGCCATGCCCGGCCAGAAAAGTCAAGAGGGAAGGCCGGATCTCCACAAAGTCTCCACAACTCCTTCACATTATCTCAACACACACAAAGTACATGTAGTTATGTAGATTATGTAGATATTCGCGACCGGCCTATTGACAAACACTAATTAAAGGTTATAATGGGGTCATAGACCCCAACAAAGAAAGGTTAGAACAATGACTAAAGCAACGAAGAACAACGGAACGTTCGAAGCCCTGAACATGCGCGAAGGCGTGCGCTACAGCGCGAAGCGCGAAAACATGGAGATTGTTCTCACGCCTTGCGAGGGTTACTATCTCGCAACTCTTTGGCTCTTTGACCGTCCGATGGTTGACGCTGAAGGACACAATGCTAACTGGTCAATCGCTCAACTGGTCAAGGCTACTAAAGCAACCGCATGGACTGAAAAGGACACGGCCGACAGAGTTCAAGCACTCGCTAAAGAGCTTAACCAGTTCATCAAGCGCCCAGCGCGTGAAACGTACAACAACCGCTAAAGTAAAACCCCTCAAACGAGGGGTTTTATTATCTCTACAAAAAGTTAGCCGAGGGAAACAACCCGCACGTCTTGTAAGCCCAGGCCGAGGTTGGCCGAAAATTTTACCAGACACGAAGCAACAAATCAAGAGACTTCACAAATTCTACACAATTAATTTTAATCTATCCTGAAAGAAGGATTATCCTTAAATAGATACAATGAACCACTCAAATGCTCTGTAAGCCTACCTATTAAAACAAGGGCGCAAACAAAACAAGGGCTTAGAACGCATTACAACGCGTCTCACGCGATTTTATCAAATGTCAAGAAAAATTATGTTGTCTAAAATTAAGGGTATTATCTAATTAAAGAATAGTCTCACATTCTACCACAACGCCGCAAATGAGATGTAAACCTTGTTTAACTTTTATCAAGCCGGACGCACACACAATCTACACAATTGATGCACAAAAAATATTTATGTAGATTATGTGGAAGCATTGATTTTGACCATTGACAACTTTATAATTGTTCCTGTAAGGAACAAACACGAAAGTGAGGAACACATGAACACGAACGCGAAACAAATTCTTCACATGAGCATGAGCGAGCGTTACACCGAATTGGCCGCAACTCATAACTATGTTTTCACGTTCACCTATGCGGGCAATTTCTACGCGCTGTTTTTGGAAGATGTTAACGCCGATAAACTTCAGGCGTTGACCAAACTTGATAAGGCTTCGCGTGGTGCTGGTATGGCTGTTCGTTTCAAGCCGACGAACAAAGACAAATTCACGCTGGTAAACATGGGCGCGCAAGTTGTTTGCAGCAAGGTCTATTTTGATGAACTGGTAGCAAGCTGCAAATACAACAAAGGCGAATGTGCGGAAATGCTCATTACCGAACAAGTGTTCGGTCAAACGTGGGTTAAGGATAGCGTGCCGTTCACGGTTGACGGCGATATAAACGCTGACGGCGTGAAATGGCAACACAAGCACGAGGGCGCGACGTTCTGCAACGAGCGCACGCTCCATAATCTCGCCAAGTAGGGAAATGGAGAAAATGTGGAGTTGAGCAATATAATGATTGACTCCACAGTTCCGGCATGATAATATGTTAGTGGTGGAAAAGGGGCATATAAAAATTTTTCCACAGATCTGCCGCAGATCATAAAATATTCTACCGGATTGCGATCACGCCGGCACAAGATCCGCACGTGTAGATTCTATGGACAAATATTTTTTATCGACAAAATAATAATATTATGATATAATATAATTATCCAAGAGAAAGGAAATAAAATGTTAGAGTATGCGGCAATCGAAGAAATGGTCACGGCAGACTTTGACGCTTTTGATTTCGCAGATAAGCCGATGGAAAAGTATTGCGGCTATCATCGTGACAGGCATATTAAGATGGCAGTTCAGCTTACCATTAATGCTTTCACGGGGAAAAAGACTTATCTGATTAGTGAGGTGGAAGATTTCATTCACGGTTTGAACCATGTATTCTTTAATGGTGTCGGTGCAGGTCAGTGTTTCGAGTGGTCTAAGGAGAGGGAAAAGAATGAAGGTTAATGTAGTTGTGCGGGCGACGCAAATAACAGAGTACACTTATGAGATTAGCGGAGTAAATTCTATCGAAGCCGCGCAGAAGTGCGCTATTCGAGCAGCAAACAGGCAGTATCAGCCTAATGCTTGGATGTCTCACAAGGTTCCTTATCCGCCTACTCTTAATGTACATTCTTGCGAAGTCGTAGAAGTTAATTAACGGCTCCGCCGGCGCCAAGTATGAATGTTTTATGAAGACTATTTACAAAATAACTAAGAATGTTATGATGTATTTAGTCAAGAGAAAGGAAAACAAATGGCAAGGAAAGAATGGATTGGCGAATACTTTCTCTATGTAGAAAAGTATCATTCTTACAAAGATGAATACATCTTTGATTCTATTTCTCTTGGTAAGTGCCTTGGAAAAGATGAAGCGTGTGACAAAGCTGTTAACGTTCTTCTTCGAGATTATTCTAATGCTAAAGTGCGGGAAGTCTACATTTGTGATGGTTGGGGTCATCTGACCTACATGAACTAAGGGGAGTATTATGGAAAAGTGGGAAGTAAACGCAACTAAAGCACGTAGGATTGCTAAAGAGTCTCCTATTCGTAAACTTGAACAAGCCAAGCGGGAAATCTGTGAAGAGATACTTCTTTGCGCTCAAAACGGAAAGAATGAAACGGTTCTTTTTACAAATCGTTTTGATGTTGCTATGCTCGAAGATTGGTGCAACATTTACAATTGGTTGCTTAAACTTGGTTATGAAGTTGAAGATGAAACTTCAAATAAATATTTGATTATCAAATGGTAATCTTAAAACGAGATTCTAAAACGAACTTTTGTTCTAGAATCTCGCCGGAGGCAAACGTGAAGATTTTTTGAAGATGAAAAAATAAACTTGATTCCTAAAATTGAAAATGATATTATTTAACCATCAAGAAAAGAACGAGAAAGGAAATGAAAAATGTTTTGGGTCATTCTTACTGCGATTCTTATCACGATTGGTTGTTACTTCATTTGGGATTGGGCTTTTGTTTCTCTTTTCACTTATCTCGGCGAAGCTGAAATCACTCCTGGAAAGTGGGAAATGTGCTACACGTATGACCTCATGACGATTCCCGCACGAATTGTGGCTGTTGCGTGCATGCTTGGCTCAACTTTGTTCTGTGTCTTGACTTGGTTCTTTGTTTATGATATCATCTTCATGTAAGATATTGGAAAAGAACTCTAGTTCTTTTAGCCTAGGGGTTGCGGCCACCTAGGCTTTTTCTTTTTCTATTAGTTAACCATGGCTAACTCTATGCCGGATCCAATTGTGAAGATTTTATGAATGAAAATTTTTCTTTCAGAATTGCTTATTTTATGATATAATATTTTTAGCAAAAAGAGAGAAAGGATAAAAAATGTTCGCTGACGCTATTATTGCAATCATCTTCATCGCAATCGTTGCCGCTGCCCTTGTTTGCAACGCTGACAAGATTGAAGATTGGCGCGATTCTGTGCAAGAGCAAGATTTGAACTGGAGAGATTAAAATGGCAAAGAAAAAGAACAAAAGAGTTCTTGTCATTTCTTCAATGGAAATCTGGGAAATGCGCAAACCAAAGTATGATGCTTACGTTTGCGGGCATGGTGCGCATGGTTCCAAAGGTTACGACCGCCGCAAGGTAAAAGAACAATTTAAGCGTGAGGAGTGGTAACATG
>JAEEGL011094796.1_pt1 | contig 13495 bp, 16 predicted proteins | sample 9134231 | NCBI WGS metagenome assembly JAEEGL01 (sample SAMN16246548, study PRJNA631951) | gut metagenome | biome: gut microbiome; feature: rumen; material: fiber-attached | host: Bos | place: Iran: Karaj | collected 2018-10
CGTTGATACTGCGCATATAACGCCGTTCCCTCTCTTTGTTCCAATCTGCAAATGGTATCTGGCCACAAGTTCGCTTATTATAATCTGTACATCATTCTGAGCCTCAAGATTTGCTTTGAACACCTCGTATGGAGCTAAAGGTTTAACATACTTCATTTGGTTCGCAAAGATATTGGCTTCGTGCTGATAATTCAGATCGTCATATATCATACACCAGACGGGCGTGTCTCTTGACCCGGATACCATCGCAACAATCTCTATCGTGTGCTGACCATTGAACACATAATTGATGCCATTCCGCCGGCTTACCTTTACAGGGTTTATCTGATAAACATCAAAGTTCGCCGCAGCTTTTTCGATGTGCGACATTGAAAGATTCCGCTGATAATCCTGATTTGAGACAAGATTCTTGATAGGAATCTGTTCAAAATGGACTTGTGGAATAAAAGCACTATAATCATCCATGATCATTCTCCCTGAATTTCTTCCAAAAGGATTTCGGCAGCGAGTATCAGATCTTCCAACGATCCAATCACCTTTTTCTTGGCTTCCGGTGATATTGCCTTCTTATCATAATGCCTTTCAGTGTGCTCTATAACCTTAATCCAGGACGGAATCGTCAACATCAATCCTGCTACCTCGGCGTCGGGATCATATTTCGGCATATCCTTGACGGAAGGGGCGGTTTCATTATTCCCCTGTGTTTTACCGGCATTTATTCCTTGCCTTGCACCTGAATAGGGTAGATAATCTGGTTTCTGTTGTTCCTGAAAATGACTTGCTACCTTTGCTAACTCTTCCGGCTCCATCTTCGCCATCTGAGCAACACCATCCTGTGATACCTTATATTGACCGGTAAGGAGCTTCGGGACCATATCAGGAGCTTTCTGGCCCAACTTATTTATCGCACGAGTAAAGCCAGCATATTTCTGAACAGTGGCTTCGGATATATGGTGCTCATTCGCCAATCGCACAGCCGTGGAATGATTACTGTGTCCCTGCTGTGGTGTGGTTTGGCTTGTGTTATTCTCAGTATATTGGTTATTCCCGGCCTTATTTCTGTTCTGTTCTATTTGTTTCTCAAGTTCATATTGAGACCCAATGAGGTATCTTCTATATTCAACTGAGATATTCCGCCTTCCAAGCTGGTTAGAACAGATCCAAACCTTTGCTTCTTCCCGACTTCCGAAATTCATCTCAACAATTCGAAAAGGTATTTTGTACTTATGGCAGATCTGGTATCGGTTATGCCCATCTACGATGGTACTGTTCCAAATCACAATCGGGTCACGGCAGCCATCAGATCGTAAGTTCATTTCCAACTGGATGTATTCCTTCTGGGCCATTGGAGGTATCAATCCCTTGAACTCAGGGTCGATACGCAAACGATACAGCATTGCTTCCGCCATTCCCCTCAACCTCTTTTCTTCCTGGGACGCCCAACAGAGGGAAATAGGCGATTCCCTCTGTTGGATTCACAGATCCGGACAGTCTGTAGACTTGTCCTTCTTTCATTCCGGCTATATCACGGCAGAGCGTTTGAAGGAAGTATTTACTCTTGATCTGAAAGCAGTAATACTTTTCAAGCTGAGATTGCTCCACTTCATAGATAGGATTCAATGGAGTTTCCACTTCTCTGTACAATATTCCCCGGAGCCCGAGAACCACCTTTATGGGATCGACCATAAACTGTATGTACTTCGGGTTTCCCAGCATCCTGAGAACTGGATTATAGACTCGGATACTATAATATTTCATATTGATCGTTATAGCAACTTCTTCTCCTGCTCTTTTCTCCATATATACTCCCCCACAACATTGATATACCCTTAGAATTTTGGCCGTTTCAGTTTGTATGATGGGTCAGTCAAAAACAAGTCACCGTGGTCCGACTGAACATATGGGAGCATTCTCCCACTTACAGGTTCGACAGCAAAGCCTGCGACCAACCACCGTTTATAGGTTTCGTAGTATTCATCGAATACCCACACTAAATCATCCATCCGGAGATCTTCGGTCAAGTATTCATCGGCCTTAAGGAACTCTGGTCCAAGTTGATCCCGTAATGGCTGTGCAGCATCAATCAGAAGCAACATTTCCAAAAAACCATGACTCTTCTGCTCTTCCTTTTGCATAAACTGTCTGTCAATAATTCTCCAGTTCTGGATAATATATATCCCGTTGTCCTGATGTTCTATGCTCAGATGATCTAATGTGCCTATACCAATCGACAGATAGCCTCCGAAAAAGTTTGCTATTACCTGAGCCAGCCTCGCCCATCCATAATAGTCTTCATCAGGAGACCTGAATTTACGGAACCGACAGTATTCAAGAAAAGGCTCGACACTATCACGTCCTCCATGCCAGTGGATGTAAATCCCAATGCCATTGTTCTCGAAATTCTCTCTGGTGGTGATGATTGCGGTGTTCCCCACGTCTGTTTGCCTTATCTCTGCAAGCTGGGTAACTGGAGTTTGAGTTCTTCAGGGTAGTCTTCATCCCGTAATACGCCTCCCGGTCTTGGTCCCTGTACAGATTCAGGGGTAATCTCCTTCGGGGAGTTCTCCACAACTTCCAGACGTCCTTCGTCGTAGTACTCCCTTCGTGAAGACTTATCCGGGTCCCTGGACGGGATTTCGATTATGTACTGGGTACTGTTAAATACGAACACCCCCCGGCCAACACAAATCCCCTTTTCTCCAGTGACCCTGTCACGGCATTCCTTGCCGAAGAGAACAGGCGCGGTTTCTTCGGGGATTTCCACCTTTCCGGAAATCCCCTCGTCAATGATTTCCAGCTGCTTCTCAAAGAAATAGTCGATTCGTTCTCTCCTCTTGTTGTCTTCGGCTTTTCCCTGCAAGCCGTACTCTCTGCATCCGTACAGAAACTCGATGTAGGATAAGCAGATACCCTCGAATCCGTATACTATGGCCCGGCAGTTCTTTCCCATTAAGGCGTTCATGATTCTTCTCCTTCTTGTTCCTTGAGAGGAACAGGTTTATATTCATCAAAAAGGCCGATTTGAGTAGCCTTTTGATGTTCAGAAAACGGTTGGCCGAATTGGTTCTCCCATTCCTTTGGAAAGATGGGCTGATTCACTTTGTCCTTTGCCCCAATGATAAACTGCTGCTTTGAGGTCAGGTCGAAAAAGAGTACTTTTTCCCCTCTGAAAGGAGCGATACTGCCAACTAATTTATACCTACAGTTTCGATCCCACCCCATCATCGTGAACAGCATATCAAACAAGTATTTGACATTCACTTTCCTTGTTTTTCTCTTTCCGTCCTTTGTACTGCACCACAACAGAGAATCCTTTTCTTCCTCGGTAATCGGCCGAAGGATCATTTTCTTCGCCTTGCGATTAAGAAGTATTTCAACGAGTTCGATCTCAGGAAAACGTTTCAAACACGCTGTACTGACTGTAATGTGATTTTTACTGAATGAAACGGAATACTTCTTTGTCTGGGGGAGAAATTCCGCTCTTACCACCTGGAAGTCATCCTGTGGATATACCTCTGTTATATCCACACTTTCCTCCATCGCCTCTTCTTCTGAAACATAATTATCAATCATGATTGCCTTTCTCCTCTATGGGATTTATACTCACCGCATTCTTAATATACGTCTCCAATTCCTTGTGTTCCGTTAGATTCAGCGGCGTTCCCGTGCTATATACTGTTCCTTGTTCGCGGACATTCCATCCGTCCCGGGTCGTTTTTCTCATTGCTTCATGGAGATAGAATTTTTCTCCAAACGAGGATCCCCATTCTTCAGGATAGACTGTAACTTGCCTTCTCTTTCCGTTTTGAGCACTTTCAGCTGCTTTAGTCCCGGAATCTTTCTCTGTATATCTAATTCGAGCATCCTTCGCTTCAAAGATCAACAAGCATTCGTTATTCTTCTGAAGGAAAGATCCTGTGATTTGATACTTCGTTCCAAAGATCCAGTCAAACAAAGAATATAACGTCTCGCCGAAAGCAGTGGAGGGTACGCTTCTCGGAATAATGCGTCCGTTACTCCTCCGCGACCAGGATATTTCACTTCTGTTGTTCTCAATGGATGTCCTGACCGCAAGTGTTTTCTGAACGGGATTGACAAGCAACTCTACTTTTTCATCCGGGGGGAATTTGCGAACACATTGCGTATTAAAGTTCATCTCCGCTGAACTTATCAAAACATTACACTTGCCCCAATCGGTGATAAATTCGCTTCGCACGACTTCGTAATCCTTCCACTCCTCATACTCTGCCTCGGTATCCGCAAATTCTGTCTGGCCTGCCTGCTCGTCGTCGGAAACAACACTCAAAGAAGCATTCATATAATCATCGGGCGTAAATCCACTCCATGTTGTATGAACATTGACATACCCTTTCAGGATTCCTTCAGTGACGACACGCAGCTGAGGGAGAATATGCTTATGGCCATACTTAGCATTATCCAGCATCTTCTGCACAGCGACAAAATCATCTTTCTTGATGATGGCCTCATGGTGATTCATATATAAGCTCTGCGCTCTTTCACCACGGTTTTTTATCGATTTATGCGTTCTGAAGTTCGGGGTAAAAGTCTTTCTGGTCAGGACTTCCCCACAATGTCTTTCGCTTCTGAGTATATCAACAATCCCATTTGCCGTCCAATTTACGTTTCCAAGCATGGACTGTCTTCCCTGCGCATTGAAGGTATCCGCAATCTCCTGTGTAGAGTATCCAAATAAATACATATAGAATGCCAGCTTAACAGTTGGAGCTTCCTCTTCATTGATAATGAGTTTTCCATCTTCATCGTGGGTATATCCGATGAGTTTTGGTGTTAACGGAATCCCATTGTCAAGACGCATTTTCAAGGAAGCCTCCATACCACGGCTGCGTATATGAGATTCCTCATCAGCAATTCCGGCCAGATAGTTCAATGTCATTGAGTTTTCTTCCTTGAGGGAGAAGATACATTCAGATTCAAAGAAAACCCCGACAGGGTGCCTTAACTCGGCCAGAGTACGGATCACACCTATACAGTCCGTTATATTCCTTGCAAAACGGGAGACATTTTTGCAAATTATCATCGATATTACCCCAGCCTTTGCATCGGCAATCATCCGATTAAAGGCGACCCGATGGGCCGTTGAGGTGCCGCTTATCCCTTCATCCGCATATATTTCGACCAGATTCCAGTTCGGGTGTTTTCTGACAAAATCCTCGTAGTAGATTTTCTGGAGTTCATATGATGTTGTCTGCTTTATATCGTTCGTGGATACTCTGACATATATTCCGACGTTCTGTTCTACATCTACATCATAAAAGTCGGCATTCTTAATCGTTACTGGATAGTATTGATAGTTATCAGGGTCAAGGCATCCGTGCATCCTTTGCCGGACTTTATCTTTTGCAGCATCATCCTCTTTCCTTTTCCGTCTATTATCCATCTTGCTCTCCTCCTTCAGTAAGCAGCCTGTTGATGAGATCTTCATGAGTCAAAGCCCACTGTTCAATCGGTTCGGATCCTTGCAGAAACCATGTATCCCTCAGATCTTCAAGGTTTCGAGGAGACAGTGTGTATATCTCTTCAGCAATGAAATAAATCCCCACAGGATGTTCCAGCGAAGCAAGCAGACGGGAGCAGAAAGCCACCTCAAACACTTTTCTTGATACATCTGATACCTTCTGCGTGATGATCAAATCCACGTTCCCCTCCTCGCAATCCTGGAGAAGACGTGACCATTCTGGCGCATTTTCCATATTCGGAGCAGTCTGGCCATAATCGATGTAAAAATCCACCACAGTCCAGTTGGGGTACAGTTCCATCTCCTGCAGTAAAGCTTTTTTGTGGTACTCCAGATAATCCTCATATTTTGTTTGGTTAAAGTACCTGATATACAGACCTACTCTGAAGTGCTTTGATTTTTCCGGTCTTTCACGATATGGGTGACTCCTTTTCTCTCTTTGAATAATTAAGTCTATCTGGGAAGCTCCTTCACTTTCTGGATCTGCTTCCCGGCCCGTATCATTCTCATTTTTTTCAAAAGGATCGCGCAATTCTTCGGGCATCATCTGGAATCAAAACCTTTCTGCACATGGTTTTAAGTTATATTCATTTTACATCACCTTACGCATGGAAAGCAATGACCTATAGGTCCTAAAAAAATGACCTATAGGTCATATCTCTGCGTTCAACACCCATTCTCGGCCTTACGCAAAAGCACCTCTGAAACGGATTTCCCGTCAGAGGTGCTTTGTAATTCAGTTATTCTCGTTCTTATCGGTTCGCCAGACCTTCTTGATCTCGCGTAGGATTCTTAACAGAGCTTCAAGTTCTCCTGGGCTGCTATCCGTCAGAAGTTCGGCAAATTCCTCTTGAAAGTGTAGTTTGGTCTGAGGCAGATCTGGAAGAAGAATGGAATCGGCGGAAACTTGTAGAACCTCGATCAAACGGCGAAAGGTCGTGATTCGTAAATCGACTTTCCCCAATTCAATATCGCTGACATGAGGCAGGGAAATTCCGGCCTTTTCGGACAACTCCGCCTGAGTCATTCCGCGTTCTTCCCTTATCGTTCGAATTCTTGATCCAATCAGGAATCGTATCTGCAGGCTGGAATCATCCATCGCTCCACCTCCCTTCCTATATTATTATACCGCCTCGATCCTCAAATTTATATAAACCATAGACTATAATATAGGCTATAGTTTATAATGAGCCATATCTTTTTTTTGGAGGTTATAACTATGGCTCTGAACCACATCGAAATCGGAAAGCAGATCTCAATAGCACGTCATGAGGCGGGATTATCGCAAGCTCAGCTCAGTGTGCTGATCAACAGGGATCAAAGCTACCTGAGCAAGGTAGAATCCGGCTTAAAAACTCCAAGCCTTGAACTTCTTGTTGACATCGCAAACAAACTGGAAATCTCAGTCGATACCCTTGTCGGGAGCAATCTCAAAGCCACAAAGGACAATCCCACCAAAGAACAATTCGAAGAGATCTTTCGAGGATGTTCCAAGAAAGAAAAACTACTGTTGCTTCAAGTGATTAAAGCCGTGAAGCAATCGATCCACGATATGGTCCAGTAAAGCATCCTCTTCTCAAACCATACTGGATCAATACATGATACATCATGTTTTGGGATCATTCAATGGTCTGGAGGGCATATTCTTATGCCCTCCAGTTGGTTGATGAAAACATGGCATTTCGTTTTGTGTACTGCAAATTAACTTCACAGAGTAAAGTAAAATATAAAAAAAAGAAATCCTGATACATTTTCAGAAAACAGTGGACAGGGGGCATCTCATGTGATACAATAGAGGTTGAAAAGACGTGGAGGATCCACCTTCTTACTGTCTCTCCCCACCGACTCACCTGAGCAGTTACAGGTCCTCATAAAGCAATAAGGACAACGGTTTCCAGATACTTCCCCGCTTCACGATTCCCTGTGAACCTTTCGGAATCCCATGCGTTCGAGGCATTCTTTCATCCAACATTCAGGCGGTGCAGACTCCTCTTTCGCTCATCTTTACTCCGAGATAAAGGCGCAGAAAAGGGAGGTCACGCTATAAAATGTATGCGTGACCTCCCCTTACAGGAAGTTCGGAAAATCAACCTCTCTACCGTTTTGACCTGCTGTCCTCATAAAATTCGCTTGTTTTCCCGCTTACCCACCTTTTTCAGTCGTCTGCTTCATGAATGACCGATGAGATTTCAAGGCTGAGATTATCAGAGATTGTCTATATCTTATTACCGCAGATTCTGTTATAAAGACCTGATATGCAGTTGGTGCAGGAAACCCTCGATAAAGCCCAATATGCTCAGATTTGTCCATATCCGATTGAAGCAGAGCGTTACACTTTTTCAATTCGCAGTATTTTCCTCTGTACATAGCCATCACTTATTAAACCTTATTTATCATCCATAAAGGCATCAAATTCCTCAATCTTGTCAATCCAACTCAAATCATCCGTTTTCTTGGATTTGTTCTTATTCTTATTTTGCTTTGGATCTGCTTTGGGTTCAGGGTATTTCTCGATAATCTTCACTTTCGGATTGTTGCCATACTGCCTTCTCATTGCAACACGTTCTTCATGCGTTGTTAGTACAGAGACAATCTTTCCGTTCACCTTCAGTGCTTTCGTTGAGATGTCCAAAGGAACTCTCATATCAATATCTTTGAAGAGAGCGCAGTCTTCAGCCCCAGCTTTTCCGACAACGAACTTGATTCTCTCCTTTGGAATTTCAGTGGGAGGTTCAGTATGAACCCCCGAAACGATTGCCGGCTTAACTTCGCCACCATTCCCTACCGGAACCAATACCACGGTGTTGATGTTTATAGATGCGTCTCTCGTCTTATAGGTATATGCCCTTTGCCCATGGAGAAACCAGACAGAAACATAGTAGGTATAAAATCCAAACATCTCATTCACCCTGCTGCCTTTTCAATTACCAGGTCCCGAATTGACCGGCGCACAATTCCTTCAGGATCAATATCCGGAGAGAGCCAGTCAGAAATCTGATCTTGTCTCAGCATCACCGGCATCCGCTCATGGATGGAACTCATCTGCCCTGTTGCTTCTTTCGTCAGGATCGTAAATGCAGGGAACTGAACGCCATTGCTCTCCTCCAGACGGTAGATCCCGGCAAGCCATGTTGAACTGGCCCCTTTGGGCTGGATCGCAAACTTGGTCTTCTGCCTTCCCGCTGTCCCGTTCTCTGTCTCATCTGCTGGGCAACCCCATTCAAAGAAATAGCTTGCGGGAATAATACAACGGTGGTTCTTCCATCCTTCTTTGAAAAGAGGCTTTTCAACAGCAGTTTCTGAGCGGGCATTGAATACTGGCCCGCGTCCACCCTGAACGCTGTAACCCCAAACCATCGGAAAGGTCGAGACAATTCCTCGCTTATTGAGGGCGATTCCAGCCGTCATGTTGGTCGGGCGTACTTCGCCCGTCGTAACTAAAGGTTTTCCGAGCTTGGCAACCAGCTTATCCGTCAGGGAAGAATGAACTGCCGATTCAAAATAGGGAAGAAGCTCGTCCGCTTTGTCGTCAATGAAATATCTACAGCACATATTGGTATCCTCCCCTGGAATGCTTTCAGAATATTGTACCACATCACCGCAGGCGGTGTCAACAATCAAGAGCTTTTGCCGAAAGATCAGATGCCCCGTCGGAGTCTGATCGGTTCCAATCTTAATAGTGGAAAGGAATCCGAAGGTGTTCAGCAGGGCCTTTACTTCCCTGCCTCTCATGGCATAATCTGAAAAAAGGATGTCCAGAGTGCGGTACTGTTCCCTGATAGAGAAGGTGATCGGGAATACCGCCCGGTAGATGAACCGCTGAACACCGTCCACCTCTTCGGTAACCGGCAGCAACGTCGGAATCATAACTCATCCTCCTCAAAAATGGCACCGTCAATCCTTCGAATGTCGTCGAACCGAATCACGGCATTTCCGACCATAATAGTCTGAAAAACATCGTCTACACGCCAGCAGATCCCTGTCTCGGTCTCGTATGTACCCCCGACACCGTATGCGTCATGGTAGGGATCGTTACAGGGGACATAATACTCCACCGAGATTTCTGGCTGGTTTTCCTTCGCGGATGCACTGGAAACAGTTAATTCGGCAAGCTTGCAGAGCCGACTGTTCAGCTCTGCTTTTTCATCTTCGCTCAGCTCCACTGGCGGTATGTACACGATATTCTTTGTCCGGATTGCACCTCCGAACCCATCCAAGGCATCAAAAGGAGCAAAGATTTTTGCCCGGTGGCCACGGTCCATCCGAGGGTGTCTCTTGGAAAAATCGTCGTGGTTATGAACCGGTCTCCCTGCCCGGAATGCTTTCATGTAGGGGAAATTCGCCGGTATATCCATGCTGCAGCCTCCAGTTCAGTATGTGTGTCTCTTCACAGTATAACCTTCGAGAGGTCCCGCCAGCATAATTAAACAAGGGTAGAATATAAGGGCATACTATCCCGTATCCATCCCTCCTGGGGGAGGGGGTATCGCGGTACTTCCCGCCCTGTGGCCTCCGATCTGCTGGTTCCTCTCTATGGTAGTTGCCCCTTCTTCAAGGTTCATTCCCTTGACGATGGCATTCATCCCATATCGTTTTCTTACTTCGATCATCGCCCTTTGAAGGGCTTTCTCTTTTTCAAGGGTTTCATAATCCGTCAGCATATCAAGCTGAAAGCAGCCTATGTCAACCTCTGTATTGTTGGCACAGATTCCCAACCTTCGGATCAGAAAACGGTGATCGACCTTCTCCGAAAAACTCTTCGTGAGTACTTCCATAATCGCCTTTTTGCTGCTGGAACGGTTGCGCAGCCGCGCCGTACCATGTGCGCTTTTTGGCTGGATTTTCCCATAGAAGTCTACCTCTAACGCGCCCGTGTAGTCCGGAATCTCCTCCATGGTCTGCGGGTCAAAGGACACCCACCATGTCAATGAATCTGTCGTAAGGTTCTTTGCGGACAGATCGGCGCAAAGAAGGTCGGCCATTTCGCGGAAGACGAGAAATCCTTCCTCATATTTATATGCCCTTGGAAGAACCTGTCCTGTGGACAAGCTGTGTCCTTCTGGCCGGTAGTTCTTGATGTCTGCCATTGTGGTTGGCTCAATGCCCCACGCGTGATCGATCAAAAGCTCCGCGTTGATTCCGAACATCCTGTACAGGATTTCTTCATGCGTAAGAGAGATCGTTGCTACGTCGCCCATTGTCCGCATCCCATGCGTAATCAACCTGCGGGCCGTTCCGGGACCGATCTGCCAGAAATCGGTCAAAGGGCGATGAGTCCAGAGCTTCAGACGATAGGACTCTTCGTTCAGCTCTGCGATCCTGACGCCATCTTTATCGGGAGGAGCTTTCTTCGCAACGATGTCCATCCCTACTTTGGCAAGATACAGGTTTGTCCCTATCCCAACCGTCGCGGTAATCCCGGTCGTCTTCAGCACGTCCCGGATGATCATCATAGCGATATAGTGGGCGGGGCTGATCCCTTCCCTCTCCGCGGCGGCTCGGTATATCCTGTAGTATGGAGCCACATCCACAAAGGATTCATCCACCGAGTAGACGTGAATGTCATCCTCAGAAATGTATCGGAGGAAAACTTCGTAGATTTTGGAAGACACCCTGATGTACTCCGCCATGCGCGGCGTTGCAACGATGTAATCGACCTTGGTATGATTTGCGGCTTCGTAAAGAGCGATTGCCTGTTTCGCCTCAAACAGACGCGGGCGGCTTGGAACCCCTATTGCTTTGAGCGCCGGAGATACGGCAAGGCAAATCGTCTTATCCGTTCTGGATTCGTCCGCCACAAGAAGCCGCGCTTGCAGCGGATCAAGTCCTCTTGCTACGCACTCGACCGAGGCGTAGAAGGATTTCATGTCGCAACAGATAAACATTGGATTCATGAAAGCTTCTGCACATAATAATGGGTATCGCCGAAGGTCGGATCCCCGACGTGCTGGCTTATGCTTGTTTTGATATGCTTCTTCGTGTCGAAACCGAAATAACGGAGGAGTCCATCAGTCTCATCCTCGGGCAGAGAGGTATTCCCGGTATGACAGCAGACTGAAACGACACGGGACTGCTCTCCCCCGAGCTGCTCTATCGAATAGCCAACACTGTATTCCTTCTTATACCGATAGAACGTACCGGTGCCGAAAATCCTGGACTCGAATTTCTTTAGGTAGCACGGGTAAAATGCCATGATTGTTCCTTTCCGCCAGATCAGCTGGCTTTCTTTTTCCGGGGTTGTCTGGATTTCGGAGCCATCACCTGGCTGTCGGTATCCATCCACAGGAAGGGATCCTCATCCTCTTCCTTGGGGGAAGCCATCCCCTCATAATCGTCGCTGAACCGTACTTTGTACAACGGTTCACGAAGGTTTTCCTCTTCATCCTCCCCCCGCTCATCCCAGAACGGTTCATAATCCTCAATGAAGTCCGTCCCCTCTTCCCATTCGTCATCCGGAAGCATCTCCGGAGGACTATACGAATCGGATTTGAAAAACTTGATTTCCTTCTCCGATGCAGCCCGGAGCGTCGGCATTTCCTCGTAGCTCTTGGTTTTCAGGTTGGTCCTGCTGTACGATTCCTTCTTGCAGAACGGACAAGCCGTTTTTTTGCTCACCGGAATCGGATCATGGTCGAACATCCCACCGCAATAATCACAAATATATATCATTGTAAACCTCCATCGGCTTTTGCCATACACTATTCTCGGTCCCGTGATCTGTTACGCCGGTACTCCGGTCCCTGCCTTTCCATTTGGGATCTTCATCATCTCCAGCCACGACTGGCAGAACACAGCATCCATTGTTCCTACGAATGCTGTCCTATCCAAATCGGGGGTTGTTTTTGGAGAAGCGAAGGAATGAATTACTGCCAGAAGCTCGGCTTTTGCATTCCACATCTCCCTGTCAGAAGCGGTTTTCCTATACTCCCGGAAGTAGTTGCCATACCGGGCGAGGAAATACAGGTAAGCAGCCTGCTCATCCTGCATATTCCTGATGGGATAAGGCAAAGGGCGTCCATGCACCGCGTCAAGGATTATTCCCTGATCCGCTCTGTCGTTGATACCGTTCATAGTCTTTCCTTCTTTCTTAACCATTGATCGTTGTGTATTGAGCGATTTCAGACGCGGTAGGCTCCCGGTCTATTTTGCCGATCACCTTTCCAATGAGGTAAACTGCGTCCTCGTCCACAAAGCGCATCGTCTGATAATCGGAGTTGAGGGAATGCAGCCCGTCTTCCTCGTAGACCTTGATGTACATCTCGTTCCCGATGATGAAAGCGCCTACCTCTCCGTACTTCAGATCCAGAGAATCTGTCATCTTCTGGACAAGCACCTTTTCCCCGTTATGGTACTCAGGCTCCATACTATTGCCGTTGACGGTGAAAACATAGTCCGCAACATTCACCTCAGCAGATGCGTAGAGGTATATCGGACTTCCTTCCTCTTCCAGCTCCGTAGGATCGCCGACACCTGCCGCCAGAGGTCTGTCAAACAGAATCAGCTCCCGAAGATCCGGTGCAGAGGAAGCTCTTTCCACAGCAATAAGGGAATCTGCCAGTTTGTCCATTACATGACGATGGCCTGCCGTCAGGGTACGATACTTCTTGACCAGTCCGACTTCCTTTGCAGAAAACTCCTGTTTCGGTTCTTCCATCCCAAACAGGACATACGGGCTAACCTTCAGTATCTCGCAGAGCTTTGGAATCAGACTGATGTCGGGGCGGTTCCTCCCCTTGTCCCAATGCCCAATCGTATTTCTGGAAATCCCCAGCATTTCTGCCAGCTTAATCTGCTCGATTCCCCGCAGTTCACGATAGAACTTGACACGCTCGCAGATTACCGGGATCTCTCCGTTCTCAGACGGCTTCCCCGTTTTCAAATCGATGAAACCGGCTTCGCCAGAATTATTGTCGTTCAGACGCCTTCCCATATAGTGCTCCCTTCAATCCGAGGATGGCTCCTCATTTTTATCCGAGGGATCGATTTCACAGGGACTCC
>JAEEGL011839050.1_pt1 | contig 13495 bp, 10 predicted proteins | sample 9134231 | NCBI WGS metagenome assembly JAEEGL01 (sample SAMN16246548, study PRJNA631951) | gut metagenome | biome: gut microbiome; feature: rumen; material: fiber-attached | host: Bos | place: Iran: Karaj | collected 2018-10
GGTGTTGTCGGGGAAGCCAAAGCTATAGGCTTCATCCCAGTTGGATACGAACATGGAGGTGAAATAGCCCTGCAAGCCGTAACGTTCGGCAAAACTGCTGGCAAAGCCCCAAATGCCGATCACCTTTCTGCCCTTCAGGAGGTCGACAATACTACGGTCAACTACATAATTCATCCAACTGGTACCGAATAGCCCGCTTGTGGTCCCGTGCCCAAGGCACATCACCAAGGGGTCGTCGTCGCGCTCAAGCTGCCCGACGACTTCCTCCTTGGTGGGGTTGTATAATAAGGTTACGTCCTCAAGATCCTCGTAGGTTTTCTTCAAACGAGTGGTGCCTTCCATTGTATCAACGTGAATCACTATCATAATCTTTATATGGTTTGTTTTGTTTAACTGTTGAATCCAATTCTGCGATGGCTATTTGCCCTGCGTCCTGCAATTTGCTCTTTGGAGCATAGTTCCTCAATATGCTTGAGTTCGGGCTTGTCTCCGAAAAGCAGGTGGTCAACCATCACCTTGCGAGCGATGTTTTCAATCTGACCACCGCTGAAATCGTAAGTGCAGGCAAGGAGGGAGGCATCGGCTTCGGCTAAATCGGGGATAAAGCTTTGCCAGATGTGCGTCTTAGCCTCGACACTGGGCTGGTGGAACTCCACCTTGTAAAGGAAGCGTCTATCGAAGGCACTGTCAAGGTTACAGGTGAGGTTGGTGGTGGCAATCATGATTCCGTCATTGTCTTCCATAGCCTGTAACAAGATGTTCTGAATGGCATTTTCCGTCTTTTCGAGGGTGGGGTTGTTGCCTCCTACATTGGTCCTTACCGATAGCACAGCATCGGCCTCGTTGATAAGCAGAATGGGCAGGTGTTTCGACTTCTTTACGCGCTCAGCATAGCTCTCGAAAATGCCTTTTACGATTTTCTCAGTTTCACCATACCACTTGTCACGGATGGAAGAGATGTCCACCTGCATGATATCGCGGCCCGTCATCCGGGCCAACTGCAAAGCGGTCTCGGTTTTTCCCGTACCGGGTGTACCGTAGAACAGACAGTTGAATCCCTTGCGCAGGTTAGCTTTCTCCAATCGCTCGCGGATGGCTTGAAGCTGTTCGTCTTCAAGCAAGTGTTGGAGGGTTTCAATTTGTCCTTGGTCTTCTGCGGAGTAGTACAAGGATTTGGGTTTGATGTCATTGCAGCTTATCACGTTGCTGTGTCCATCTTCCTGCGTTTCGTCAATGTCGTCAGGAATGTCATACTCGCTGAGAAAGAGTGTGCGTGCCTTGTCAGTGAGTCGGAAAACATTGTTCGACATTAGGCCATCTTGACCGGCATACGCCAGCAGTCCCTCTTTGAGGAAAGGATGGGTACCGTTGTTCATCAATATGGGGAACTCATCGAAAGCATCATCTATGGCAAGAAACTCGAGTTGACCGAGGGGGACCTGGGTTTGATGGTCGATGACAAGTCGTTTGCAGAAATAGAGAAAATACACTTTGTCAGGGTCAGGCACTCTTAAATTAAGGATGGTGCTGGCGATGGTCAACTGAGGGTTGCCATTGAGTAAGGACAAGGTTTCCTCATGCAATTCCTCTTCATCGATTAGACTTTTGCGGCCCACTTCGCGAACATACACAGTGAACCGTTTCATTAACTCCATTGCGGTTAGGTTGGTTTCGTTGACCTCGGGCAAGGATTGGTTGTTGCAGAAAGCCGTCTTGGCTCGTTCGCTTAACTGATAGTTGTTACCACGTCTACGAATGTATCGCCTGCGAATGAGCGTTTTTAATGCCTGCGCTTTGCGCATGAAAGATATTGGAGAACAAAGAAAGAAGTTCTTGATGTCAGACTCGCTCACTAAAGAATCGCAGCTGGAGATGAAAGGGCAGAGCATTACCGTTTCAAGGGATGTCAGTTCCAGCATGTTCGCTATCGACTGAATCAGGTTGTGGTGAATTTGGAAGAAATCCTCATTCAATTTGCTGTTTTCAGCAATATTAATGAGTTGCTCCAACTGGTCCAATAAAGTCATGCTTTTTAATGCTTTCTTGGTAAGTGGAGGGGTCACCGCATAGAGGGGTTGGGGGTCAAAGTCCATAAATTCAGGGTTTTCCATTTGCTTTTTGGTGGTTCTTTTCATAATTTTATATTGTTTTATGTGATAACTACTGATTATAGTTCCCAAGGGTTGAATATTCAACCCCCTTGAAAGAACTATTTCTAAAAAAGTTTTTGCTTTAAGCGCATTGTTGGAGGAGACTGTCGTGCAGCCGCTTCTCAATCTTTCTTATCTTTTTATGAATGGCTTGAAGGCTGACTCCATGTTCCTCGCCCAGTTGTTTTAGTGTCCGTGACTCGCGATTGATGCCATAATAACTACAAATCAGATCCCGGCTTTCAGGTTCAAGTTGCTCCATAGCTGGGTCAATGGCTTCATAACGACAATGGTTTATCCTGTCAGACTCTTGTTCCTCCCAGAGGTCAAAGTCATACGACTTGCTTTCGTTGAGAGTAACAAAGCAATAAGGTTGGTTTATTTCCTTCAGCATTGCGTTGTAAATACAGGTGGATGCATAGGTCTTGAACTGTGCGCCACGATCGGTACGATAGTTTAACCGAGCGACTAAAAGTGCCATATATCCGGTGTAATACAACTCACCGATGTTATTTACTCGGTTCGGAAATCGGTTGGCAATACTCTTGGATGCGACTTGAATAAGCTTAAATTCTTTGTAAGAAAGGTAATTTTGTTCCATATAATAGTGGTTTTTAATTTTATAATTAAAAAAACAAAGGTTGCAAAAAAATGCAACTAAAAAAATAAAGGAATAGGTTCAGATTGATTTCATAAAACGGAGGATTTTGTTGCAAAAACCATTCCAAAAACAAAAAAACCGCTGCAAAAATTTTTGCGGCGGTTTTTCAAAATGGAAGCATCCCGTAGGGATGCTAAAGATTAATAAGCCTTATACTTATCCCCAGTCTTCTCAATTAAAATCCTATAATATTCGTCACTGTACTTGGGATGTTCGCTCTTGATGGGCGTGTATTTGCTGCCGGGCTTCGTGGGCTGGGCAGTGTTTACGTTGCCGTCCATGTATTTCATGAACAGGGTCTGGTAGAGCTGTTTCCACGATTTGACGAGCTTTTCGGCTTGGTTGCAGGAGAATGTTGTCAGTTCTTGAATCATGCCGTCTCTGCCTTTGATGGTTGACACACGCTCATCGAGGGCGGGGATGTCTTTCTCCACCCAGTTGGTCTCCATCTCGCGCTGACGCTTGCGGATCTCGGGATGAATGTAGTTGTACTTGGTGTAAGCCCAGTTGCTCATCTGGTTGAAGGTCCAGAAAGCGGAGGTCTCTGACCATTGGCTCATGGAACCGTTGCCTTCGCGGAAGCTCTCTGGAATCTTGGTCATGCAGGTGTACATCGGGCAATAGACGGTGTTGTCGGTGTCGTCAACGCCGAACCAGATGATGCCGAAGGGGTTATAGCTGCGGCTTTGGGCGACGAAGCTGAAGCCGGTTTGCTGGGTGGCGGTGGTGCGCTCATGCACGTATGTCACGCCATCGACTTCCCAATCCATGGGACGCCAGCGGTAAGGGCAGTGGAAAGGACCGGCACCTACGTCTTGCGACATGTCGAGCTCGGTGCCTTCGAGATGGTCGCGCATGAAGTCCATCATATCCAAGACGCTGACCTTCTTGTTGGGCTGGATCCAAAGAGGCATGCGGTTGGTCGGGAAGTTATCAGGAGGTTGGCACATGCCAGCGGTATAGGGCTGGGCGCGTTTGATGTCACGGCCTGTGGCATAGCCCCAATAGTCCTTCATGTTATCGGTCACCTTGTTGAACATGGCCCACACGCGGAGGTCGCAGAAACGTGCGCCGTCGAAGGTGACAGGGTTATAGACATCTGAGAATGAGAATTTCTCATCTGGGCCGTTATAGAGCTTGGCTTCTTTGGCGAAGCTGATGACATCGTCGGCATACACGCAGTCGATCTTCGGATCTTTCAGGAGCTTGTCGATTTTTTTATAGGTGACGCTGGTCTTGTTTTTCTTGGCCAAAGGGAAGGTGGTGATGCGTGCTTGGTTGGCGTGGCCGCTGACGTAACCGTCGGGGATGCGGCGGGCTACCCACACCGCGCCTTTGTTCTGGGGACCTTTGCCGATCATCTCCATGATCCACACTTCTTCGGTGTCGCAGATACTGAACGATTCGCCTTCGCTGACGTAGCCGTAAGTGGTGACGAGGTCGGCCATCCATTTGATGGCTTCACGGGCGGTCTTGGAACGCTGCAAGGCGATGTACATCAAGCTGCCGTAGTCAATGATGCCTTGTCCGTTGTAGAGGGCCTCGATGCCACCGTAGGTGGTCTCACCGATGGCGACTTGCCATTCGTTCATGTTACCCACCACGTTGTAGGTGTGAGCTACTTCAGGAATCTGTCCGAGGTAAGCGCCACCGTCCCAGTCATAGACATCACGCATCGATCCAGGTTCATGGTCGGCAGCGGGGTAGTGGTAAAGCTCGCCATAGAGCACATGGCTGTCAGCAGCGTAAGAGATCATGCAGGAGCCGTCGCTTGACGCGCCTTTGGTAATCAGAAAATTGGTGCAGGCGTTGGCTTTGCCGAAGGCAAACACAAGAGCCAAGGCCATCATTGCAGTGAATAGTTTTTTCATGTTGAAATGTTTATTTGTTGAATTGTTGAATTGTTGTCGAACTCTATTATTAATTCCTCACAAAGATAATCTTTTTTTTACTTCAATACGGTCTTGTTCCAATTGAATCTTCAACGCTTCAAGTCCTGTGAATTTCACTTCGTCGCGGATGCGATCTAAAAACCAGACCTTCAGCGTTTTACCATAAAGGTCTCCTTCGAAGTCGAAGATGTTTACCTCGATGATGAAATCACCTTCGGCCCGGTCGCCGATGGTGGGACGCAAACCGGTGTTGGCCATGGCATTGTATGTCTTTCCGTCAATCGAGGTTTGGCAGGCGTAAACACCTGGATTGTTGATCATTAAAAACTCATTGGGGATGTCGAGGTTGGCGGTTGGGAAACCGATGGTGCGGCCGATCTTGTTGCCTGCGACAACAGTCCCGGTGACGGAATAGGGGTATCCAAGTAACTCGTTGGCGGCTTTCACGTTGCCCGCCCATAAATAGTTGCGGATCTTGGTGGAGCTTACTGCGACTTCGTTAACATCTTGAGCTTCAACTTGTATCGTCTTGAACCCATATTGCTCACCAAGCCGCGTCAGCATCTCAAAGTCACCCATCCTGTTCTTCCCGAAATGGTGGTCGTAGCCCACCACGATGACAGCTGGGTGAATGCGCTCAATGATGTAATCCTTGATAAAAACTTCAGAAGGGGTGCTGGCGAATTCTTTGGTGAACGGGATGATAACCACGTTGTCGATTCCGTATTCTTCGATTTTCTTCAATTTTTCTTCCTGCGAGCAGATAAATCGCAATCGCTCTGTCCCGATGGCTAACACCTGACGTGGATGAGGATAAAAGGTGACTACCACCGTTTCGCCTCCGACTTCTTGAGCCATGCGACGCATCTCTTTGAAGATGGCTTGATGGCCGAGATGTACACCGTCGAAGGTGCCTATGGTAACCACGGCATTTTTGATTTTTTGGGCTTGTATGATATTGGTGATGATCTTCATAAAATGTTCTCAATGACGTATTTGGCAATCTGCACGGCGTTGGTGGCGGCTCCTTTGCGGATGTTGTCGCTGACCACCCAAAGGTTCAGTCCGTTCTCGATGCTGAAATCCCTGCGGATCCTGCCCACAAACACCTCGTCCTTGTCGTAGGCGGTGATGGCCATGGGATAAAGATTTTGTGAGGGATTATCCTGAACCACGATGCCGGGCTGTCTTTCCAACAGTCGGCGCACTTCATCCAGTTCAAAAGGTCTGTTGAACTCGACGTTGATGGCTTCGGAATGGCCTCCTGTCACGGGTACTCTGCACACTGTGGCGGTGATGGCAAGCTGTGGCGATCTCAAGATCTTACGGGTCTCGTTCACCAGCTTCTCCTCCTCGGTGGTGTAGTCGTTCTCGCAGAAATCACCGCCATGAGGCAGGACATTTCTGTAAATCTGATGGGGGTAAGCGTTGGGAAGTTGGGGGTTGGGAGATGAGAGTTGGGAGTTTCCCGTTTCCTCGCGGTTCAGTTGGTTTATTCCTTTGATTCCGCTACCGCTCACACTTTGATATGTGGCGATGACCAACCGCTTGATGTCGAATGCTTTATGTAAAGGGTTCAAGGCCAGTACCATCTGTATGGTGGAGCAGTTGGGGTTGGCGATGATGTGGGTGTCCTTGGTGATGGTGTCGGCGTTGATTTCTGGAACGACTAATGGAATCTCTGGGAACATGCGCCAGGCGGAGCTGTTGTCAATGACGTAGGTGCCTTTAGCGGCAAACAGCGGCGCATATTGCTTAGAGGCTGATGCACCCGCCGAGAAAATGGCTATGTCGGGTTGGGCTTCGATGGCATCCTCCACACGAATGACGTGGTGTGCCTTGCCTTGAAAAACAACCTCTTTCCCGACTGATTTTTCTGAAGCCGCCACAATGAGTTCGTCAATGTTAATCTTCTGTTCGTCAAGAACTTGAAGCATTTTTGAGCCTACTAAGCCTGTTGCCCCTACAACTGCGATTTTCATTTTCTTTAGATTAATTTTCAACTTTTTTATAAAACCGGGTTCTCCCACTGTATATTTGCCAACAAATTTCCAACATGCAAAAATAGCAATATTATGAGAAAGACACTCTTACTTTTTTTAATTCTTCCAATCTTCTCAATGGCCCAGGTGATGGATGACTTTTCCGACGGTGATTTCATCCATAATCCTGCTTGGGTTGGGACGGACACTAATTTTATTGTCAACACCAATTTACAACTTCAGTCGGTGGCGACATCCGCGGGCGAGGCTTGGCTATCAACACCTATTGTAAATGCAAGTCAAGAAATGGAATGGCGTTTCTGGATTCGCGAAAACTTCAGCCCTTCAGGAAACAATTATGCTGAGGTCTGGCTGACTGCCGATTCGGCTGACCTTAATCAGGTCTCACATGGCTATTTTCTGAGGTTCGGTGCCGCCGGCAGTCAGGATGCTATCGAATTTTATCGGAAAGATTCAGATGGGGAATGCCTTGTGTTAAAAGGTACTGATGCCGCCATTGCATCCTCGTTTAAAATGGCGGTGAAAGTGAATCGTGACCGTGATGGGCGATGGACGTTGTTGACGGATAAGGATGGCACTGGGGTTTACACGTTAGAGGCGGAAGGCTTGGATGATGTCTATCCGATAGAGGGTAATTTCGGATTTTATCTCAAATTTACAGTCAGCAACGCCAAAAAGTTCTATTTTGATGATGTCTATGTCGGTTCGAAAGTCATTGATCATGACCCTCCTGAACTGCAAACTTTGGATGTGTTGGATGATAGTCATATCTTATTGACTTTCAATGAGTCATTGGATGATTCTGCGTTGGATTCACAGCATTACATCTTGGAGCCTGGAATTGGAATGCCAGATACCGTGAGGTTTGATGAAAGGCCATCGAAAGTTTTGTTGGCTTTTGCATCGCCGCTTCCTGGAAACTGTAATCTTCAGCTTAAAGTAATGAATATCAGTGATCTTTCTGGAAATATTTTGGCAGAAAGCACTTGGGATTTCTCTATCTATAAGGCAACCGAAAACGATGTGGTCATCAATGAGATTATGGCGGATCCCACGCCGGTGGTAGGGCTGCCAGAATGGGAATATGTGGAGCTGTTCAATACTACGGAGTATGCCATCGATTTGAAAGACTGGACTTTCCATATCGGTACAACCAGTAAGATCTTTCCTTCAGTCCGAATTGATCCGTTGGGTTTTCTGATTCTTTGTAAAGATGACGCGATGGAGGAGATGGAAGCCTACGGCAAGACTTGTGCTTTCTCAAGCTTTTCCATCGCTAATGCTGGAGCCGCTTTAAGGCTTTTTTCTCCCGATGAGACGTTGGTTTCAGAAGTGTCGTTCAACGACAATTGGTATCACGATACGGAAAAGAAAAACGGAGGTTGGTCGCTGGAGCAGATTGACCCGTTCAATCCTTGTGCGGGAACGATTAATTGGTCGGCGTCAGTGGATGCCTCAGGTGGGACTCCAGGTCGGGTCAATTCCATCAACGCCCCTAACGAAACGGTGCCTAAAGTGGCGAGAGTGAGCATGTTGGGCGACAATATTGTGCTGCTTTGGTTTGACCAACAGATGGATCGTGAGAGTTTGGAAAATCCTTCGGGATATTATGTGAAAGAACTGAATATCAATCCTGTGGAGGTGATTTGTAATCCAGTGGAATCTTCCTCGTTGGAATTAATATTTGATTATTATTTTCAAGAGGGGGAGGTTTATACCTTGATACTCAATGGCATGGAAAGTTGCAGCGGGCAACCTGTTGAGCCGGATACGAAGGTGTGTTTTGGCATCCCAAATGAGATTGATGCTGGTGACATTCTTATTAATGAGATTTTGTTTGATCCCATCAGTCCTGGCGTGGATTATGTGGAGTTGTATAATCATTCTGATAAAACCTTCGATTTGAGCGAGCTAAAGCTTGGCATTATCAAAGAGAGTTTTCCCAATCCAGCCGACACTGTATTGAAAGAAATCACCGACGAAAGCCGTCTGATGCTACCCCAATCATATCTTCTTCTCTCGACGGATGGCTATACGGTGAGTCAGCAATATGGTTGTGGGATGGAGAATTTTTTCGATATGCAGTCGTTTCCATCGTATGCCAATTCGGGTGGTGAGGCATTGTTAATGAGTCATCAAGGGGTGGTTGTGGATCAGATGACATTTTCTGAAAAGATGCATTATCCTTTGTTGAAAGAAACCAAAGGTGTGGCTTTGGAGCGGGTGTCGTGGGATGTCCCTTCTGACCAGCCAGACAATTGGCATTCAGCGGTGGAGGCGGTTCATTTCGGGACACCGGGTTATGCTAACTCAATGATGAATGTCGGTTCCTTTTCCGAGCAAACCGAGTCTGTGGTCACTCTTGATCCCAAAGTTTTTTCACCTGATGGAGATGGTTTTGATGACAATTGCATGTTTACCTATCAGCTTGAAACTGTTGGCTGTATGATGAATGTCTATATATTCAATGTGGAAGGCCGGTTGCTGCGCCATTTAGTAAAAGGGGAGTTGGTAGGAGAGGCTGGAGGGTTCGTGTGGAACGGATTGGATGATCGAGGGAACCGTGTGCCAATAGGAATCTATGTCGTTGTCACGGAGGTGTTCGACATGGGTGGGGTGGTGAGAAAATACAAGAATGCCGTGGTAGTGGCATCGCGATGAATCACATGTCGAGATTCATCTGTGCAATCAGCTCGTTGGTGTCGGGGTTAAAGGCAAGAAGGTTGCCCATTCCAGTCTTGCTGGTATTGAATACACCGTTGTCCAACACGATAAAATCGTGGTTTTTCGGGTTTTTAACAACAAAGTCAATGAAACTGTAATCTTCGGGGAGATGGCCGTGAATGATGCGGCGTCCTTTGGTCTTCTCAAAATCGACTTTGAAATCCCTGACCCAAATCATACTGCGGGTGTCCTTGAAGGGATCGCTGATATTGAAATTCAGTCCTGCATGAACCAAAATATAGTCTTCCAACTCGTAGTAATACAATAGGTTACGCATCCATTCGATGTACTTTTCAGGAATCTCGCGAGGCCGTTTGACGTCAAAGCTCAAATAGGTCTCTTTAGCACCCACGCTTTCCCATGACTTTTGAACCTCAGGTTTGAAGAGATGTCTTTCACGGTCGGCTTCCCAAGCTTTGACACAATAATCCTCATGATTTCCCTTGAGGCAATGGATGTTCCATCCATTTTCCTCAAGGTTCATCAGATAGTCGAGGACATCTTTACTTGAAGGTCCACGGTCGATGTAGTCTCCCAAGAAGAACAGTTCATCGTCTTTGGTGACTTTCAAGGCGTTTTCCAGCAAGTATTTCATGGTTTTGAAACAACCATGAATGTCAGGTATGATCCATCTGCTCATAGCGTTATTTTTTACCTTGGTTTGCAACCGCGGCCATCAGTGCGGCGACTTTTTCGGGGTCGCCGAGGAAGAAGTCCTTTTGGAGCTGCATGTCATCGTTGAATTCAAAAATATAGGGGATGCCTGTCGGGATATTGAAGGCGATGATCTCGTCGTTGCTCATGTTTTTCAGCACTTTCACCACGCCTCTGAGGCTGTTGCCGTGGGCTACCACCATCACTTGGTCGTGGTTTTCGAAAGCTTTCATGATATGGTCTTCATAATAAGGCATCACGCGCTCGATGGTGTCGCAAAGAGCCTCGGTCAAAGGAATTTGCTCATCGGTGAGTTCAGCGTAGCGGGGATCCATGCGCGGGCTGTTGGGGTCGTTCATTTCCAACGCGGGTGGACGCACATCGAAGGCGCGGCGCCACAGACGCACTTGTTCGTCACCATATTTCTCGGCAGTGGCTTTCTTGTCGAGTCCTTGGAGTTTGCCATACGATTTCTCGTTGAGTCTCCAGGTTTTATATACAGGCAGCCAATCCATGTCCATCGTGTCCAATACAAAATTCAATGTTTTGATGGCGCGTTTTAGGTAGGATGTGAAGCATATCTCGGGTTGGTAACCGTTCTCTTTCAGCACTTTTCCTGCCTCAATAGCTTCCTGAATGCCTTTTTCTGACAAATCCACGTTGGTCCAACCTGTAAAGAGGTTGAGCTTGTTCCATTGGCTTTCGCCGTGACGGATTAAAATAAGTTTTTTCATATCTCTAATTGTTAATTCTAAATTGTTGATTTTAAATTGTCTTTAGCCATTTCCATTGGAATATAATCATGTAAAACACCCCTATTGTGATGGCGGAATCAGCAAAATTGAAAATGGGGCGGAAAAAGATGAAGTGGTTGTCGGGACCAAAGAGGAAATTGGGCAACCAGCTGTTGTCAGCTCTTGCGATGTCAATGATCGGGAAATACAACATATCGACGACTTTGCCGTGGAGCCAACCGGCATAATGGAAGATTTCACCGTAAAAAACGCTGTCGATGATGTTGCCTAAAGCGCCGGCCGTAATCAGCGAGATGCCGAACAACACACCGAACTTGGTGTTTTTCTTCGAGAGGCGAAATAAAAGAAAGATTAAAACGATGACAGCCACAATTCTGAAGAGGCTCAGAATGGTTTTCATAACACCACCTCCGCCCATCCATCCAAAGGCCATCCCTTGATTTTCGATGAAAAGCAATTTGAACCAATTACCCAACACGGGTATCTCCTCACCTATGTTCATGTGGGTTTTGACCCATATTTTCAGTACTTGGTCGATGAGCAGTATAGCGAAAATAATGATGAAAGAGCCTAACAGCCCCTTATGTTTTGTTTTTGTCACTTCTTCTTTTTTTCCTTCATTTTAGCATCGAGACAGATAGTGGTTGTGGGAACACAGCGAAGTCTTTCCTTGGGAATCAGCTTGCCGGTGGCGCGGCAAACGCCGTAGGTCTTGTTTTCAATGCGCATCAAGGCGAATTCCAAGTTCTGGATGTATTTCTCGGTGCGTGCCGCTAATTTGGCGTTCTCTTCTTTTTGTGAGACCGAATATCCTTCTTCCAGCACTTTGAAAGTCGGTGCTGTGTCATCGGTGCTGTGTTCACCGCCGGCAATATTTTCGTTGAGCAATTCTAGATTCTCACGAGCCTGCTGGAGTTTCTGCATAATCAGTTCCTTGAATTCTTCCAACTCTTCGTCAGAATATCTCACGGTTGGCGTTACTTTAGTCTTCTCGTCCATAACCAAAAATTTTAAGTCTAATAATGGTGCTAAATTACGTGTTTTTCTGTAATCCCGCAACAAAATGTTAATTTTTTTGAATCCGCATCTTCACATTGACTTTTTCGGTGAGTTCATCTTCAAGGATGTTGTCGCCTTCGAGTTGGTCAACGATCTGGATGTTGTTGGCAAGGGTTTCAGTGCAAATATAGTTGTTATAAGTATTGATTGCGGCTTCGATCTTTTCGTTCTTTTCGATGCAAATTTCAATTCGGTCAGTGACCTCCAAGCCACTGTTTTTGCGGAGGGTCTGCACACGGTTGACGATCTCACGGGCAAGGCCTTCGTTGAAGAGTTCCTCCGTGATGGTCATGTCTAAAGCGACGGTGTAGTTGCCTTCTGAGGTGACAGCCCAGCCGGGAATGTCCTGGGTGGAAATCAAAGCGTCTTCCAAAATCAGCTCAACGTCAACGCCATCCACGTTGAGGTGGGTGCCGTTGTTCTTCTCGTAAGCGTGGATCTCATCCTGGCTCATGTTGGTGAAATAAGCCTGGATCTGTTTCATCTGCTTGCCGTATTTCTTTCCCAATGTCTTGAAGTTAGGCTTCACGTTCTTCACTAAGATGTTGTTGTCAGCGGCCAGGAACTCAATGCCTTTGATGTTGACCTCGCTCATAATCAGGTGGGAGATCTTCTCCAACTGTGCCTTCATCTCGTCGTTGGCCACGGGAATCATAATCTTTGAGAGTGGCTGACGAACGCGGATGTTGGCTTTCTTACGCAGTGAGAGCACTAACGAGGAAATCAGCTGTGCGGCTTCCATACGTTCTTCCAAGGCCTTGTCGATAAGGTTTTTGTCAGCCACAGGGAAGTCTGTCAGGTGGACGGACTCGGCGGTGTTTTTGCCAGTGGCGTTGTTGAGGTCGCGGTAGAGCTGTTCACTGAAGAACGGGGCAATGGGTGAGCTGAGGCGTGCCACGGTGTCGAGGCAGGTGTATAAAGTCTGGTAAGCAGAGAGCTTGTCTTTGTCATCGTCGCTTCTCCAGAAACGACGGCGTGAGAGTCGCACGTACCAGTTGCTGAGGTGGGCATCCACGAAGTCGGCGATAGCGCGTCCAGCCCGTGTAGGCTCGTATTCGTTATATGCTTGATCAACGGCGAGAATCAGCGAGTTGAGCTCCGAGAGGATCCAACGGTCAATCTCTGGACGCTCAGCGTATGGCATGTCGGCTTCTTTATAATCGAACTTGTCGATGTTGGCATATAGTGCAAAGAAGGCGTATGTGTTATACAAGGTTCCGAAGAACTTGCGGCGCACCTCATCGACACCGGCCTCGTCGAACTTCAAGTTGTCCCAAGGCTGTGAGTTGGTGATCATATACCAACGCACGGCATCGGCGCCGTATTTTTCGATGGCACCAAACGGGTCAACGGCATTGCCGAGACGTTTCGACATCTTGTTGCCGTTCTTGTCAAGTACCAAACCGTTGGAAATCACGTTTTTGTATGCGACGGTGTCGAAGCACATCGTGGCGATGGCATGAAGTGTAAAGAACCAGCCGCGGGTCTGGTCAACGCCCTCTGCAATGAAATCGGCAGGGAACACATCCTTGCCCAGTTGGCCTTCCTTGCCCATGTAGTGATATTGGGCGTAAGGCATGGCGCCGCTATCGAACCA
>JAEEGL012371597.1_pt1 | contig 13495 bp, 19 predicted proteins | sample 9134231 | NCBI WGS metagenome assembly JAEEGL01 (sample SAMN16246548, study PRJNA631951) | gut metagenome | biome: gut microbiome; feature: rumen; material: fiber-attached | host: Bos | place: Iran: Karaj | collected 2018-10
CAACCATGCACACATGCGCACGGTCGGTTCTCCACGTCCTCGGTCCGCAGCCCTGACATGGCATCAGAACATTTGTTCGTACCGCACGAGGAACAATAGGTCACTGGCCTGGATGGCCGATGGGCATAAGAAAAGAGCCCCGGTCACCAACCCGAGGCTCAATCCTATAAAGGAGTTTGTTCATATGTCTTGTTACTCTTTGATTATACTACTCCGGCTGCATGCCTGCAAGTAATTTCTTACGATCTCACCGACCGTATTGTCCTGATAGAAAACCAGGTCCTGCTGGAAGAAGCTCGCGATGATCTTCGTTGTCCGGTCAGTCGGCCGGAGGATGTTTCGTCTCCAATTCGGCCGGGCATCTGACGCAAGGCTGAAGACCAGGTCCTCGTCAGGGCTCTTAATTTCGCCATCCTTGCGATGTATGACCGTGAACTTACATTCTTCCGTTACCACAACGTCAGCCTGCAGGATCTCGTTCTGGAATACGATGAAGTATCTGAAAATGATGTCCTTCGGCTTGTACTTGTTGGTGTTGTGCGGATAGATAGCCATCTCCCAGGCACCGGACGTGATCATCTGAAGCTTCGGGTTATCAAAAGCGAAGTAAACGTCCGAGGCCTTGCCTGTCTTTCCGGAGTCCGCATACTCAGCTGCCAGCTTCAGGCCGGAGTTGCCGTACTCGTAGATGTCCAGGTCACCGGGCTTCATCTTCTGGATCTTCTTCAGTCCCATCTCGTCAAAATACGGGCTGTACTTGTTCACGGTATTGCCGAGCAGATAGATGATAACATCATCGCGCTGTCTGACAATCGTGCTGATCGTGTTCATCAGCAGAGTGAATTCATCCGGAAGATACATCTTCCGAGTCAGGAATTCATCAAAAATGATCATATTCACGTCCGGGAAGCTGAGGGATTTGTTGTGCTCCATGGCCGTGAGTGACATCGCATATCCGAGGGGCTTGTCTGCCTTCTTCCTGGCTTCCGGTCCTTCCGGATCGGGATCCGGACCGGAGACAATGAACTCACCTGATCTGTAATCAATCTTATCCCATTCTTTGCTTTTCTTGAAGCAGCCGTTCTGCAGATGTGCCGTGAACAGCTGATTCATTCTGCTGGCCTTTATGTCCTCGTCCCACCGTCTGATGTAAACGAACTGCTTGCCGGTCTTCAGCCAGTTGTCGATGGCATTCTGCAGGCATGCGTAGGTCTTACCGTTTGAACGTTCTCCAAAGATCAGCCGGTACCGTGCACCGGTCGAGTCAATTCTTTTCGTGCTGTAATACTTCATTTTATACTCCTCTCAGTCCTGCAAGATAATGCAGGAATTCTTTTGCCATATTAAGGCTGTACGGTGCAGGCTCCAGGTGGACGGAGCTGAGCTCGTGCACCTGCATCGTCCTGCCGGTGTAGTCAGTCAGGATGTCCCACGTCGGCACATCAATATACGTGTGTGTCAGCTTGCCGGTGTGCTCCGGCGGGACGTCCAGATTGTTTGTGAAGGCTGCCCACGGATCCGGGAATGCATCATGCAGCCATTTCGATGTTTTCTTCTTATCGAGTCCGGAGACCGTGATGATCGGATACTCGTCATCGTCGTGCTTCGTCATGTATCTCTTCGCTCCGAGACACTTAATGTCGAAGTCACCCTCATCATCCCAGATGCCGATCAGCCTGCCCATCGGCCTGCAGAGCTCGAAGTCGATGTCATAGAACTTGCACATCTTCCGGAGCCTCTGTTCACACCGTTTGTTGTAAGCCTCAAAGAATGCCTCGTGAGCCTCCCAATTGCGGTATTTCACGCTGTCCGTGTCGGAATAGATAAAGTCATCCTTTAGCTCTAAAATAGCCTCAAATAAGGCAGCTCGTGCAGTCGCTGTAACATAACAGCCCCATGGATACGAAACGAAACGTGTGAAGCTCTGGTTGTACTTCTCGAGCCCTTCCGTGTAGCTGACCGGCTCCCGCTTCCACTCATCCCCGGCATATTCGATGGTGTCCCTGCACACGCGCTGTGCCATCATCCCGTACAGGCCATTGAGATCACCTTTGGACATTTGGTAGTCCTGTTCGCGTCCCTTGACTCCTTTCAGCAATGTCTTGTCATTGTACAGCTGCAGGACGGTCATGATGTATTCCTTTGGCAGATAGCCCCGGTTGTACCTCCAGAGCTCCTTTACTGCAATCTGATCATAATCATAGAATGCCTCGAAGCACCGGAAGTCTATTTCATTCATCACGGTCTCCAGCTCGTCAGCCGATACGATACGGCCGTTATCGAGGACCTTGTTCTTCACGTTCCTGCACTTGCTGTACCCGAGGATGTGATCAGGAACTCCGGGCTTCGGTCTGACTCCGAGGATCTTGATGTGGAAGACGCAGGCAAAATTCTCCAGGCATCTGCAGAAGTGCTCCATGTCCCTGATCAGGACCTTCTTGCCCGGTCCCATCGGGAATCCGTCGAAGGCAAGGCACTGGAAAGGATAGGCACTTGTCTCGTCCTTACCGTGTCCCCGCAGGAGCTGATCTATCCAGAATGCGTTCGTATGCGTGAAGCCTCCGGCAAACTCCCAATCCCACAGCTGCAGCTCTTCCAGTGTCAGCTGCATTGCCTTTATCCTGTTCCGGTTCTTCCATCCGTTCGGTCCCTGAAGCATTGCCTTCCTGCATCGTCTTCTCGGATAGCCGGTCTTCGTTAAAGGGATGCGGTCAATCCTTCCCTCATACCTGATCTGTTCCTCAATGTAAGCAACAACGACCTGCACGTCCTTCAGACAGTAACTGTTCAGCTCTGTGTCCGTCAGCGGTGTCCCGGAATGCCGGAGCACGTTGTAGTCGAGATCCCCGACGGCCTTTTCGACCTTCAGCTCGACGAGGCTCTTTCCCATGTGTTCAAGGTTCGCACCGTGCAGGATGTAGCTGCAACGGAATTCAATCCCGCACTTCGCCGCAGCATAAACGGGCTCCCTGACATCCAGCGCGAAGACATTCGACCATTCAAACATCTTCCGGATGAACTGCATCTCATAGCTGAGGTTATGTACCCATAAAATCAGCCGGTGCTCTTCATCGAGATGCAGCCGGCTGACAATGCGGTCTATGAAGTCCCGGAATTCTTCCCAGGTCCTGCCGTACCATGACTTCCCATGGATGCATACCATCCAGATGTACATGCAGGCACGTTTCTCACCGTCCTGGTTATAGAAGGATGTTGTCTCTATGTCAAAGCTTGCTGCTATATTCAGATACCATATCTTTTTCTTGGGACGGTGCACCCATTCGATGTCCTTCCGGAGCTCATCAAGCCATGGCTCCAGCCCGTCCCAATTCGATTCAAATTCAGAGGAAAATAAAACCGCTTTGCGATTCCTCTTTTTCCTTTGCCGTCTGACCGAGGTAGCCATACTCAGTCCTCCAGTTTAAGTATTCATTGATCACGTTCATAACATTTTCAAGCTGATCCTCACCGAAGCCACCGTCTTTCGCTATGGCTGCATTGATATATTTATGAGATGCTGCAGGCAGCCTGTTCATGATTTCGGCAACAGGATCATCGGATTTCACGGCATTTCTGACGAGGGCCTTCATGGTGTTATACATCTCTGCAGAAAGTCCTACCTGTCCGAGCTCGTTCAGCTTATCGAGGATTTTCCAATAATTTGTGATCTGCTTATCGTCCTCAAGCTCTATCAGATCCGTGTATGCCGGTGTGTCTTTTAAGTCAGCTTTGTACTTTGTCCGTCCCTGCTTCGGCACTTTACCGGTCATCTCACGGAAGTATCTTCTTGCCCCTTTTACGGTCGATGTCTTATACCGGATGATTGCCTGTCCTCTTTCGATCTCACTCCGGAGCTCCTTCAGGGAATTGTACTTGCTCCCGTAAATCTTCCCACCTGACTCCATGGCAGCCTGATAGGCCGGAGCATTAGTCTGCCCGGCCTCGGCCAATCTGTTCAGTCTTTTGTTCACTGCGTCTCTGATCGGACTCAGGATGTCCATCAGCTGCTGCCGTGATTTTCCCCGGAGATCATCAATCCCCATGGACTCATTCAGTTTCATCCTCGACATAAATGATGTCCTCCTTATAGTTATTGATCAGGAAATCGGAATCCTTCAGCCATACCTGTATGGTTTTATCGTCCTGCGGAGTGATTGCGAAAACCTCGCAGCTGTACCAGGGAACCAGAATAGGATGATAAATACTTAATGTCAGCCATGTCTCCTCTTCACACATTGGACATATTGTGATCTCAAAAACGGAGTTTGGTCTGCAGTCTATTGATTTTCTTCCGTTATCTTCAATCACTCTTGGAATAAATTCATCATCTGCTTCTATGAGTCTAAGCAATTCTTTCAGTTTCATTGAAAAGGATCCTCCGTTCCGTCGAGTCTGTTGAGCATCCGGACATCTGCCTCGATGATCCGTGTGGCTTCCCGGAAGCTCGTCGTCCTGGCAATCGTTTTACCGTGCGGATCAATCACCAGCACATCCCGGTTGCTCAATTCTATCATCTCATAGCCGTTACACACGGCCCGCTTCTGCATGATCTTACCGTCAGTCATCTTTTGCTCCTTCCTCTTCGAATTGGTCAACAAATGTCTGCAAAATATTTTTTGCGCACTCATTACATATATCATAATATGTTGTTTTGCGATAGGGATACCAGACGGGAGTATCACCGTCATATTCACACATTTCCGTCATTGCTTTGATCCGATATAAGTCTGTTATGCTTGGAACTTCCTTCTTGCACTTGTCGCATCTATAAATTGTCATTGTCCTCATATCCTTTCCATTTCTGATTTATCGTGGGCTCAACGTCGTCGATGGCTGCCATCCCACGATTTGTTTTTTAAATTCTTTTAATTCTTCAATGAGTCTTGTATAAGTCATATGAACCTCCTTACAAATTGAGGGAGGACCGACATCCTCCCTCAGACACCTCTTAATTCTCAGGGATTTACTCAATCACTTCATACGCAGTAAAAGTCTGTCCCTTCTTGTTCTTCTTGCGGAAAAGGCGCAGGACGCATCCTCCGTCCTTCTTCAGCTCCTCGTTCGTCTCGGCCTGGTCACCGTCACCGATGTCAGAGATCCAATCCTTTGCCAGATCGGTGAGGACCTTGCCACCGAAGAAGAATGCCTTCGGATCCTCTTCGAAATTGAAGACTGCGATGTCATCATTGTCGACGGTGATGATGCCGACTGCGGTGATCCGGATGCCGTCCGGATAATCGGTGATGATGTCCTCGATGTTGACCTTCTCACGGTCCTCCATCTGCGGGCAGCCTGCCTTCTGGTTCTTCTTTGCAACATCTGCGAATCTACTCATATAGATTCCTCCTTAAAATATTATTCTCGGCCTTTGGCCGGAAGGGACCGGCAGGATTTGAACCTGCGACCTTGCTCTCATTGTTCTTAGGTGCGCGCACGCTGCTCTGCCGGGCTGAGCTACGGTCCCTGATGATCATTTCTTCATTTCCCTTATACGTTCGTATAAGTCGATGCGACGTTCCGCATCTTTAAGGATAACCATTCTCACATAGGCTGTCAAGGAGAGCTTGCTGTAATCAGCAGCCTTCTCCAATAGCTCCCGGTCCTTGCTGTCCAGCCGGATGTGGAAGCTTTCCGATTTATTGTTCATTCTTTCCCTCCTGTGTGCTTAATAATCTCTTCATGATGGTCTGACATGCGTTCGCGTAAGTCCATGCCATGTATGCGGGATCCTTCGTGTAAAGACACGCGATGTCCTGATTGATGATGGAGCTGGAGTATTCAAGGAACCAGCTCTTCAGGGAGTCCTGGTCCGCCAGGTTGACTCTACTCATCTTCTGCATCTTGGAGACGACGTGCTCCGGAGTTTTGAATCTGATGTACTTCATTTTCTCGCCCTCCGCTCCATGAATTTTGCGAAGCCGTAGATCAGGCCTACTACTGCTGCACATGTAAAATACCCTGCCATGAATGTGATCATATTGATTTCCTCCCTGGGATTTCTTATTTTGTCCCTTCGGACAATCTTACTGTACCACAATGTACCACACTTGTCAACACCTCTATTGTTAAATCTATGTTAAATATGTTACAATAAAGAAAAAAGGAAAGGAGGACCGGCCATGGACATCATCCAGATCATCAGTACCCTCGGCTTCCCGATCGCGTGCTGCCTCGGGCTCGGCTGGTATGTGAAGACGCAGACCGACAACTACCGGAATGACGTTAAGGACATCCAGCGGGAACACAAGGAAGAGACAAAACAGATGACAGATGCTCTGAACAATAACACGCTCGCGCTGCAGCATCTCGCGGAAAAGATTGAGCAGCTCGACAGAAAGGAGACAGCATGAAAGCACAGGAACTTGCAAACATCGCGGAGTCATTCACCCACACCGGCATTCAGACATGCTACCTGAAGGGATTCTGGGGCCAACGTCTTACCCAGCAAGAATATGACCGTGTCCTCCGGATGTACCCTGAAAACAGCAAATACAAAAACGAGAAATACATCGGGACCGATGTTTTCCCGTTTGATTGCATCTGCTTTGTGAAGGGGATCCTCGGTGGCTGCACTCCGAACCGGCGCATCAGCTACCAGCAGATGGCGAAGAACCCGATCGGGGACTGCACGACGGAAACCTTTGCCGAGAAGCTGTATGGCCTGGTGCCTCCGGGAATGAACGTTCCGGCAGGCTACGGCATCAGCAAGAAGGGACATGCAGCACTCTCGCTCGGTGGCGGAAGATGGATAGATGTCAGCTTCGACTATTCCGGGCAGAACGGTGCAATGGTTCACACCGGAGGAATCCCCGGCAATTATGTCTGCGGAAAGATTCCCGGTGTGGATTATTCCGACGAACCCGTCCCGGAGCCGGGTGATGCGGAGGACTTCCGCAACTATCTGATGGAGCATGCTCCGGAAACAATCGCAACACTTTACAAGAAATGGAGGAAAACAAATGGCTAACACAAACCCGTCCGGTCATGATACCTGGTATCATAAGCTGTTCACTGACTATGACTTCTTTGATAAGGAAGCAGCCATGAACAGATACATGCAGGAATTCATGCGGATCACTAACAGGATGTTCAAGTGGGAAGGCCTTCCGGACACCATCCCGGAAAGGAAGCTGGAGGAATTCCTGCAGAGAAAGGGCATCGTTTACTTTGCAAAGTGCAGGCCTCTTAAGAGCTCCGACCGTCCGCAGGACTTCGCGGAGGAAGGTCTGTATGTATTCTTCGGAGGCTACGGAGGAGGCCGTGACGTTTACTATGAGCCCACGGTTGCCAACATCGCGAACCCTGCCGTGCCGGATCTCCCGGTGAACCTCAACATCGGTGAGGAATGCTGCGTGTGCTTCAATGACTCGCAGAAGCAGGGCCTCATTCCGATGTTCCAGAAATACGCAAAGCTTCTTGTCGAGAATGACATCTCCATCTATGACGCGGAGATCAACCTGAGAATCCAGACACTCATCCAGGCAGCTGATGACCGCACGAAGGCATCCGCTGAGCTGTACCTGCAGAGAATCGAGGAGGGGCACATCGGAATCATCTCCGGCAAGTCGCTGGATCCGGAGACCGCGCTTGCCACGAAACCGTTCGTCACCGGTGGAAACAGCAACGCGCTCTCTCAGCTCATCGAGATGCATCAGTACCTAAAGGCAAGCCTTCTGAACGAGCTCGGCCTGAATGCAAATTACAATATGAAGCGGGAGCGCATCAATTCCGCGGAATCCGAGCTGAACAACGACGGCCTGCTTCCTTTGGTCGATGACATGCTCGAAATGCGGAAACAGGCAGCTGAAAGAATCAATGCGATGTTCGGGACGGACATCACCGTCGAGAAGGCATCGGCATGGGAATTCAGACAGCTTGCAGCTGAGGTCGATGCGATGAACCCAGAAGGAGTCGAGGACGAAGCCCCGGCAGAAAATGATCAGGAAGAAGCTCCTGCCGAGCCTGATCAGGAAGAAGCTCCGGCAGAGGAAGAAAAGAAGGAGGATGATGACGATGAAGGAACTGAAAAGACTGAGTGACTGTTTCCCGACCGGTACCTTCACCGGCTTCCTGGCATCCATGACGGACGCACCGTGGGCATCGGGAGACTATGCTGCATCATCGGATGACATTGACCGTCTCGATGTGCTGTACGTTTTCCAGCATTCCGGTGACAAGTATGTCGTTCCGCTGATGAAGATGTTCCTCGACGAAAGCGGAAAGCTCACGGAAACATCCCTGCCGGAAGCTGCCGACATGGCACTCGCGCTCTGGAAGAAAAAGTGGACTGCACTGTGGGATGTCGCAAATGCGGAATATGATCCGATTGAGAACTACCGGATGGAAGAGCATGAGGAAACCGTTCCGACCGGAACAGAGTCCACCACGGATGCCATGACCGGAACCGACACCACCAGGACGCAGGGCACTGCAGCCAACAACGAAACGGCAAACAGTGTCTATGGCTTTAACAGCACGAACCCCGTTCCCGCATCGGTGAGCAATCAGAAATCCGACTTCAGCGCAGGGACCACGTTCGGGCACACGAACACGGAAACCAAAACATTCACGAACAGGAAGGACACCAGGGACCTGACAAGGTCCGGCAACATCGGAGTCACAACATCCCAGCAGATGCTGCAGAGCTCCATCGAGCTTGCAAGATGGAACTTCTGGCTGCAGGTCTTCGAGGACCTCGATGCCACGTTCTGCCTGGACTGTTACTAAGGAGGTGAAATAAGTGGGTGACATTAATACTAACATTCGTATCGACGAGCTGGAGACTTTTGTCAATGGCCTTGCTGGTGTTCTTAATGAAGTGCCTGCATTTTATAAGATGAACGACCATGCGCATTCTGATGACATAACAGCTGAGGAATTCGCTGAGATCAAGGCAGCCATTACTGCAGGAAAGATAATTCTCACCGGCAAGCTCACAAGACAGAATTATCAGCTTGCTGAAAATGCTCCTGTCGTGTGGACGTATGCCGGAGATGAAGAGATCATTCTTCAGACCTTCGCAAGAGCAGGCCAGCCCGGAAGCGCGACACTGAATATGCAGACACCTATAATCATTGACATCAAGTACCTGACGGATACCGTCATCCGGCTGACAATCCAGGATGCCAATTATTACCCGTAACTTGACAATGCACTACATGTAGTGCTAAAATCATATTGTCAGAATATTCTGACAATAATATTGAAAGGAGAACATCCACATGTACACAATCGTTGATTTGAAAGGCAAGAGTCTTTCCGGTACCAACACGAACATCCCCGGGACGTATGCCCGGATCGGAAGCACCGGCAAGGCGAAGCTGATCAGAAACATCAATTTCGGAGGCACGAAGAAGGATGACACGTTAGCTGAGCTCGTACCCAGCGGCTCCGGTGCCTCTGCAAAGTACACCGGGACGATTTACGGCAAGGTCTTGACCGTAACGGTGGCTGACAACGTTTCCATCGCGGATCCGCAGTAAGGAGGTAAGCAATGGGAGTAATTAACCTGGGGCTTCTGGTCGATAAGATCAAAAGGAAGCTGGAGAATGCCGGATTCATCAAGAATACGGACTACGCATCGGCAAGCAAGGCCGGTGTCGTGAAGGTCGGTTCCGGCCTGAACATTAACGGAAGCGGTGTCCTGTCAGCTGCAGCATCAGGCGGAATAGACACTCTTTATACACAGCCGGATACGGCTGTTGTAATCGGAACAGAGATAACATTGTCGGCAGCCGTTTCGGGCTATAAGGCCCTCATTGTTGTCATAGATTCCGATGATTCTTCTGCAGGCTTTTCCATCATACTTCCTCCTGCAGCTCCGTTTAAGGCTGTCGGTTTGAATTACGGTGGCACTGCAGCAGCTTATGCGTTTACAGTGACTGACGGAACAAAAATGCTTTGCACGTCAGGAACGAATACACATCTTAGATGGAAAAATGTGTATGGTCTTAAATAACTGAAAGGAGATAACATTCTATGGTAATGAAACAGATCTACGAGATCATCAACACCGTCAGCCAGGAAGTGCTCGGTGAGTCCGCACTGGTGCAGGAAGATCTCGGCAACATCGTCGACATCGGCACGGCCGTATTCGACAACAACAGTTTTGATAAGTTTGTACGTTCCCTCGTTGACCACATCGGTCGCGTAGTGTTCGTGGACCGCGTGTACAGAGGACGCGTTCCTTCCATCGTTCGCAACGGCTGGGAGTACGGAGCCGTCCTTGAAAAATTGGCTTGCAAGCTCCCTGAAGCGCAGGAGAACGAGTCCTGGGAGCTTCAGTCCGGCACGTCTTACGATCCGAACGTTTTCATCGCTCCGGTCGTAACCGCGCACTTCTACAATAAGAAGGTGACCTTCGAGATCCAGATCAGCATCGTCGAAAGACAGTTCCGGTCCGCGTTCAGCTCCGGTTCCCAGGCTGCCAGCTTCATCGCAATGATCTTCAACGCGATCGAGAACAGCATGACCATCAAGCTCGATGCCCTGATCATGAGAACCATCTGCAACATGATCGGTGAGACCGTTTACGATGACTACGGTGCAAACGCTATCACCGGCAGCTCGGGTGTGAAGGCTGTTAACGTTCTGTACCTTTACAATCAGACCGTTGCAGCAGGTGATGCGCTGACCGCTGCCAACTGCATGCAGTCTCCTGCATTCCTTCGCTTTGCATCTAACCTCATGAAGATGTACAAGGACCGTCTCGCTGTTGAGAGCACGCTCTTCAACATCGACGGTGAGCCCAGATTCACTCCGGCAGACCGTCTGCACTTCGTTGTGCTTTCCGAGTTTGCAGCCGGTGTTGAGTCTTACCTGCAGTCCGATACCTTCCATGATGAGATGGTTGCTCTTCCTGAGTATGAGTCCGTACCGTTCTGGCAGGGCTCCGGCACGGGTTACGCATTCACAGATACCGGCAAGGTTTACGTTACGACTGCATCGAACCATGCAGAGACCGTAACGGGTGTGCTCGGTGTTATGTTTGACTCTGATGCAGCTGCTGTCTGCAACATGGACCGCAGAACCACGAGCCAGTACAATGCGAAGGGTGAGTTTACGAACAACTTCTTCAAGATGGATTGCCAGTACCTGAACAGCCTGCAGGAGAATTTCGTTGTCTTCTTCGCAGCCGCTGCGTAAGATACCATAACCATAATGAGCCACATCGAGGGCCTCGGCTTGCCGGGGCTCTTGGTGTATGAAAGGAGATAATATGGATTTCACACTTTATAACGTGACAGCTCCTAACAATGCCCTTGACAAACTGAGCACCGGCACTATAATTGACGGCTTCTCCGGACCGGCTACCATTGACATCTCCGTGCTGAATCCGACACTGATTGTTGAAACTGATAGCCTCAATTTTATCGATGCCAATTATATGTACATCATTGATTACGGAAAGGGCTATTTCATCGAAGACAAGATCGTGACCACGGCCCGGAACATCGTTACCTTCAAGCTCAGGGAAGATGTACTGCAGTCCTTTTCTGATGGCATCCTTAATCTGGAGGCCGTTGTCGAAAGACAGACAAACAATTATGACATGTATCTTCCGGATCCGCATATTCCGGTTGACTGCAGAAAGACGGTAACCTACCGCGAATTCCGCAGCAATGAAGGATTCGGACTTACACAGCTCTACATGGTAGTACTTGGAGGTGATAACTGATGGGAGAATATAATGTTAAGGGCTCGGTACCTTTTCCGATTTATCAGTTTGCTGAAGGTGAGACCGTTGACTTTACCGGGAAACCATATACCCGTATTGAATTGCCGTTTGACTCATACCCGATTCCTGCAAATGATCCGGTGACAATATGGAGCGGAGGAGGCGGTTCACTTAAAACTTACGGTGTGAACAACAGTAACACGCAGCTGTGGTTTGTATTAAGAACAACCCTAACCGGAAGCAATCCTTCCTATACAGATAATAACATGTACTCACGGTTTAACATGCAGAGAGGAGCTGCCGTATTTGTATGGGCCTTTGTGCTGGCAAACGGTGATTTTCGCATTCAGGCGGTTGTTGAGCCAAGTGATGATTATAATTCAGCTCTGACTTCAATAAATGCCGACTACACCAGTAATGGCAACACATTATATGTCGGAACATGGGATCCTGAGTCAAGCCTTGTCGAATATGTCGGAGAATGGGACGAAACCCCCACAACTGACCAGGGTGATCCTGACAGGATGAATCCGCAGGGGGGCGAGTTTGCTGACACAAATCCTCTCGGCTGGGGAAACGATGAAATAGATCTTCCGAGCAACATCGACGAGCTTAGCTTCAGCGGATTCATTACGGCATACAAACTGAATGCGGGTGCTATAGGTGCGCTCGGTGAGGCCATCTTCACGACAAACACATGGACCATCCTGCAGAACAAATTCAATGGTGTCGGAAATCCCATTGATTACATTATATCTGCAGTCGAGATTCCCTACGATGCAAATGCAGGTGGTAACCAGGATTTCAACCTTGGTGGTATTAAGGTTGTTGACAATAACAATAACTACATAAACCTTCCTGTCCTTGATAACCGGTATCACAAGATCAATTTCGGATCCTTGCAGGTGAAGGAAACATGGGGCACGGAAAAGGACTATTCCACGACGGATGTTGCAATCTATCTTCCGTATATCGGAGTGAAGGACCTTGACACGTCAATAGTCATGAATTCTGTGATCACGGTCAAAGGTGTGATTGATGTGTGGAACGGTGACATCATGTATGCCATTGTTGTTGATAACAAGGCTGCAGCTTCCAAGTACCTCGGCAGCCGTGGCATCGTTTACCGTTTCCAGGGCAACTGCGGAAAGACCGTTCCTATCGGACGTGTCGACTCCACAACGCAGCTGCTCGCCATGGCAGGATCCATTGCATCCATGGGTGTCGGCCTTGCAACAGGAATGCCTACAGGTGCTATGGGTTATACGGTCGGTAATGAATTCGGAGCTTCCGGTGACGTGTCCGGTGGTGTAAATCCGAGGCTTGTTGGTGGTGGTGCTGCCGGTATGCTTGGTGCTCTTACCATGGGCCCGAAGATAAGCATGTCAGGTGGTGTGCAGGGCTCCATTGCCAGAGGTGATGTTCAATATCCTTATCTGATCATAAAACAGTCAGTTCCGGTTTACCCGAAGGGCTGGAGGGCACACTTCGGAGCTCCCAGGTATCAGTCCTTGAGACTCGGTGATCTTACCGGATATGTCAAGTGTGCAGATGTGCATGCTGAGAACATCGAAGGTGCAAACGATGCTGAACGTGCAGCCATTGAGCTGGCACTGAAGGCAGGAGTGTATATCAACTGATCATATACGTAAGTAGTCAGGAGCTCCTACGTAAGTAGGGGCTCTTTTCTTATGCCCATCGGCCATCCAGGCCAGTGACCTATTGTTCCTCGTGCGGTACGAACAAATGTTCTGATGCCATGTCAGGGCTGCGGACCGAGGACGTGGAGAACCGACCGTGCGCATGTGTGCATGGTTG